>Ga0209777_10002028_pt1 | contig 27592 bp, 22 predicted proteins | sample FrelakmetHBP12HB_FD_187147 | JGI IMG/M metagenome (GOLD analysis project Ga0209777, IMG submission 187147) | Freshwater lake sediment microbial communities from the University of Notre Dame, USA, for methane emissions studies -HBP12 HB (SPAdes)... | ecosystem: Environmental > Aquatic >...
CCATGACTCACTCCAGCCACCAGCACCGACGTGAGCGGGTTACCATCGGCGTCACTGTCATTAGCCAGCACCCCCGGTGTCGCCACAGTGAGCAAGGTGTCTTCATTCGTACTGTAGGTGTCATTCACCGCTATCGGCAGCGGAGTCGGCGTCGTAGACAGGTTGAAGGCTTCATTCAGAGAAAGGGCCCCGGTGCATGGCTCTGTGTTTCTACCTCCAATCACGTAAACAATACCGTTTATTACGGTAGAGTTAACTCCATCCCGCGGCGTGCCGGTAGCCAGCAGGGAAGAAAATTTATCAATAGAAGCATCGTAGGTATAAAGATAACCGTAGAATTTCTGTCCCATTAACTCCCCAAAACCATAGACTAGACTGGTCCCATTGAACACAGAGCCCTCTCTGCCTGTCTGCCCATCAACTGCATAAGGTGCGGGAGTCAGCGGACCGATCCAATCGTCCTGAACCGGCCGGTAGTAGTAATTATCAGTCCGGTCTCCGCCTAACGGTTTTGCGTCAGCAACGTCAATACCACCTATGTGGTAAATCCTTAATTCACCGCCGATATTTACCAGTCCGCAGGTTGTCCAGCGCCTGGATATGGGTGCGTCCTTCATTTTTGTATAAGAACCCATGCCGGAGTTTCCCGCGGGGTCAAAAGAATAGACCTTTTCATCTAAGAAGATGAAAATTCTGTTCATGCTGGGGACGCTGACGGCCTCCCCAGCACGGAAGGCAAACGGCAAAGGATTTTTTGTACTCCAGGCACCGGTCGACAGGTTCAAGGCTTCAGTGACGCTTAGCTCATCGTAGCTACTGTTAGCGCCTCCGAATACGTAGGCAATCCCGTTCAGTTCGGCGGTGCAAGCACACCACCGGGGAGTCGGCATCGCCGGTCCATACCGCCAGCTCGTACCGTTAAAAATCTGGACAGTATTAAGAACGTTGAGGTTGATATGGTCTCCGCTAAATCCACCGAATAACCAGAACTCTCCATTGTAGTTGAGCCCAGTTCCGTCAACTACTGCAGCCAGGGGGGGCGGCGCTGCTGGCAGCGGTGCAGTTTGGGTGTTGGCTGAAGCTTCGTTTGAATAGGCCGAGTTACCGTTACCATTGTAAGCCATCACCCTGTAGTAGTAAGTGGTAGTGGCTGATAATCCGCTATCATTATAGGTCGTGATATTAGGATCGATGGTGGCTATCTGGACGTAGGTACCAGTTGCACCTGTTTTACGCTCTATCTTGAAACCCGTCTCATCACTCGAGTTATCATTCCAATTGAGATTAATCTGCGCAGTCGAGACGGCCGCGGCAGTAAGACTGGAAGGCGCTGACGGCAGCGGTGCAGTTTGGGTAGTGGCTGAAGCCTCGTTGGAGTAGGCCGAGTTTCCGTTATCATTGTAAGCCATCACCCTGTAGTAGTAAGTGGTAGTGGCTGATAACCCGCTATCATTATAGGTCGTGATACCGGGATTGGCGGTGGCTATCTGGACGTAGGTACCAGTTGCACCTGTTTTACTTTCTATCTTAAAACCCGTCTCATCACTCGAGTTATCATTCCAATTGAGATTAATCTGCATAGTCGAGACGGCGGCAGCAATAAGACTGGAAGGCGCTGTTGGGGTGTTAATAATTCCAGTCTCCTCAGTATTCCATTCTCCCTGTGAAGGCTCAGGACTTACATACTTCGTAAGAGCAACCCAGTCAATAGCTAAGCTTCCATTATTGTAAGCATAAAATAGAATAGGAAGACTGCCTGTCGGGACGCTTACACTATGGGCTAACCAAAGACTATCAATACTATAGTCAGTTAGGGATGTGGAAGTCCTGTAAATCTGATGGATGTGATTAATTGTATCTGACCATAATAAGGTGTTGGTATTGCCCCCAGCTTGCAGAAAGAAATACCCACCATTTGCGCCAACACCAAAATCATAGGTAGAAAATCCAGTATTCCCATACCCTACACCAGTGTCTGCTATGCTCCTGGCGCTCCTGACTATCGCTCTTGTCCCTACAGTAAAAGATGCAGTCGAATAGACATATCTCTTATCACCATTATTGGCTGTAACGGTTACAACTGAACCAGACTCTACAGTTGTACCGCCACCAGCGGTTGTCCATCCAGCCCCAAGAGAAACGTTATCAAAATGGTCAAATAGAAGAAAAGTATTTGCTCCATTACTGGCTGATGTTGCAGAGGCGTTACCATAATAGACATAGATAGTTTTAGCGACCGTACTCAAGTCTCCAGCAACTTCCACCCAGAATGTAGCATAGCGGCTATCTGATTTTACTTGCAGCCAGTAATCCAGAAGATTATTTCCATCATCTGTAAATCTCACATCGTCAAAGTCTGCCTGAGTATGACTGTTAAGGTAGACGTTGCACTCGCGGTTCGCCGTGTCGGTATTGTAAGGAATACGCCCAGTAGTAGAGAACACGACGTTATCAAAGTACATGGAATAGGCCGGGGTGATAGCCCAGTCGTTGTAACAAGCGCCAATAGATATGGAATTTACTGAGATATTACTGGTATTGAGTCCTGTCTTACTGATCTGTGAAACATCATTTACCCACAAATCAATCTGTCCACCTGTAGTAGAGATTTTCAGATGTATCTGTAATGTATATTTCGTACCAGCACTAATAGCATAATTGCCTGTCTGGAATGTAGTAGTGAAGTCCCCACCCGATGATTTCCACATGATGCCAAACTTCTGGGCATTAACATCGTAGAGCGTACCAATCATCCCCCATACATCAGGACTAATAGAGTTAATCCACTTGCCCGAACCGTAAGCAGGTATAACTGGCATATACCAATCACAGCAAGACCATATTTCAGTTGGACTCCCTGCAACAGTGTGAGTAAGATAAGCCTCATCTCCTGAGGCAGTAATGTTACTGACCTTCAGTGACTGTACTCCTCTTGAACTCCAGTCATCATTGACATTTAGAGAAGGATGATCACCTTGACTATAGGAGTCCCAACCACCAGCAAGACCATCTTCAAAGCTGGAGGAAAAAGGTAGACCCTCTCCATCTCCGGAACTGACAGGAGAACCAGCTAGGCAGTTTACCTTGACCTGATAGTTAGTCCCTGCGCCAGTTGCTGAGTTTATAACGTGACTTTTACGATAGGAATAGTCTGATAGCCACCCGCTAGAAGCTTGTGCCTTTAACAGACCGATAGAGAGGAAGTTAGGCTTAAATGCAAAGGCGACGCGATATGGTGACCATACAGAAATCAACAAGCACGCGAGCCCGAGAATTGTTGTCGCTATCAGTAACCTATTTTTCATGACTATATAATATAAACCATGTGATAACTCGGATTCAATAGCATTTTAAACATATTCTAACCGAAATACAACTTTTCTTATACCGAATTCTAACAAATTTGTGATATATAACAAAAAATATAAATTATATTCCGCGTTGATTATAATATCGTTATCTGTCTGTAAAAAAATTCATCAGAAAACCCTAGACTAAAAAAGGACAATGGGACCCGCTGAGAAGCATTATTAGTACTGATGCGTTCATTCTTGAATTTGTTCCGGCGGGACAAGCAGAGAAATATCTTTTTTACCTGGATATAAAGTAGCATGGGTACCTGTATTTGACAGGGGGTCAATAATTTAGATAGATAAGCCAGATAAAGTAAATTGCTACTTTAAAGCCCCAGGCTTTTTTGCAATAAGACGGCGCTGTCCTGTATTTTCTTTTGATATGGAATAACTCGATTGTAAATATATTGTTGCATCAAGCTATTATTTTCATACAGTTCATTACAAAGTGTTATTATATGTTCATTATCAAGACAATCGGTTCTGACATTATACTTTTGCAAATCTAGAGATGCCATGAAATCACGACATTTCGGTCGATACTCCAACATAATCGAAGGGGTATAAGTACAACAAGCCAAAGCAACAGAATGAAGCTTTTCTCCGATAAAAATATCGCACGATTCAATACATCTTAAAGTATCCTGTAACGATTTGTATTTTAGAAAAATTTTTACGTTTCTGTTTATACGCCGCATGGCTTCTTTAATATAAGGTAAATCCTGATCCCAAACTGGTACGAATGTTATTTCCCATCCCTTATTAGCCATAATTTGTGCAAAATTAACAATAAAATCTAAGACCTTTTCTTCTTTACCCCATATTTTTCCATACGAAATCCCGATATTAAGACCCAATTTCTTGTTCATTACCTTTGCTACAATTTTTGGCTGAGCTAATAATAATGATGGGTCTCCGATGACTTCTGCTTTATGAAATCCATATTGCTCTAAAATGCTTTGTGAAATAGGCCCTCTTACTCCAACAAATTCACATTGTTCCAATAAAGGAATCCATTTACTTAGTAGATTTGATTCGCCAGGAATTCGATCCCAAAATTCAGGATTCCTGACTCCAGATCCAAACACCACAGTTGGATAATTCAGTTTCTGAGCTTCACGGAGCTGATACTCACCCTCCCTGGTGTTTATTAACGTCCCTCCACCAAGCATGACGAATTTATAGATTCGCTTCTTCATAATCTTTTCTAAGATTTGCATTTTTTTTGCGTGTCTATAGGGTAAAACATGATAGTGATGGAAAACCTTTCGTATAGCCTTGTACATAGCCTCATCACCCAAATTTCCATGCCCTATCCAACCCGTATACCCAATTCGGTTACCAAAAAGAGGAAGATAGTTGAAGCTCCTAATCGCAACTAAACTCATCTTTAAATAATTGTTGGAGGAACCAGATTTATTGGATGAACCAGAGGCTTTTTCACTTTGACCCACTTTAACAAACCTGCAAATTATTTGAGACTCCCAAGTTGAAGTTCTGTCGCAATGAAATCCTACTTCCTCAAATATATTCTTAAATTCTGTCATGTTGTATTCATTTACCCAACCATTCTTATGTCGAATGAGTCTATCCGGATAAGCGTCCGTTGGTGCATATGAGGCGATGATTAAATTAACAGACTTATAAAGATGACGAACCAAACGAGGAACATCAAAAATATATTCAAGAACACCACCAAACACAGCAACATCATGTATTGGAAAATTTGGTAATTCTTTCGCATTTAGATCACAAACAATTGTGTCATTTCCTCTATCAACCAGATCTGAAGGAGTATACTTACAGTCATTCCCTAAATATTTTTTCAACATCATCCGTCCTGCGCCAAATTCCAAGACAGACATCCCATTGGTAATAAATGAGGAAATTAGCTCGGTACGCGAATCCCATTGTGGCAATAATTTCGAATTGTCACTCCACCTCTTGAAATCACTCACTTTCCTGACCTTTGAAAAAATTGCTCTGCATCTTGACATCAACACTCTGATTCTATGTGGAATTAACATACCAAACCTCCACTCTTAACAACAAAAATCTTAGATTCTATACAAATCTGAACTAATACACTATGGGTCTTTAGCAACGCATCTGTTGCAGAACTTAAAGTTACCATGGTCGATTTTATCATCCTAAGAAAACAACAGTTGGAAATCAATAGTAATAAGCCAGCCGATTTATCATACTTGCCTACGTTTAAGACGTAAATACCCTCCTTCACTCATGTTGGACCGCTTCTGTCCCAGTCAGTATGAGAGAAGGGCATGGTCTGGCTGTCTACGGACCGAGCCTCAATGACAAAGGCATCGAAGGTAAAAATGCTCAACAGTACTACCATGAAGATGAAGACTACCGTGTATAACGGCTATTTTTCTCGGAAACAATGCCTTTGCCAGTTATATCGAGAACCTTTCTCCGTGTATTTTAAACCGGAGCGTCTCCTATGCTACTCCTCCTATCATTGTTCTTACTATCTTCCATTTATATGACATGGCTAGTATTTTGGAGATAGTATATTAAAGCATTCGACGTTGCCTGATTTTACCATATCAAATATTATGATTTCTAATTTTCAAAACATATCTCTGTTAACACGTACACATTTTGTGAACATTCTCTACCAACAAGCCTAAGGCAACTAGCTTAAACTCAGAGAATACTGGTCAATGCCAATCGATTAGTCCAAATCACTAAACCAGGCTAGATATTCCTCTGTACCTTTTGATTGAAGGTTTTTTATTATCTTACCGGGAAAAAACCAATCTCTGGCTATGTTATCGTTTTATTAGAGTATCCCCGGTAAGTTTCTGTGGTTTCTGAACAAGTAGACCAAGTAGAGAACCAGTCCCACCTATCAGACCTTATAAGCCAATTGCTGTAGTGACGAAGACAAGCATAGACTTCTCGTTGCTCTTTATGATACTGATGAGTCCCGTTACAAAGGCCACCACTGCTATACCGGCGTCAACGATTATCAAACCCAAAAACAAGACATATCATAATTAGGTCCCAGACCTAGAATTACTTCGGACAACACGAAAAATAGAATCCAGTTTATAACTGGGCCGACTGACCATTCGCTTAAAGGAGTCTTTGGGAAAATAGTAATCCCCATGTTATTTACCTCTATTTGGTAGAAATAATTTGAGCTGATTTAATGTGATTGTTAAGGCATAATAACGCTCACAAGGGAAAAGACGCCTAGACTATCATAAAACTACCCAAAAAACGTGTAGTCTTTTCTTGATCTTATTCCAGATATAGCCTAGACAAGCATACTTCACTTGTTTAAGGATGGTCAGATGGCAACAAGTTGTCAAGGCCGATTAGCAGTCAAAAGGTAGGGGGGTTCGAATCCCCCCGGCTCCACTTATTTTAAGTGTATCCCCCATTCATGTTATATAATAACAGTGGCTATTATTTTTTCGTTATTGATGCCGCTGTTATTGAAATATGAATGACTTGAAATTAAGAAAGGCAACCGCTGATGACAGCGAGTTCGCTTATCAGACAAAGAAAGCCGCGTTCAAGGTGTATGTGGAGCAAGTCTGGGGTTGGGATGAGGAGGAACAACGCGCCCTGCACGAACAGCGCTTTGCATCGCAGGACTTCCAGATAATAAATGCACGTGACAGCGATGTCGGGATATTAGCGGTAGTCCGGCAGCCGGACTGTATCAAAGTAAACCAGATTTATATCATGCCCGTTTGGCAGAGCCGGGGTATCGGTGCTATATGCATGATGCGCGTTATTGAAGATGCTGCCGCCCTCAATCTCCCCGTCCGGCTCCAGGTGCTTAAGGTCAACCGCCGGGCTATCTCGTTCTATCAGAAACTTGGATTTAGCAGCACCGGTGAAAGCGATACTCATATCCTGATGGAAAAGCCCCGGTAACCGAACATTTTCTTCACTAAGTAATCCTGTTTTCTCGGGCAAACGCGAACCGCGTGTCCTACATCGGCGATAGAAGGCAAGCGGAGAATTGTGTTAGAATATTTACGCTGGGATTCCGCGACATTAGTCCCCGGCTTTAACGGGCAAACGGAGGCACAATATGGCTAAGCAAACGGCAGGAGGGAAGGAGCCTAAACCGGATATATCCCGTGAAGAGCTCCTATCGCTTAACGAAGAGCTGAATACCCTGAACGCCGGACTTCGCGACAAGCTGGACTACCTGGACAACTTGCTCGACTCTGCTAATGCGCCCATCATCGTCTGGAATCCAGAGTTAAAAATTACCCGCTTTAATCATGCTGCCGAGCGGCTTACCGGAAGAAGCGCCGATGAAGTAACCGGCAAGAAGGTTGATATCCTTTTTCCACCGGATAAACGGGATAGCGTGCTGCGGGAAATTAACCGGGCGGCATTGAAAGGCCAGGGATGGGAAGGGGTAGAGGCTCCCATTCAGCATACCGATGGCTCCGTCCGTATCGTCCTCTGGAACTCGGCCATACTGTCCGACGCTACTGGTAAAACTCCAATCGCTACCATCGCTCAAGGACAAGACATTACCGAGCGTAAAAAGGTAGAGCAGCTCAAGGATGATTTCGTCGGCATGGTCTCCCACGAGCTTCGCACGCCCCTGACGGTAGTCTCCAGCGCTATCAGTACCGCCATGGATGAGCGGATTTCCCCACCAGAGCTGCGCGAACTGCTGGAGACCGCAAACTCCAGCGCTGAATCGCTTGCCAGCATACTGGACAACCTGCTAGAACTGGCCAGATATAAAGCCGAACGCCTGACACTGGATAAGAAACTGGCGAATGTCTCGGAAATCTCCGGGAAGACCGTGGAAAAAGTCCACCGGCAGTATCCCGGACGCCGCGCTACGCTGGATATCTCAGACGGGCTTCCGCCCGCAATTATCGATCCCGGCCGGCTGGAGCGCATAGTTTACAACCTGGTAGAGAACGCCTTCAAATACTCGCCCCAGGGGAGCGAGGTACGGGTCTTTGTCCGGCAGGATAATGAAGACCTGCTGGTTGGCGTCAGCGACCACGGCACGGGCATGAGTCAGGAGGAAATTAAGAAGCTGTTTGAACCTTTTAACCGGCTCGAAACAGCCATCAATAGAAAGGGAGTAGGCTTGGGCCTACTGGTCTGCAAGAGGCTAGTGGAAGCTCATGGCGGCCGTATCTGGGTGGAGTCAACGCCAGGCCATGGGTCTACCTTTTTGTTTACTATTCCCCGGGAAAAGAAAAAGAGGGCCTAGGGCGGCGTTAAACCGGTCAACTGTTATTGGTAACTCGGGAACCTCTCAATGCGCCTGACCGGGTCATGTGCTTCAATTTGGAGATTAATCGCTCATCCTCAGCGGGGAGGATTTTCTTTTTTTCTGGCGCTGCGTTTTTTTCTGCGTTTGCCGGCGCTTAAAACCGACTTTACTTTATCCATGAGCAATTCGTGGTTGAACGGTTTGGTGATGTAATCATTGGCGCCGAGGTTTAATGCGGAACGGCCCATTTCCGCGTAGCCGGAGAAGACAATTATCGGCACTTGTGAAAAAGTGCGCACCTTGTTCAGGACATCCGTCCCGCTAACATCGGGCATCAAAACATCCAGTAACACGACGTCAGGCTCTTGAGTTCGAATCAGTTCAATCGCTTTGGATCCGCTCGTCGTGGTGGTAACATCATATCCGGAGAGACTGAACTCGACCCGCAGGACTATACCAATCCCCGGTTCATCATCAACAATCAGAATGCGCTTTTTGGCTGCCACTTTCGTTCATTATATAGCAGCTACGGTATCCATTCAACGGCCAAACATTGAGATATTGGATTCTAACCGTATTCCTACAATTCCCCTAAATTCTTGCTACGTGAAATATATATCATATAGTAAATAAATATCCGAATTAACCATAGAAAAGCGTGATTTTTCATGGAAAACATCGGTATCAACAAAAGAGATATAGCTCTGGATGTAACCAAGGGGCTAGCTATTACCCTGGTTGTGTTTATCCACGTTGTGCAATCCTATGTCGGAAACTGGTCGGCTCTCACTCATATATGGTATTGGGAAGCAGATCATTATTTCATTATGCCCTTATTCATATTCATTAGTGGGTACCTGGCCCTATCTAAACCGGATTTTAAAATGATACAACGCCGGTCGCAACAGTTGATACCACCTTACATAGTTTGGAGTATCATTTTATATTTCTTTTCCAGTTTTGTTTCCTTCGGATTCCTCATACGAAGCAACCTCATTAAGACATTATTATACGACATCTGGACACTGAATCCTTCAAGTATATGGTTCCTGCCGGCACTTCTCGGACTTTGCTTTATTTTATATTTGACCCGGGGCAAGCCCTGGGCGATGCTGATAGCGATATTGGCAATATACGGACTAAGTCAAATACCATGGCCGACGGCGATTAATAATATACATATACCTAAAACTACCTGGTTCTCAACCCTAGCCTGGTTCATGCCTTTTTTCACCGGGGGGTACTTTATATCAAAATATAGAGAGAAATTGCACCGATTACGCTTCGCTAAATGGTTCTGTCTGGTGGCATTCCCAGTATTTTTTTTACTGGGTAGAAATCTGATAGATAACGCCAGTTTATTCAGTTGGCCTGGCATTTTTGCCACCAGAGGAGAAATGATCACAGGATTCTATATGTTTTCTATGGCCCTTTTAGGTACTGGCATGGCCTTTTCATTGGCAGATTTACTTGCCAGAGTGGTAGTCATTCGGCGGCCATTACAGTATCTAGGAGGAATTACCCTAGGAATATATTGCTCGCACCCTCTTTTCCTCACCTTAGGTATCGGAAGTGGTATCGTTAGAATTCTTTTAACAACGCTCGTCGCAATCTCGCTTTCAATACCCTTAATCTGGGTACTTCAGAGGTCCCGGATCACTAATTATCTCTTTCTTGGAGGTGGTCAGAAATTGTTCTCGCGGAAGATAATTACGCAAGAGACGCCAGCTCCCACAACTGCAATAAAAGGATGAAAGCCCAGTTAGCTAACTTGAAGAAAACCGCGTGTGTACTCATTACGCCCTACTAACCGCACTCTCAATATCCCATAAATTAAGCCTCGTCAATTGATTAATGAGGCAACTTACTTGAATACCATGTTTAGACCAACCGCCAATTCCTTACTAAAAAAATGTTAAAATTCAAACCAATTTTTCTCACAATTCTAACCAAAACTCAAATCTTACAGTATTTATAATAAAAGTCGCAATTAGTTAATTGCAGGTAAGTCCAGGGAACAAAGTCCGATAAATAACGGCGAACTGATACGTCATCATACACCCCGGATTACTAGGAGGCAAGATATGGAATTACACGATGAAATCAAACCTATGCTAACCGTCAAAGATGTCGCTCGATTTTTAAACATCCACACCAATACGGTTAGACGCTGGAGTGATAATAACGTCCTGAAAGCATACCGGATTACTCCCCGGGGCGACCGCAGATTCCGGAAGGAAGACATCGAGCATTTTCTTTCCAGATACGCTGAATTTAATACTAATAAAACCAGAGACAATCAGTTGAGTCTTGCCCTTTAAATAACGTGTTGAGAATAATACTGTGATTTGTTAGACCTGAAACAAGTTGATCTTGCGTCAGTAAAAGCTTTCTCATCAAACAATCCGCACTGAAACTATCTTTGACGGGAAGTAATAATTATTCATAGCTGCAACGCGGTTAAGTCTATTACTTTTTATAGAAGTTATTTACCGCCAGGTTGAATGCCAGATCGCGCTAAAGACCATTCAGCCAATCCTCTATCTCTATCTACGTTGATTTCTTACGATGGTGCTGCCTGTTGAGAATTAACACGCCCAGGCGAAAGCCCCATCATCAGGTTTCCGACAATGATAAACGTTTCATCCATTAACCTGGCCCACGCGGATGCGGAAATTAAGAACTCCCGGCTTATTAACATCGCTTGAATTTTCCTTGTTAGTACACTATTCAGAGCCGGGCTACTTGATGAGAAATAATAATTTGGTTCTCGGTACGGCTGATATATTACACCTGACAAAGATTGCGTCCGGCTTAATAATGAACCAGGCTTCCTTCCTTCTTAGCTCGCTTCAAAGCCATACGAAAAACCACGAGAGAAAGCGGCGTTAGAGCAAGGGTAAATCCAAGCAGGACCAACAGGTCATAACGAACCTGAAATATAGAATATCCTTTAAGCATAGCCAGCCGCATGGCATCAAGCGCGTAAGTGAGAGGAATAAACTTGGACACTACTACTAGTGGCCCGGGTAGAACAGATACGGGATAATACACTCCCGCCAGCAGACTAGAGATAGCACCATAAAATGTGGCTATGGGGTCACCTTTTTTTACCACCAGTACCGCGGCTGCAGATAAAATGCCGATACCGCTGAAGCTGGTCACAGAAAGTAACAATACCACCAGTGAAGTGAGCACATTGACTTGGCTCATACTGAAGCCGAAAATCAGGGTACCCGCGAGTAAATAGACCACTACATTTAAGGTGGTAAAGAAATATGAGAACAATGATGAAGAGAGCAGGATTGAGCTCAGCCGGGTAGGGCTGAGCATCATGATTTCCAATGTGCCCATCACCTGCCCATCACGAATGCTCTGCGCATAATTGGTCAACGATACGGTTAAATATCCATAAAAAGCTACACCAATAAGAGCAAATGCGAAATAATTGCCACCATATTGGCTTAGCTGTGATACCATAGCGTGTCCAAATAGCTTAGACATAAAATACGTCGAAGCTACGCTGAAAAGAATACCGAAATATGAAAGAAAAAAAGCCGTACGATAGCTGAGGTTTAGAGACAAATCCCGCTTGAAAAATGCTGCAGCTACACTCATTCGGTTACCTCCTTGGAACTGTGAAGAGCATTGATAAATATTTCATCAAGCGGTAAGTCTCTCGTCTTGCAATCATATATCTGAATACCGTTATTAACCATCACTTCCATTACTCGCGGTAGCACTGATGCGCGGTTGGTAATTCTCAACTCCAGGTTCGAGAAGCCATTTTGCTTGCTCTTCAGGTGGCAATCAATTACACCTTCAATGCTGTGAATCAGTGGTAATAGATTTTCTGAGAAATGCCCTACCTTTAACTCGCAGCTCTCTTTTGTCTGGAAAACAGAGCGTAGCTCCGGGACTGACCCCAGGGCTTTTACTTGCCCGTGAGCTATAATAGCTAACCGGTCACAGAGTTGTTCTGCCTCGTTCAGGTTATGTGTGGCAAGCACTACAGTACTACCCATGCCGGATACTCTTTCTTTAAAGAACTGGCGGACATTCCGGGCACTGACCGGATCCAGACTTCTGGTCGGTTCGTCTACGAAAAGAATACGAGGCCCGGTGAGCAAGCCACGGGCAATCGCCATTTTCTGACGCATACCTGTGGAATAGTTTTGAAATCTAATATCAGCTTTATCGCTCATTTCGAGCATGTCTAAAAGCTCATTTATGCGCTTGTCTGCCTGGTTTTTCTTAAGATGGTACAATGCAGCATGGAACTGAAGGTTCTCGCGCCCGCTCAAACGCCAGTAAAAGCTTCTTTCATCAGCAGTTACCAATCCCACCAGTTTTTTTACTTCCGCTTCTTCTTTAAGGATATCATGTCCAAAAACTTGAGCCGTACCTGAATTTGGTATCACCAGGCAGCAGAGCAGCTTGACCAGTGTAGTCTTGCCGGCGCCATTAGGCCCCAGGAGGCCAAAGAATTCTCCATCCTTGATAGACAGGTTGATGTTATTAGTGGCTACAATCCACTTCTTTTTCTGAAATGGTAACAAGTCCTTGTAACCTGCTGACCGAGAGAACTTTTTCGTTAAATTAATTGTTTTAATTGCATCCATCGTTTCTATCTTAATAACGCCAGAATAATAATACCCGTTACAACCTGCATATTGGTTTGAGCACTATCTTCAAATTTATTCCGGAGAAATTAAATTGGTCTCGACGCGGAGCGTCGACCAGTCCAATACACTACCCTGAAACCCTGTGGCTAAACAAATGCCCGGGAGAATCAAGGTAGATGTTACTCCTTTCTTTTTCAAATGCTGTTACCTGGCCGATGAGGTTCCGACACGGTACTTCGCTTTCATGCCGGTCTTCTTCATCTTGATATTGAGACATCTATTCGGCTTGCGTTTTTAAAACTTCTCTTATTTATCTTAATAAATTCGTATTAGATAAAGGTCAGATATCAGTAATAATTTGGTTATAATAGGTTTTTAATCACTTACCAGACGAACTTACATTAGATTTTGGTTACAATTAGTACTTGTCAAACCAACGCGAGACCTGTGGAAAACGGTGCCCGATGCGATCCTCGATAATTGTCTGGTAATACAGGTAATATCGCTCCGGAACGGGAATTATCCAGAAATGGTACCACGTATCGAAAGGGGAGTCGATTTGTAGATGCCAGGAATGAGGGATTTTGTCTTGCAGCATATGTTGGACGCCGTCTTCCAGAGTGACAACTTCGATAGTGCTAGCGTCTTGTTCTTGATGAAGGAATTCAACCAGGCTCGTAAAATCATCAATAGAAATATCCGGCTTAGTCTGCCATGGAGCCACTTCGCCTACGGTATGTCCCGTAAAGACGACTAACACGTCCTGCCCCTCGTACTTCTTTACCTTCTTCTCGAGGTAAGCCAGACCTTTCTCCATGCTAAATTGTTCCAGGTGTTGCGGGTTATTCCGCACGCTACGCGGGGTATTAACACCGGTTTCCATAGTTCTTGAAGCCACAAAATACTCAGACGCGACTTCCATGGATAAAGAATTGTGCCTGCCAGAGGGATAAGCAAACGTAGTAGGGGGCAGTAGTCCGTGTGATTCGAATAACGTCGCTGCCTGGCTGAAGTCATCAACAATATCGGCGCGTTGCAAAACATCGACCGGAGTGTGTTTAAGCGTATGCCAGCCTATCTCCCAGCCGGCGCTTGCCAGCGCTTGAGCATCTTCCCAGGTAAACCCTTTCCGGTAGTCCGGGTCAGTAATAAAAGCCGTGGCAGGAAAGTTGTACTGCTGGAGAACAGGCATCACTTCTGAGGTCCAGCATTTATAGCCATCATCAAAAGTAAGCGCTACCAGAGTTTTACCATCCTTCGAGGAATAGACCCTGGCCGGATAGATAGGAGAAAGAGATAAAAGCAACAAAGCTACAATAGTAATTAAAACTATATGGAACCATCTAATTCTTTTTACGGTCTTTCTTTTCACTGAGATACCTTTCCAACAAAGGAAGCTAACTTTCAATGGTGAAACTAGTCATTAACGGTCGCGGTCAAATAGACCAGATGATATAAATGTCTGCTGGAGAGAAATACCTGTTTTGCCCTGCAATAATATCAGGCCAATAATTTTTCTAAATCTAAAATCCTGTTTTTCAGCAGGTTGCCTGCTTCGTCATGAAGCGCACCGCAATTAATGCAGGCTATATCCTCGTAATCTCTAGCCAGCTTACCCCCACATTTTTTGCAGGTTTTCAGCTCTCTTTGCCCGAGGACTGTGCTAACAAGATGTCTTTGTTCTGGGGTCGCTATTATCATTTAAAAGTTCCTTTATATAGTGTAAAGTTTCATTTACCCTATTTTGCCGGCAGGTTGGACATTCCTTCCCATCTGCCGTAACCGGTAAATGTTCTGCCTGAAATGTTTCCCCGCAATCCTGGCATTTATATTTACCGTCTTTATCTAAACCGCCTTCCCATCCCCGATTACCTGTTTCTATTGTCATTATTTACCTTACGCTCCTGTTTCTACTATGGTACTTGTTTCTCATATTCAATCATGCAAAAGTAATGTTGGATTTCGGTTTGGGCTGCGTTAGAATTTGGCATTAGTAAGAATGGGTTGTTCTTGTCTTATCCAGGCTAAAAAAAATAGGGGTTCAAATGCATATAAGAAACAGCCGTTATTACACCAACTGTCAGGAACATGAAAGACCTTCCGTGCCCACTTAGAATCTGTGGTCTAACCAGGAAATACCCTAACATATACCAAGTTCCAACCTTACCGTTTTAAGATAACAACATGCCAAGGATGTATTTTACCTTTCCGGTCTCGATATACATTAATGTAATGATAACCATCGTCAAGAGTCCTGGAGAGGTTATTTATGGGGAAATAAAACCTTAGATGACTATTAAAAAAACTAAAACATATCCTCAGTGTTTCGTCGAATACGAATGGTGGAAGGGCATATTAGACCGGTGCTTCGCTCTTCTGGCGCTGGCGTTGGCGTTTCCGCTGTTTATAATTATCGTGATAGCTATCAGGATAGATTCACCGGGAAATCCGTTATTCTGCCAGGAGCGGGTGGGTAAAAACGGACGTAGATTTATTCTCTATAAGTTTCGCAGCATGTATATCAACCATGATGATATCAAATACCAGACCTACATTCGGAAGTATGTTCAAGAAAACCTGGCTTCGGTAACCAATGAAGCCGGAGAAGATATTTATGAGCTTATTCATGACCCTCGCGTAACAAAAATAGGATTATTACTCCGTCGGTCTAACCTGGATGAGCTTCCTCAACTTATTAATATTATAAAAGGGGATATGTCTTTCGTTGGTCCCAGACCTGATATTCCGTTTGCGGTAGGTCTTTACAAGGAATACCACATGAAAAGGCTGCTGGTAAAGCCGGGGATGACTGGCGCCTGGCAGGTCTTACCTGATCGCCGGTGGCTCTCTTTTGATGAGGTGGTCCAGGCAGACCTAGATTATATCAAACGGTTGTCTTTGTTCCTGGATATAAAGATTCTGTTTTTAACAATACGTGAATTACTAACCTTTGGTAGCCATGCGCCAAAATTGCCAGAGAAAATATTGATTGATGAGATGAAAATATGAATATAGCCGCAGCTATTGTCGTAAGTTTTATGTCAATTCATGAAGGTGAGCAGGATGGCTAAGGTAAGTGTCATTATTCCTACTTATAACCAGGAGGGCTACCTGGGCGAAGCAATCCAGAGCGTGCTCGACCAGACTTTCTCAGATCTTGAGCTCATTATCGTTGATGATGGCTCTACGGATAATACCAGGGAAGTTATCGAGAAATTCAAAGACAACCGTGTCCGGTACATATATAAAGAGAACGGTGGCGTATCTTCAGCTCGCAATACCGGCATCAAAGTTTCCAAGGGGGAATATATTGCCTTTTTAGACTCTGATGACGTCTATCTACCCCAAAACCTAGAGATTAAGGTTAAATTACTCGATTCTCGCCAGGATGTAGGTATGGTTTGGTCCGATGCTTATCTTTTTGATAATAGCACCGGGGCCACTATTAGCAGAGTATGGCGTGATAAAAAAGGCCCTTATCCCGGCCTTGACCCGGTGAAAGCCCTACAACAGCCCTTAAAAGAGCTCCTTCACTGGGGGTGTTTCATCGGACCGGATTCGACCATGATACGCCGCCAGGTTTTTGACACAATCGGCAATTTCGATGAATCCCTCCCTACCCACGAGGACTGGGATCTCTCTATACGTATTGTTCAGCGTTTCCCTATCGAGATTATTGATATGCCGCTGTTTAAGGTCCGGCGGCACAGCACCAGCTTAACTAGAAGTCAAGATAAGATGTATTGGGGAGAAGTGGCTGTCTCCAATAAGTTGATACGCAGCGGTTCACTTTCCAGAGAGGAACTTAAGCTACTAAATAAAAGGATGCTACATGAGCACATGTGGTATGGGCGGCTGGCATTGCTTGGAGGTAGAAAAGCCGCGGCCAGAAAAGCGCTAATTTCCGGTATCAGGCTTAACCCATGGAATGTCAAGCTATATGTTTACCTCGGATTATCAATTCTAGGAACCAGCAAGGTCCTGGCTTTAAGGTCCTGGAAGAAAGATCTGAGACGCCGCCCGGTGCGGCGCCAGCCACCAGGAAAAACTCGGCCTATAAGTAGCTAGAGTTGTTTAAAATAATTATATATTTTAGAACAAAAACAGGTGAGGAGTTAGATTAATGGCCAGAGTAAGCGTAATGATACCAACCTATAATTACGGCCATTTTCTGGGCGAAGCTATCCAGAGTGTGCTAGACCAGACTTTCCAAGACTTCGAGATTATTGTGGTTGATGATGGCTCCACGGATAATACCAGGGAAGTTGTCAATAGCTTTAAAGACACCCGTGTCCGGTACATATATCAAGACCACCGTGGTGTATCGGCCGCGCAAAATGCTGCTATATATGCTGCCAGCGGTGAGTACATTACCGGCGTAGCCGCAGATGACCTGTTTTTGCCCCAGAACCTAGAGATCAAGGTTAAGCTGCTCGATTCCCGCCCGGATGTTGGACTGGTTTACTCCGATGCTTATCTTTTTGATAATAACACCGGTGACAATATTGGCAGACTCTGGCGCGACCCAAAGGGATCTCATCCCAGGTTTGACCGGGTGAAAGCCGTACAGCAGCCCTTAAAAGAGCTCCTTTGCAACGGGTGTTTTATCATGCCCCAGGCGAGCATGATGCGCCGCCAGGTTTTTGCTGCAGTTGGCTATTACGATGAATCCCTCCCTACCCACGAAGACTGGGATCTTATTATCCGTGTTGTCCAGCGTTTCCCTATCGAGTTAATTGATACGCCTTTGCTCAAGATACGGCGTCATAGTACCAACTTAACTGGAAGTCAAGAAAAGATGTATCTGGGGGCAGCAGCTGCCGCCAACAAGGTGATGCGCAGCGGCTCACTTTCCGGAGATGAACTTAAGCTTTTAAAGGAAAGGCTGTTACCTCAGCACATTCTTTATGCGCGACTGGCGTTACTTGATGGCAAAGAAGCCGCGGCCAGAAAAACGCTGATTTCCGGCATCAGACTTGAACCATGGAATATCAAGCTTTACGTTTACTTTGTATTATCAATGCTGGGAACTAGAAAGGTCCTGGTTTTGAGAAACTGGAAGAAAAAGCTGGGCCGTCATTCTGCGGGTTGCCAGTCATCGGGAGATACGTCTTCTATCGGCAGTCAGAGTTATTTAGAGTGATTATTTATTTAAAAACAAAAGCAGATAAGGAATTAAATAAATGGCTAGAGTAACTGTTGTAATACCGACTTATGATTACGGCCGATTCCTGGGCGAAGCTATCCAGAGCGTGCTCGACCAGACTTTTACAGACTTCGAGCTCATCGTGATTGATGATGGCTCCACAGATAATACCAGGAAAGTTGTCAGTAGCTTTAAAGACAGCCGTATCCGGTACATATATCAAGACCACATTGGTGTATCTGCCGCTCAGAATGCGGCCTTGGGTGCCGCCCGTGGTGAGTATATCACCGGTCTGAGCGCGGATGACCTGTATCTACCCCAAAACTTGGAGATAAAGGTTAATTTACTAGATTCACGCCCCGATGCAGGTCTAGTTTGCTCCGATGCTTATATCTTTAGTGATAGCACCGGGGCTATTATCGGCAGTTTATGGCATGACTCCAAGAGATCTCATACCATGTTTGACCCGGTGAAAGCTGCCCGGCAACCCTTAAAAGAGTTCATTCGCTGGGGGTTCTTTATCATGCTTCAGGCAGCTATGGTACGCCGTCAGGTTTTTGACGCAGTTGGCTATTTCGATGAATCCCTCCCTACCCACGAGGACTGGGACTTGGTTATCCGTATTGTTCAACGTTTCCCGATCGAGACAATAGACATGCCGCTGATTAAGCTGCGTCGACATAAGGACAACTTATCTATAGATGAAGAAAAAATGTATTGTGGGGCAATAGCTGCTACCAATAAGGCAATACGCAACGGCTCATTTTCCGGAGAGGAACTTAAACTTTTAAAGAAAAACCTAGTGCCTCAGCACTCTCGCTATGCACGGTGGGCATTACTATATGGTAGAGAAACCGCGGCTAGAAAAGCGCTGATGGCGGGTATCAGGCTTGACCCATGGAAAATTAAACTATACATTTACCTTGCATTGTCAATTCTGGGAACCAGAAATGTCCTGGCTTTAAAAAACTTGAGGGAAAAGTTGAATCATCAATCTGTGAATTATCAGCCAACTGAAGGACCACAGTCTACTGGCAGCTAGCGCTATTTTAAAATGACTTATTATTTAGAAACAAAAATAGGGGAGAAATCAGGTTAATGGCTAGAGTAAGCGTGATAATACCGACTTATAATTACGCGCGATTCCTGGGTGAAGCTATCCAGAGCGTGCTCGACCAGACTTTTACAGACTTCGAGCTCATCGTGGTTGATGACGGTTCTACAGACAATACCAGGGAAGTTGTCGAGACTTTTAAAGACACCCGAATCCGGTACTTATGGCAGGAAAACCGCGGTGTAGCGGCCGCTCAGAATACAGGCATAAAAGCTTCTCATGGCGAATACATTACCATTCTGGGCGCGGATGACTTGTACCTGCCGCAGAACCTGGATCTTAAGGTTAAGTTACTCGATTCTCGTCTCGATGTTGGTCTGGTTTGCTCCAATGGTTATTTTATTTATGATAACAATGAGGCCACTCTCGACACACTCTGGGGTAAAAAAGAATTCAAATACTCCGGTAACCCCGTACAGGCTGCCCGTCAACCCCTGAAAGAGCTCCTTTACAGGAGTTGCTTTATCATGCCTCAAGCTACCATGGCACGTAATCAGGTATTTGCCGCAGTCGGCTATTTCGATGAATCCCTACCTACCCACGAGGACTGGGACTTCTTTGTCCGTGTTGTTCAGCGTTTCTCCGTCGAGGCAATTGATATGCCATTACTCAAGATCCGGCGACACAGTACTAGCTTAACTGGAAATCAAGAAAAGGTGTACCAAGGTGCAGCTACTGCCATCAAAAAGGCGATAGGCAGCGGCTCCTTCTCCGGAGAGGAAATTAAGATCTTAAAGGAAAGACTGGCGGTTGAGCACTACCGCTACGGGCGGTGGACATTACTTAGCGGTAAAGAAGCCGCGGCTAGAAAAGCGCTGATTGCGGGCATCAGACTTGACCCATGGAATTTCAAGCCGTACGTTTACCTGGTATTATCAATTCTGGGAACCAGAAATGTCTTGGCTTTGAAAAACTGGAGGAAAGTGATAGGTCGCCACTTAGTCCAGAGTCACTCATCAGGAAGTGCCCCATTATGATAGCAGCAAGTTGTCATCAAAGTGAAATATTACCTAAAAATGAAGGTGGGTTAAAGTCGATGACCAGAGTAAGTGTCATTATTCCTACTTATAACCGGGCAGGCTACCTAGGCGAAGCTATCCAGAGTGTGCTCGACCAGACTTTCTCGGATTTTGAGCTTTTAGTAGTTGATGACGGCTCTACGGATAATACCAGAGAAGTTGTTGCCAGTTTTAAAGACGTCCGTGTCAGATACATTCAACAGGAGAACCGCGGCGTGGCGGCGGCGCGGAATGCCGGTATCAAGGCTTCAGATGGAGAATACATTGCCTTCTTAGACTCTGATGATATTTGGCTGCCGGAAAATCTGGAGATTAAGGTTAAGTTACTTGATTCCCGTCCCGAGGTGGGTCTAGTTTGCTCCGATGCTTACTTTTTTGACAATAGCTCCGGGGCCACTCTCTGCAGATTATGGCATGACCCAAAGAGTCCTGCCTGGTTTGACCCGGTGAGAGCCGCCCGGCAACCCTTAAAAGAACTCATTCGAAAGGGGTGTCTTATTATGCCTCCGGCCAGCTTAGTCCGCAGTCAGGTTGTTACCGCAGTAAACTATTTTGATGAATCCCTCCCTACCTCCGAGGACTGGGACTTCATTATTCGCATTGTTCAGCGTTTCCAGGTTGAGATAATTGATATGCCATTGCTCAAAGTCCGGCGACACAGTACTAACTTATCTGAAAATCAAGAAAAAATGTATCGGGGGGCAGTGGCTGCCATTAATAAGGCGATGCACAGTGGCTCCTTCTCTGGAGAGGAACTAAAGCTTTTAAAGGAAAGGCTCGTACTCGCGCGCTCTCGCTATGGGCGGTGGGCATTACTTGGCGGAAAAGAAGCCGCGGCCAGAAAAGCGCTAGTTGCGGGTATCAGACTTGACCCATGGAATATCAAGCTGTACGTTTACCTGGTATTATCAATTCTGGGAACCAGAAATGTCTTGGCTTTGAAAAACTGGAGGAAAGTGATAGGTCACCACTTAGTCCAGAGTCACTCATCAGGAGGTGCCCCATTATGATAGCAGCAAGTTGTTGTCAAAGTGAAATTTTACCTGAAAACGAAAACCAGGGATGGCTAAGATCAATAACCAAGGTAAGTGTCATTATTCCCACTTATAACCGGGCAGGCTACCTAGGCGAAGCTATTCAAAGTGTTCTTGACCAGGCTTTCGGAGATTTTGAGCTTATCGTAGTGGATGATGGCTCCACCGATAGTACCAGGGAAGTGGTCAGTAGCTTCATTGACACTCGTGTCCGATACATATATCAGGAGAATGGTGGCGTGTCCTCAGCTCGTAATACTGGCATCAAGGCTTCAGAGGCGGAATATATTGCCTTCATAGATTCTGATGATATCTGGCTTCCGGGAAACTTGGAGTTAAAGGTTAAGTTACTTGATTCCCGTCCCGAGGTGGGACTGGTTTGTTCCGATGCCTATTTTTTTGATAACAATACCGGAACCACTCTCGGCAGGCGGTGGCATGACCGTACTCTCCATGACTGGGTTAACCTTGAAAAGATAGCCAAGCAACCGTTAAAAGAACTCCTGTACAAGGGATGTTTTATCATGCCTCAAGCGACTATGATACGCCGTCGGGTATTTGCCACAGTTGGGTATTTCGATGAATCACTTCCTACCTCCGAGGATTGGGACCTATTTGTGCGTATTTTTCAGCGTTTCCCCCTGGAGATAATTGATATACCGTTACTTAAGATTCGGCGACACGGCACCAGCTTATCTGAAAATCAAGAAAAGGTGTATCGAGGGGCAGTAGTTGCCGTCAACAAGGCAATAGGCAGTGGCTCATTCTCCGGAGAGGAACTTAAACTTTTAAAGGAAAGGCTGGCGTTTGAACACTCTCGTTATGGGCGATGGGCATTAATTAGCGGTAAAGAAGCGGCAGCTAGAAAAGCACTACTTACCAGCATCAGGATTAATCCGTGGAGCCTCAGGTCATATGCCTACCTTGCCCTTTCTCTGCTAGGGGGCCGGAAGTTCCTTGCTTTAAAGTCCTGGAAGAAAAAACTCAGTCGCCGCCCGGTTCGGCGCCAGTCATTAGGAGAAGCCCGGTCTGTAGCTAATCAGTAAATCGAGGGTACCAATTTTCTATGGCAACAAATTTTAAAGAAGATAGTTCAATAGCTAGGGTAAGCGTAGTAATTCCCACGTATAACCGTGCTGGTTTTATTGTGGAAACTATCAGGAGCGTCCTGGCACAGACGTTTGATGACTTTGAAGTAATCGTTGTTGATGACGGCTCTACCGATAACACCAGGGAAGTTGTCGAGAGCTTTAAAAACCATCGTATACTATATATTTATCAGACGAACGCCGGAGTATCTGCTGCCCGGAATACCGGTATTAAAGCGTCCAGCGGCACATATATCGCATTCGTGGACTCTGACGATGTCCTTCTGGAGAACGCCCTGGAATTAAGTGTGACGGTTCTGGAAAAGTCTCAACAGGTTGCTTTCAGCTATGGAAAGGCCTATTTAATGGATGATAAGCAACATATCTTCGGTTCGCGTCAACAGCGTGAAAAAGGCTCATACATACGCGAAGGAAGAGAGGAAATTAAAAAAGCGATTATTAAGGGCAATCACATTCCAACGTCCACTATTGTGGTCCGCCGGAAACACCTTGAAGAGGTGGGGCACTTTAATACCTTCTTTAAAAATGGCTCCGAAGATTTTGATCTCTGGGTGCGTTTAGCCACATCTCACGCCGTAGCATATATCGCAAAGCCGCTGATCATTTACCGCGTGCATGCCAGCAGTATCAGCCGTACCCACAAGCTTGCCGAGATTGAGAAAAACAACGGCATCATTTTTGAAAGGATATTCAACGACCCACAATTAAGTGCCCATTTTTCAATCGAGCGTCCCAATACCTATTTACACATGTATTTACGACTCGCCAAGTATGCATGCGGAAATAGAGAGATGGCAACCTCCAGAAAATATCTCTTGCAGGCCCTTCAAACCAGGCCGATTTGGTTTCTTAAAAGGCTCTGGCTACCTTTAATATTTAGGTTTTGCTTGACCTTGGTTCCGCCGATGATATTAGATTCGGGCCACAAGACCAAACGTTTTCTGAAGGTGACACTACGTAAGAGTATTTCCAGGTTGAAACACAAAAGTTGATGTTTGATAAAGTTTAATTTAACACTAACTTAACAATTATGAACTATAAAGTGAATAAAACTAATAAAAAAGGAGATATGCCTTACTTCAAAATCGGGGTTTTAACGATTTTCCCACTATTTCCTATGTTTTTCTCACAGTAAATTCATTATATTTTGATTGTGGATATGAGAGGGATCTTTGCTCAACGATGCACGATAATTGTACTTCTTTATTAGCAGGGTGAATGACAGGTATATTATGACAAAAATTAGCCGAAGAATTTCAATATATAAAATAAAAGCCAGGGTATCTCTAAGAGATTTCGGTGTTTTTCACACGCTTACCCGGGGGGTCTCGGATGTATTATTCGGCAAGATTATACTCTTCAGAAAATATATCATTTATGAGAAGCAACTTTCTCAATTATCTACTCCTGAGTTACGTAATCCAAGTATAGATTTTTCGTTTTTATCCGCCGATGACAACGGACTGATAATTCAAATTGAGGAGTTAAGCGGAATATCCCGCGAGTTTATAGCTGAGAAAATGAGACATGGCAGCCATTGTATTGTAGCCAGGAATAAAGATAGCCTGGTAGGTTTTAATTTGGTAGGCATTGGTAAAACTCGCATTCGATATCTTGATGTATATCTTAACCTTGCTGATACTGAGGCCTGGTCAGAGCAAATAACCGTTTCACTGGAATATCGCCGGGGCGGGTTGGCCTCAGACTTGCGGCACCTGATGTTCGCGCATTTGGTCGAGAGAGGCTACAAAAAGCTTATTGGCGGTTACGTTCCGTTTAACGTGAAATCTGGATTACTGGCCAAGAAGCTTGGATTTGTGGAAACCGAGAAACTCACGCTGGTCAAGATACTCGGATGGAAGAATTTATACCGGCAAAGTTTATTGCCAGCCTTACCACCTTCGTTGTCATTATCTATTCACTAAAGGCAAAAATTATTCACCGGTTTTTTGAAGAATCGGTGATAAGTCATGGAGCGCATTTGAGTATTATTCAAGCTATTGTCTTAGGAATCGTACAGGGCTTAACGGAGTTTATACCGGTTTCAAGCTCGGCGCACCTTATCGTGGTGCCCTGGCTTTTTCATTGGCGCGACCCAGGCCTGGTTTTTGATGTAGCGCTCCACATTGGAACCTTGCTTGGCCTGCTCTGGTTTTTCAGGGCAGATTGGATACGACTGATCCGGGCCGGGGTGAAATCCATTGCCCAGCGTAAAATCGGCGACGATTTAGACCGACGATTGTTCTGGTTCCTGGTTATCGGCACCATCCCCGGCGCGATTGCCGGTTATTTCGGTGAAAGTAAAATCGAGGAGTTGTTCCATAAATCCAATACGCCCAACACTCTGGGAGCCATGGTGGCCATGGCAATTATCATTGCGCTGTTGGGCCTCATGTTATTCATCGCTGAACGAATCGCCAAACACCTTCGGGGGCTTAACAAGGTATCGCTCAAGGACGCTATTGTCATCGGGCTTTCCCAGGCGCTGGCGATTTTCCCGGGCGTCTCGCGTTCCGGCAGCACTATGACGGCAGGGTTAGCGCTGGGGTTACAGCGGGAGACCGCCGCGCGTTTCTCTTTCTTGCTTTCGACGCCAATAATTTTAGGCGCGGGACTTAATAGTCTTTTCGATGTTCACACCGAATTAGCCACGGGGGCGATAGCTCGATCGGATTTATTCGCTTATATTATTGGTTTTATCGCTGCCGCTATCAGCGGTTACCTGTGTATCAGGTTCTTGCTGCGATTTTTACAGAAGCATTCTACGGATATTTTTGTATACTATCGATGGGTATTGGCGGCATTAATCATTATCGTCACGTTCGTGAGAAGATGAGGTCACGCCGCTGTAACTACAAAACTCAATGATATAAATACCCACCGGGTATTAGTCATGTCCCATTCTGCGGCGTAACACCAGGATTATCAGTAACACCACCACCGAAGCTTCAATTATTATCACCGGGACTTTCCAGCCATCCATTTTGGAAATTTCTGCGGACGTTACCTTCAAGTATTGAGACGAGGTTGCCTGAACAATACCCCCGCTGTTAGACAGTTTCAAAGAGAAGGAATACTCGCCAGCTGACCACCCCTTGGATGGTACGTAGCCCTCCAGCTCACCGATACCGTTATTGGCTATCACCTGGCCTGGCGTAAGCACCGGGTATGTTTCTTGGAACATTCCATCGAGAAATACGTCAAGCATCAGCTTAGTGTCGGCCATGGGCCCTGCGGGCTGGACTAACTGGTACATTATATGGGCGGAGATGAGTTTTCCGTTTGATGTATCATATTTGGGAGCAACATCGAAACTACCCACTTTCACCTGTGGTTGGACTATTGGCGGCGGTGTTGCGACAGTAAATGCGCCCGTCAGCCCGCCGATATTTACCAGGTGTTGGCCAATACTATTTGGCGTTATGTAAAAGGTAACCGTGGCACTTTCACCACCATTAATGCCAATTTCCTTTGTCTCTTGCACCGCGTCATCCACCACCAGCGCCGCCTCATAGGTCCCGGGAATCTCACCGGAGTTGGTGATAATCAGACTTATATTCACAGTTTCCCCCGGATTGATACTGAGGGGATTTATATTGAGTTCAACGGATTTGAAAGTAGCTGGAATACTAGACGCCTTGACGGTAAGGCCGGCTGTCAAAGTTTCGACACTAAACTGGTGTTCTCCGGCAGTCTCGGGCTTTACGTTGAAAATAACGATAGCATTATGGCCGCCTTCAATGGTTATTTTACTGGTCTGTATCAAAGTACCATCAAGATTAAGGTTTACTTCATACTCTGCCGTGAGGTCGCCGGTATTGGCCACGCTAACACTTATTTCCACGTTATTATCAAGCTCACTATCCTGCGGGTTTACCGTCAAACTATCGACGATGAAACTCGCCGGGCGGACATAGGCTAAAATGGCATAGTCGGAAAAATGATTGGTCTCAACTGTAATCGTGTTATTAAGGGGATCTACGATACTCTTCAAAATAACCCACCCATCGTTGCCTTCCCAGCTACCTATGACGAGATTTTCTTCAGCAACACCTTCGGTAATCTTAGTCTCATCGTATTTGAAAGTGAGTATTACGTTATGGTTAAAAGTAGCACCGGTGGGGCCGAAATTATAAATTTTACCGATAATATCACCGTTTTCCGGTGATGCCAGGTACGGTGTCTCGGTTATTGCCAGATAATATAAAGGCTGTCCCGAACCAGTAAAACCGACAGTATCTTTGATAACGTTGAGTTCAACTGCTTTATCCGCAGATTCTACGATTACATCGGCCGTGATTTTTCCGGTACCGGTTACAACCGAGGAGATATTTTTAATTCCGGGCATTTCACCGCCACCACCTCCTCCTCCCCCACTGCCCGAAGTGCTGATAGTGATAGTTGCCGTGGCAATGTTGGAGTCAGCCTTACCATCATTGGCTTTATAAGTGAAGCTATCCGTACCGGTGTAGCCGGTGGTAGGAGTGTAAGTAAATGAGCCGTTGCTATTCAGAACTAATGTACCATGGCTGACAGTACTTATCAAGATGACCGTCAGGGTATCGCCGTTGGTATCTGTATCGTTGGTTAACACACCAAGATTATATATAGTGAGGACATTGTCTTGAACCATTGTGTAAGTATCATTTATCGCCACCGGCGCGGAATTGGCTGAGGAATTAATAATGATGGTTACCGTGGCAGTGTTAGAGTTAGTCTTACCATCATTGGCTCTGTAAGTAAAGGTGTCAGTGCCGGTGTAGCCTGTCGTTGGAGTATAGGTAAATGAGCCGCTGCTGTTCAGGGTCAATGAGCCGTGTCTAACAGTGCTAACCAGGACGGCTGTCAGGGTATCACCGTTAACATCAGTATCGTTAGACAGAACGCCCGGAGCAGTCAAGGTGAGAGTCGTATTAGCGGTCATGTTATAGGCATTATTTACTGCCACTGGAGCGGTAT
>Ga0209777_10002029_pt1 | contig 27575 bp, 26 predicted proteins | sample FrelakmetHBP12HB_FD_187147 | JGI IMG/M metagenome (GOLD analysis project Ga0209777, IMG submission 187147) | Freshwater lake sediment microbial communities from the University of Notre Dame, USA, for methane emissions studies -HBP12 HB (SPAdes)... | ecosystem: Environmental > Aquatic >...
ATATTGTTCAATCGACAGGGGCGGTCTTTATTCCCGCCCGAGCAGGAGGGGATACCCCCCCCACTGCATCGGATTTTGTCAGGCCTTAATTTTTTCAACAATTTTTTCAGCAAGCGCTACGATATGGGCCGTGTCTTCTTTGTCGGGCAGGTACTGGGCTCGCATGCCCGGCTCGATGACGTCAAGGCCTATTGTCTTCAATTCATCGCTCACCAGCTGCATGGACTCGCCGCTCCAGCCATAAGAACCAAAAGCTGCTGCAACCTTTTTTTGCGGCTTCAGGCCTTTCATATAGCAGAGCAGGTCGGCAACCGTCGGGAAGATGTTGCGGTGCAGTGTGGGCGAGCCGACGCAGACGGCCTTGGAGTCCAGTATTTCGGCCATAATATCGCTGCGGTGGTTTTCCCGCAGTTTCATGAGTTTCACTTCAATGCCCTTGTTCATGAAGACTTCGGTCATGATTTGTGCCATCTTTTCCGTGCTCTGCCACATGGTGTCATATGCCACCACAACCTTGTTGCCGGCTTCGTAACGGCTCCACTGATCGTATGCTTTTATAATGCGGCCGGGGTCTTTGCGCCAGATGATGCCGTGGCTCGGGGCTATCATGTCGATTCCAAGTTTCAGCTCGGTTATTTTTTTGAGCGTGCTCTGAATCAGGGGCGACAGATGCGTGAGCAGATTGGCATAATATTTACGTGCCTCATACATCACGTCGTGTATGTCCACTTCATCGTCAAAGCGGCCCGATGTTGCGATGTGCTGGCCGAATCCGTCCATGGAAAATAATATTTTGTCGCCGGGCAGGTACGAGAACATGCTGTCGGGCCAGTGCACCATGGGGGTTTCGATAAACTGGAGGCTGCGGCGGCCCAGGTTGAGCGAGTCGCCGGTTTTGACGATCTCAAGGGGCAGGCCGCCGAAATATTTTTGCAGGCCCGGCTTTGCCATCTGCGTGGCAAATATTTTCACATTGGGAAACAGGCGGTGAAACTCGGCAAGCGAGCCCGAATGGTCTTTCTCAATATGGTTGCAGATGAGATAGTCGATTTTTGCCGGATCGATAATGAGCCGAATGCGATCAAGCATTTCACCTAAAAACGGTGCCTTGACCGTATCGATGAGCGTGACTTTTTCGTCGATAATAATATAGCTGTTATAGGTGGCGCCGCGGCCGGTTATGTAGCCGTGAAAATCGCGCAGATTCCAGTCGATAGCGCCTACCCAGTAGATGCCGTCTCTAAGCTGTACAGGCATGTGTAATCTCCTTGCAATGCGGATTGCGCAGTTATTGTTTAATTTGCCGCTATCTTAATGCTTTTTTCCACCATGTTGACAATCGGCAGTACGGGAGCATCTTTGCCGAGCAGCAGGTTTGCCACCGACTGCGGGTAGGAGCGGTATCTGAGCACTGCCTTTATATCCAGCGGAAGCCTGGCGTCTGCGGGCACGAGAAAGCTATAGGTTTCCGTTGCCGAGCCCTTGGGCGGTATGGTCTTAACATACTCAAACCGCACGATCTCCCAGGGTTTAACCGTGTGCTTGCCGTCTTTGTCCACGGCATAGGCGCTGAAGATGCGGGCTTCTTCCTTGATGTCGCCCTTGTCGTCGAGATCGCCGCTGCGGAAAACCTGCTTGCCGTCGGCATCGGTCACTTTGATATCTATCCACATCTGCCGCACTTCGGTGAGGCTCGTGGGCAGGTTATGGCCCGCGCCCACATTGGTTACCTTTACAGCGACGCTGACAAGGCTGCCGGGTGTGGCAGTCTTGGGTGCGTTCAGATCAAGTTCGGCTGCGCTCTTAAGCCGTTTTTCAGCCATGTCGGCATGACCCTTGGCGCCAAGCAGTGCCGGCACCGTGAAATTGGCGCCCACGAATTCATGGGTGAACATATTGTCGCGCTTGGGGCCCATGGGGCTGGGCTGGCCCGGGTTTTGGGGCTTTTTCATGGTTTTTGCGACCACTATCGATTTTTCCACCGGCATCATGTGGCAGTCCTGGCACTGAATGTCATTTTGGGCATAGACGGAATACTTCCACTCATCATAGGTGCGCTCGATGTGAAAGTTTGAAACCGGGTGAAACACCTGGTGGCAGTTGGCGCAGAATTTTGATTTGATGTGCAGTTCGGAATATTCAGACTTATGATAGGGAGATACCGAATCTTTATAGGGGCCGCGCTTGACATTGCCGGGAGCAACCACCAGGGAGGCATTGTTTGGCTCATAGGTCGGTGTTTCCAGAAACGAGGAGTCTTTGATGGTGTGGCACACATCGCACTGAACGCCCTGTCTGGCGATTTCATTGGTGACGAACTGGTTGTCTTTGAATGTCAGATCACCTGACACGACACCGATAACAGTATGGCAGCCGCCACAGAGATTTTTGGTGAACCCCCTGGTGTCTTTTTCACCCATTTTCCAAAGAGCCTGAAAGACCGGGTCGACAAAAGCATTGGAGTGCATGGAGCCCTTCCACTGGGCATGAATATCTGGGTGGCAGCCACCGCAGATTTCCGGCGATTCAAACTTATCGGGCGTCACGGGCTTGCCCGTGTCGGTATTGAGCATTGAGGGATAAAAGGGGAATTTTTTTGTATCGACTTCGGCGGCAGCGGCAAGCGTGCAGCAAAAAGCCACTATGGCGATACAGGCTGCGGATGAAAAAAGTTTATGTGCCATGGTTCCTCCGAAAAGTATATGGATTAATGGGTTTTATTAGATGCAGGAAAGGTTGTATGTTTGCTCGCGCATCACGAGCCACCGGACCGGCTGCAGGCCGGGCAGGTCCCCCAGAATTCAAGGCGGTGGCCCATGATGGTATAGCCGCTCTTTGCCGAAAGATCGTGGTCGAGGGTTTCAACAGGTCTCATATCGACATCGTCTACCCTGCCGCAACCTATACAACGAATGTGATAGTGCAACTTCGCGGTGCCGTCAAATCTTTTTTGACGGCCTCCAACCTCTATTTTCTGTACTATGCCCTGCTGGCACAGCCATTCGAGGTTGCGGTATACGGTTGCAAGACTCACCCGGGGAAGGCGGGTGCGCACCTTTTCAAAAAGCTCATCAGCTGTGGGATGGGTTTTCACGGACCGCAGTTCATCCAGGATTATTTCACGCTGATTGGTGATGCGAAATTTATCTACCATAAGTCCTCTTATTGATAATTATTATTAACTGATAATCCCGGTATGTCAAGAGTGAATTATCCGATGCTAAAAGAAATCATTTATTTGAAATATATTGCATGCATGTGCTACATTTTAAAAATGTAAAATTGAGCTTGACTTGGAAAAGATTATCAATTAGTAATTATTATCAAATAGAGCAGCATCCGTTGCATACGTGAAAAGCTGTTGTTTGATATATTATTTTGATTATAATTATTTTACCCCTAACTTCAAGAAAGGAGAATTGTATGGATTTCAAAAGCAGCAGGACAAGACAGAATCTTATGAATTCATTTGCAGGTGAGTCGCAGGCCCGAAACCGGTATACCTATTTTGCCGGGGTGGCAAAAAAAGCCGGGTATGAGCAGATTGCAGCTATTTTTATCGACACGGCTGAAAATGAAAAAGAGCATGCGAAAGTTTTTTACAAGCACCTTGCCAAGCATATGGGCGAGGGGGCTGTAACCGTCAACGGCACCTATCCGGTTGTGTTCAGCGATACCCTGAAGCACCTGAAAGAGGCCATTGCCGGTGAGAATGAAGAGTGGATGAAGCTGTATCCCGAGGCTGCTAAAATTGCCGATGAAGAAGGCTTTAAAGATGTGGCGGAAAGCTTCAGGCAAATCGCCCAGGCAGAGCTTGAGCATGAAAAACGCTATCTGGCGCTGAAGAACAATATTGAAACCGGCAGCGTGTTCAAGAAGAAGTCACCTGCCAGATGGCGCTGCCGCAACTGCGGTCGCGTGATCGATGCTGCCGAGGCTCCGGGGATATGCCCCACCTGCGAGCATCCGCAGGCGTATTTTGAAATAATGGCTGAAAATTATTAATCGGTGAACAGGAGGATTACCATGACACAGCGAGATGAAGTCTATAAATGTGAGCACTGCGGCAATATCGTAACCGTTATGCATGCAGGCGGCGGCAAGCTCGTCTGCTGCGGCGAGGAGATGAAGCTTCTGAAGGAAAACACGACTGATGCGGCAGTGGAGAAGCATGTGCCCGTTATCGAGCAAAGCGGCGCCACGGTTACGGTAAAAGTCGGCTCTATAGCACATCCCATGGAAGACAAGCACTTTATCGAAGTGATCGGTGTGCTGGCTGAAGGCGACAAGCTGTATCGCGCCTATTTGAAGCCGGGAGACAAGCCGGAGGCTGTTTTTCAAATTTCGGGCAAAGTCATCTGCGCGCGCGCCTACTGCAACCTGCATGGTTTATGGAAAAGCAAATAGGCAAAACATCTGCGAAACGCCGGGAGCCGCACTGAGCACTGTGCCGACTCCCGCTTTTTTATAGAAAGGAATGCCATGATCAGCGACAAAATGAAGAAAGCAATAAATGATCAGATCAATGCCGAGCTGTATTCGGCCTATCTGTACCTGGCCATGGAGGCCTACTTTCAGTCAAAGGGCCTTGCCGGTTTTGCCAACTGGATGCGCGTACAGACCCAGGAGGAGATGGTGCATGCCATGAAGATGTATGACTTTATCAATGCGCGCAGCGGCCGTGTTGAGCTAAAAGAGATTGCCGGGCCGCCGCTTGCCTGGGACTCGCCGCTCAAGGCCTTTGAAGCTGCTTATAAGCACGAAACCGTTGTCACTGGCCGTATCAATAAGCTTGTGGATCTGGCTATTAAGGAAAGCGACCATGCATCGAATAATTTTCTGCAGTGGTTTGTGGCAGAACAGGTTGAGGAGGAGCAGTCGGCAAGCGCCGTGGTTGATAAGCTGAAACTGCTCGGCAAATCGACCGAAGGGCTTTTTCAGCTTGATAAAGAGCTGGGCGCCCGTGTGTTCACCCCGCCTGTGCAGGGCGCTGCTGCGTGATTCTGATGTTTACATAAAAAAGGCCGCAGTGAATGCGGCCTTTTTTATGTGCGGTTTTGGGTGTGTCGTCCGCGGGTTTATTTCAGGCCAATTTCATTTGCCACTTCCTTCAAAGCTTTTTCATCCTTCTGGATCGACTTCATCATGGGGTTCTGCGTTGCCTGGGCAGCCTTGACGAAGCTTTCAGCCGTTTTATTGTTCTCTTTCAGCTTTTCTTTGTTCGGGGCCATGGTGCCGTTGTGGCAGGCGACGCATGTGTTCCATCCGGCCGAGGCGGTTGTGGCAAGGACAAAAAAAGCGCATACTGACACAGCCGTTAGCGATAGTTTTTTCATGCAGATATCTCCTTCAAGAATTGGTTTGCAATATTTTAAACCTTATACCATCACTTGCAGCTGCATGCAAGGCTGTCCAAGAGTTGTTGCTTGATTTAAAATAGCTCTGCGCCCTTTGCCGACTCGCGTACGCATATCAGCACTGCGTGGCTGGTAATTGCCGCTTGACATGACGGCTCATATTTCCTAAACTTCTTAAATTCAATCGAACAAGCGGCATCCAGTTCATTATTGTATTTACGGAGTTATGGTGAAAATAGCAGCCAGGAAACCGATCGGTATTTTTGATTCCGGCGTCGGCGGGCTGACGGTCGTCAAAGAGGTTTGCAAAAAGCTCCCTCATGAAAACATTATCTATCTTGGCGATACGGCGCGGGTGCCCTATGGCACCCGTTCAGCGCAGACGGTTCAGAAGTATGCGATTACAAATACGGATTTTCTCCTCAAGCAGGATATCAAGCTGCTGGTCATTGCCTGCAATACGGCATCGGCCGTAGCAACCGAGACGCTCAAGGACAAGTACTCGCTTCCGATCATTGACGTCGTTGGACCCGGCGCGCGCGCCGCTGTGGCTGCAAGCCGCACCAGGCGTATCGGCATTATCGGCACCGACGGCACCATACTGAGCGGGGCCTATCAGAAGGAGATAAAGCGGCTTGAACCAGCGAGCACGATTTTCACTCAAGCCTGCCCGCTGTTTGTGCCCTTGGCCGAGGCCGGTTGGTATGAACAGGACGACGAGGTTGTGATGCTAACCGCACGGCGCTATCTTGCGCCGCTTGTGAAATCAGGCATCGACACGCTGGTGCTCGGATGCACGCATTACCCGATTTTGAAGGGTGCCATACAGGCGGTCATGGGGCCCGGCGTCAGGCTTATCGATTCGGCAGAGGAAACGGCCTGTGACGTGATGCAGATGCTTGGCCTGCAGCATATTTTGAATGATGCGGCAGTACCCGGCACCAGCACGTTTTTTGTGACCGATATCCCGCATCGGTTTGCAGAGACCGGCAGCCGGTTTCTGGGACGGGAGCTTTCGGATGTATCGGTTGTTGACATCGTGCAATTATGAAAAAAAGCAGGCACACAAAACGGGCACGAAAAAAAAGCAGTGCGTTCAGGTTGCTGACCTGTGCGATCGTTGTCGCGGCTGTGGCCGGGCTCGGATATTTTTTCTACAATAACAAAATGTTCGACGCCAGCACCCTGGTTCCGCTGCTTTCAAAAATAAAAGGTGAGGCGCCTGTCGGGTCCCTGACCGCCACGCTTTGTTTCGGCGATGACAGCGGTGAGTTTCTCATCAGGGAGCATCGCATCATCACCTGCAGGCAAACGCCCGAGGGAAAAGCCGAGGCGCTGCTGCAGGAGTTGCTCAAGGGGCCTTTGACCAGGGGCACACGCACGCTGCCGCAGCAGACACGGGTCCTCGGGGTCTCGTTTGACACGGGCCTTTTGACGGCAGACTTCAGCCATGATTTGCAAAAAAACCATCCCGGCGGAAGCGCCTCTGAAACACTGACGGTTTACTCTGTTGTAAATACACTGACGATGAACGTTCCTGAAATAAAGCAGGTTCGGCTGTTTGTCGACGGAAAAAAAATAGACAGCATTGTCGGACATATCGACTGCACGCAGCCGATTTCACCCAGGCCTGAATTCACTCACTGACGGATGGATATGCCCAGAAAAACACCCCTTGCAAAGATTCGCAACATCGGCATCATGGCCCATATTGATGCCGGCAAAACGACCGCCACCGAGCGCCTTCTGTATTATTCGGGCAGGTCATACAAGATGGGCGAGGTCCATGACGGCCAGGCTATCATGGACTGGATGGAGCAGGAGCAGGAGCGCGGCATCACCATCACCTCTGCCGTTACGGATTTTGTATGGAAGGGCTACGAGTTTCACCTGATCGACACGCCCGGCCATGTGGATTTCACCATGGAGGTGGAGCGGTCGCTGCGGGTTCTTGACGGCTGCATAGCCATCTTCTGCGCCGTCGGCGGCGTTGAGCCGCAGTCTGAGACCGTGTGGCATCAGGCCGATAAATATCATGTGCCCCGCATAGCCTTCATCAACAAGATGGATCGCACAGGAGCTGATTTTTTCGGCACGGTTCAAATGATGCGCGACAAGCTGGCTACCAACCCCGTGCTTATCCAGCTGCCCATGGGCGCCGAGGACAGGTTTGCAGGAGTCATCGATCTCATCGGACGCAAAGCCATTGTGTGGGATGAGGAAAGCCTGGGGCGTGAATTTGAGATTATCAATATCCCGGCTGAATATGAAGATCAGGTTCGCGAGCACCGCGACGCGCTCATCGAATTTGTTGCCGAGCGTGACGACGGGCTCATGGAGCGCTATATTGCCGGTGAGGTGCTGACGGAAAAGGAGATAAAATCAGGCCTTCGCACAGCAGTTCTTGCCCGCGAGGCAGTGCCGGTTATGTGCGGCACTGCGCTTCGCAATAAGGGCGTTCAGCCGATTCTTGATGCTGTCATCGATTTTTTTCCTTCGCCCCATGAAGTGCCGCCCGTGACCGGCAAAGATGTGAAGGGCGAGATTGATTTGCAGCGCAGGTGTGACGACAAAGAGTCGTTTTCGTCTCTTATCTTCAAGGTCGTCATGGAAGAAGGCCGCAAGCTCAGCTATATCCGCATTTATTCAGGCAGGCTTGCAGTGGGCGACGACATTTTCAACCCCGTAAAAAACATCAAGGAAAAAATATCCCGCATTTTCAGAATGCACGCCAACAAGAAGGAGCGCGTGGAAGAGGCCTATGCCGGCGAGCTTGTGGCCATCATGGGCCTCAAAACCAGCACAACCGGCGACACGCTGTGCGATCCGGCAGCGCCCATCGTGCTTGAATCGATAGAATTTTACAAGCCCGTCATATCGGTGGCTGTCGAGCCCCGGACCGTCGGCGATCAGGACAGGCTGATCGCAGCCCTTGAAAGAATAGCGGAAGAAGACCCGACATTTAAATATTATATCGACAATGATTCGGGCCAGACTATTGTTTCAGGTATGGGCGAGCTGCACCTGGAGATTATCGCCGACCGGATTTTGCGCGAGCATAAGCTGCCTATCCGCACGGGCAAGCCGCAGGTTGTGTACCGCGAAACCATCGCTGCGTCTTGCGAGGCAGAGGCTGTGTTTGACCGTGAGATCAATGACGGCAAACAGTACGGCCATGTCGTGCTGCGCCTTGAGCCGCTTGCCCGCGGCATGGGCATAGAATTTATCAATGCCGCAGCACCGGAAAAAGTCCCCGAACAGTTTCTCCCTGCAATTGAAAAGGCGGTGGGCGACGCAACCCTTACCGGCGTCATGTCGGGATACCCGATCGTTGACATGCGCGTGACGCTCATCGACGGCGCATGTCGCGACGGAGCATCATCGGAGCTTGGGTATATCATGGCGACAAGCACCGCCATCCGTGAAGGCGTTCAGAAAGCGGGCGCCGTGCTGCTCGAGCCGATCATGGAGGTTGAGATCGTCACGCCGCAGGATTTCATGGGCGAGATCATCGCCGATATCAATACCCGCAAGGGCAAGGTGGAGAAGATTGAGAACAAGAATCTCATCCGCATCATAACCGCCCATGTATCGCTGAAAAATATGTTCGGCTATTCGACGGTTCTGCGTTCCGCCAGCCAGGGCAGGGCTACGTTTACCATGAAGTTCCTTAAGTTTGAAATTCCAGGTTAATGGCACGATTGCTTTTTTGACAGCAAAGGGCCGCAGTCGTTTGTATTTGTTTTCAAGACACTTTAAAGGAGAATCAGCATGAAAGAAAAAGTAGAAGCAGTTCTTGCAAAGATCAGACCGCGCCTTGAAGCAGACGGCGGCGGCATAGAGCTCGTTGATATTGTCGACGGCGTCGTGAAAGTGCGCCTGCAGGGCGCCTGCCAGGGCTGTATGGGCGCGCGCATGACCCTTAAGATGGGCGTTGAGCGCATCATGAAGGAAGAAATTCCCGAGGTCAAATCCGTCGAAGCCGTGTGATGGCATGGATTATTTTCTGTGCGTTTTGGGGCTTGTGCTGATTGTCGAAGGCTTGCCGTATTTTGTCTTTCCTGAAAAGATGAAGGAGCTGCTTTCAAAAATACCGCTGCTGCCCGCAGCAAGCCTCCGGATTTTCGGCATCACTGCAATCATGGCGGGGATGCTGCTGGTTTTTGTAGCAAAGCGACTGATGCAATAAAACTGTTTTTCGGCTGATGCCGGCAGGCTGGGAATTTTGCAAGTTTCCGGCTCTCATAATAAACGCAGAGACAGGCCCATTCTGTTCCTGCGTTTTTTTAAGCCGCATCTGACCTGCTAGTATTTACGGTCGAAGTCAGGACATGTGCGCCGGCTAACCGAGCCCCTGCCAACTGACGCTTCCCCTGCGCCGTGCTTCCGGCACCGATCTCTCCGGGGGGTTGGCAACGAAATTCGATATGGCGCAGCGGCTGATATAGTGATATTGTGTTATGTATGTGAAGTATTTCGGAGCAGACCCTTCATGGCAGGTTTGGCAGTGGTCTTTTCCTGACTTCCCCCAGCCCGCATGCTGCAGGAGTTGCTGTATGACCATGGGTTGGGATATACAGCCGGGTCTTTTCAGGTATCAGACCATACGGTAAAAAGTTTCATTGTCCGGAAATAGAATATTGATTAAAAAATATGAGCGGCTCACAAGAAAAATTTCAGATATATTTAAGCAAAATGGATGCTTTCCAGGAAATTGCGGTCAGGAATGGTGTCGCATTAAAAGAACTGCTCGTTAAAAAGGCCGGTGTTGATGAAGAGCTTGCCGCAGCTCTCATTAAGGAATGGGAAAGAAAAAAAGGCGTTACGACAGGCACTGCCCCTGTCGGCAGCGGTATTTTCAAAGAACTTTTTGCGTCGTATTTGAACGCTATGGGTTCTTTTCAGAAATTGGCCGACCTTCAGGGTGTTCCTTTGCGTGATTGGCTTATAGAGAAGTGCGGTATCGATGCTGAGTCGGCAGATGCTCTTATGCAAGAGTGGGGGCCACAAGCACCTCAAAAAAGCCCGTCGCTGCTGGCATTCGCCAGGGAGTCCGAGAGCCCGGCTGCAGCATCTGATGCTGAGAGGCCGGAAAGCAGTGAAAATATTTCAGCTCAAGCGGCAGCGCCACACGCGGCTGCATCTGAAAAGGTTCAGGGCCGGAAGAAGGCCGGCGAAAATTCAGAAAACGATGTGGTAATTACAATCAGCGGAACAGCAGCTGGAGCCGAAGCAGCGGCGGCACCTCGGATAGAGCAGAGTGATTTGGAGTCGCAGATAGACAAACTCCACAATCTGGCGGACCTCTCGGGCCATAAGGAGCCGATTCAACTGATAGCAGAGCTGAAAAGCTTCAGCTACAAAAAGAATTATTTAGTGCATTCCGTTTCTGCTGAAGAGAAAAGCAATGCTGACCGCCTGATACGTTTTCGAGATGAGCAGGACAAAAAATTGTCCCGTTTTGAAAAAAATCTGGCTGAAACCAAGGAGGAGCTATCCTCTCTTAGAGAAAAACCGCCCAAGCTGTTCGGCAAGGGCGAGCACCGGCAAAAAATTCAGGATGCCGAGGCGGCAATTACACGGATGGACAATGAAATTGCCGTGATTAAAACAAAAAAGGCCGAAAAGCAGGCTGCATATAGTGCTGCGGTAGCGCTCATCGAAAAATATGCCGCGGGAAAACGCGAAATCGACAGCCAGTATGCACTTGATGAGTCTAAATTTAACGAGGCAAAAGACGTTATTATACGCGCGCTTTACTGGGCGCTGCTTGATATACCGGAGGAGATTCTTATAGGATCTGTCATCGAGCATATTGAATGGTATAAATCTTTTTTCAAGGCGCTTCCGAAAAAAATCGATTTTCCGGTGCAGGGATGGTTAAAAGCATACACTATTGCAAGCAAATTAACTTCTGATTATCCTGTCTGGCGCAGTGAAATCGACAATATTCATTTTGTCATTGAAAATGAAATGAAGAGCCTCAAGGATTTGATACGAAAGTTTCTGGGGGAGTTTGTTGATAATCTTAAAGAACTGTTCCAGGCAGTATGTCAGCTGTGCGTGTCAAGAAGCGAGGCGGAAAAAACACAGGGGGACACGGTACTGGAACTGGCCGACCATCTGGAAAATGAATTAACTAAATCTTTTGATCCCTCCATCATTGAATTTTGTTCTCATGTACTGCCGTCTTTTTATATAATTCACGGGCTTGCGGAGCTTTTGAATTTTGAATTGAACATGGAACATTTTTTTGAAAATCTGGAGCATGTGGACCGCCTTTCCTCGCAGTATAAAACCACGCGGGAGGCGCAGATGAAAAGGTTTTCCGAACTGTCTGAAGCCAGCGACAGGATGTTAATTGTCTGTTTTAAAGGCGCGGAAGAGGCTTTGGCAATAGCCGATCAGGCAGACATCCCCGACGGGATTGCCCCATGCAAAGCTATTATTCTCGCTGACTTTGAAAATTATTTCAAAACCTCGGAAGATACATTAAAACGCATCTTGCATTAACCCCCCCCCCCCCGGCGCAGCATACGCCACGCCGGGCCCGCTGCCATGTCCGGAGCTGTAAATCACTTGAGCTTGCATGACCACCAGCTTGCGGCGGGGTGATACATTTTAATTGTAAAAAAAGGTGGCGTTTCTGTACATATCAGAAACGCCACCTTTTTTTACAGCCATGCATTCAGAATTTGAACGCGCCTTCTGCTATCAAGAAGTAGTTCGCATCAGCAAGCTCTTCGGTTGCTTGTCATGTTTCTGTTTATCTTGTTGAGCATGTTTACTTGTCTTCTGTTTCATCAGTTTGTTTTTGTCTTTTTTCCCGCCTTTGTCGCCCATTGTGGTACTCCTTTTAATTTGAAATTATTATTTCGCCGTGAGGGATGCGTCCGCACCACGGATTCCGAAACTGCCTGACCTTATTGAGCTAAAGGCCATCGTGAACTATCCGGCTAATCTTCAAAGCATCAACTGGCCCGTGTGCACTGGCAGCTAAGTAGAATATAGCATACAATCGGCAATTTTTGCTTTTTATGCTGATTTTAGAGATATGAAGAGCCGGGTTTAATTTTGGCCATGTGGTCATTGCCGGGGGCAATACTTGTGAATTAAGAAAACAAAATGGACTCTCCCTTAAACAACACCATTCCTGTCATTCTGGCTTGACTAGAATCTTGTACGCTGTAGAGACAGGTTTGAAACCTGTCTCTACGATTCCGGGCAAGCTGGAATGGGGCGGGGGGACTTGGAAAGGCTGTTCCCAGCCTATGCAAAGCTCTGAAACAGGGACCGATGGTTGCACGTACTTGCTGGTCTGCGTGAGGGAAATGCCGGAAAAGCTTTAACTGGAATGTGCCACGCAAGCCCCGCTCTTTAAACGAGGTCAAGCGGCACGTCTCAAAATTGCAATTTTGCTTACCGGGATGACCCGCCTTGCAGACGGGAGTAACATTGCGCCCTGTTTCAGTGAGATTATACTGCTCGGTGCAGGCGTGCTTTTCCCTGAATGAGATACTTTATCCCGTCATCGAGCCCTTCAAGGGTCAGCTCGAACATGGGGAATATCTCCCGCACCATGCGAACCGATTTCACAGCGTCCCATCTAGCGCGGCGGAGCGGGTTGAGCCAGATGATATCAGGGAATGTTGCGCGCAGCCGCTGCAGCCAGACGATGCCGGGCTTGTCATTGTGATACCAGTAGTCCACAGCGCCGTTCACCCAGGTCAGCTCCGAGGGGGCCATCTCGGCATCACCTACGACTATGACCTTGTAGTCCGTGTCGACGGCTTTCAGAAAATCAAGGGTCGGTATGGTGCTGCTGCCGTCCATGTCTGTGCGAAGGTCCTGGTAGATGCAGTTGTGAAAATAGAAGTGGCGGAACCGGCTTATCTGGGCAGCGGCTGCCGAGAACAGCTGATCGACCATCCGGGAGTGCGGGGTCATGGACCCGCCCACATCCATGAATAAAATCACCTTGGAGCCTTTTTTGACTTTGTCTTCCCAGACAAGCTCAAGCTCGCCCGCGTTTTTGCACGTGGCGTCGATGGTGGCCGCCACATCGAGCTTTTCTGCCTGGCCAGCGGGCAGCAGCGAGCGCAGGTGCGACAGGGCCACCTTCATCTGCCGTGTGTCCAGCGTCCGGTCGCTGGCGTAGTTTTTAAATGCGCGACGCTCGGCAACCTGCACGGCGCGGCGGTTCCGGGAAATGCCCTGGCCGATGCGTATGCCCGCCGGATTATAGCCCCAGGCGCCCTGCGTCGACGTGCCGCTGGTGCCGATAGCCCGGTTGCCGCCGTTGTCGCTTGAATAGTCTTTGTCGTGGCGCTGCTCAAGCAGCTGGCGCTCGAAATTTTTCAGCACCTGGTCAAGGTCAAGCTCGGCAAGCTCCTTCTTCTCCTCGTCCGTCAGCTTCAGGTCGCGCGTCTGGCGCAGGCAGGCAAGCACGCGGTCAAGAAGCTCATCGGTTGTCTCGATGCCGGAAAACGTGTCCAGAAACGCCATGTCATAGCGGTCGAAATAGATCTCGCTTTTCACCAGTATGGAGCGGGCGATATGGTAGAAGTGCGTGAGGCTGCAGCCGCTTAAGTTTAAGGCAAGGGCGCTGTGCAGGGTCATCCATTCGTGCAGCGTAACGGGCACGCCCTTTGACCTGAGATTGAGGAAAAAATTAAGAAACACGCCGCGACTTCGTGCTGGTTGAGTAGGCATAGTGGGGCCTGTCGGTCTTACTGGCGACAAGGTCAGCATCTTCCTTTTTCTTGAGAAGCGTGCCCACAAAGGGCAGCTCTTTTTCGATCAGTGAAGCAGGTATGCCCGCGATGATCAGGGCCTGCAGCCAGTCGATAAGCTCGCTTGTGGAGGGTTTTTTGCGCAGCATGTCAAAGCGGCGTATCCAGTAGAACTTCTTGAGAGCCTCCCGCAGAAGCTTTGTCTCGAGATTGGGAAAATGCACGCCGATGATGTCGGCCATGAGCTGCTCGCCGGGGAATTCGATATAGTGAAAAATGCAGCGCCGCAGGAACGGGTCGGGCAGCTCCTTTTCGCTGTTTGAAGTGATAATGACAATGGGGCGATGTTTGGCCTTGATGGTCTCCCCGGTCTCAGGGATATGGAAGCTCATCTCGTCAAGCTCATTCAAAAGGTCGTTGGGAAACTCGAGCTCCGCCTTGTCGATTTCATCAATAATGAGCACCACCTGCTCGGTCGCGGCAAAAGCCTCGCCAAGCTTGCCGAGTTTTATATAGGGCTTGATGTCTGAAATATCGCGGTCGCCGAACCGGGCGTCATTGAGCCGCTTGACCGTGTCATACATATACAGCCCTTCCTGGGCCTTGGTGGTCGACTTGATATTCCAGACAAACAGCTGCTTCTGCAGGCCCGTGGCAATGGCCCGGGCAAGCAGTGTCTTTCCCGTGCCCGGCTCACCTTTGACCACAAGGGGCCGGCCAAGGGCTATTGAGACATTGACGCTGTCGCGCAGCTCCGGCGAGATCACATAGTCCTCGGTACCCTTAAAATAGTCCATGGCGCGTGTTCCTTTCCTCAAATCCGGAGCTTTATTGCCAAATCGATTAATGGGGGCAGTATAGGATATGCAGGCCTGCGGTGTCAAAGAAATTGCTCCTGAGAAATTGCTCCTGAGCGGGCAGCGGGCGCAGATGAAACGGCAGCGGCTTGCCGTAAAGGCTTCATGAACCGGGGCCATTCTTTTTTTAAGAGGGAATTCTTTCAATCGCAGGGGCCGATTCCGGGCGAAAAAATTTAATGCCGGGGTGGGGCGGGACCGTTATTTATTCATGGATGTCCGTTCGCAGTTGCTCTGCTACCGGCTAAATCCAACGACGCACAGTCTTCTTTAACACACTATACTGCTCCCCGAACTTAGACTCCAGATACTGCTCTTCACGCACAATAACCCCAAAATGCAAGATCAACGCCAGGGGAATTATAAACAGTAGTGGAATCCAGCCATCAAGAATAAACCCCAACCCAAGTTGCAGCAGGCATAGTGAAAGATACATCGGATTTCGGGTGAACCTGTACGGTCCACTGGTCACGATCGTCTGTGACGGTCGATCCGGCCGCACATTCGTGCCGCGTTCTTTCATAACAAGCGCAGCCCAAACCACCAGAGAACCGGCAACACATGCTAAGGCAATTCCAATCGGGAGTGACAAAGAATAGCTCATCACCCGCAAGGGAAACAGATGCTGCAGCAGCCAGCTTGCAAGCGCACACCCGAAGAAAATCAACGGGGGTGGCGCAATTATGTTCGGATGATCTTTATCAGGCTTTGGTTTCATAAATATTTCGCCAAGGTATTTTGATTATGTATATGCAATGCAAACAATAGGTGACTTGATCCCCTTTTTGCTTTCTTTGGCAATAACGCAATTGCCACCAAAAAAGCTCACCGGGTGCGCAGCCGCTCACAGGAGCCGGCACCCGGTGCTGGATATCTGATACTCAATCAATAGCCGCTCGAATCATAGGTATCCGGGCCGGGGTTAATTTCCTGGGTTGGGTCAATCTGGGCCTCGGGAGCAGGGTTCCCTGTAGCATCATGGTACTTTGGAATATCGGTGGCGTCGACCCTGCCCACAGGATACCAGGCATAATCTTCGACGACGGCCTTACGCTTAGTTATCCTATCCGGCGTGACACTGATCACCATAAGGTCCGCCGCGATCGTGACATCGCCTTCCGGGTAATGATCGCGGATGCTTTTAAAGGCTGATTCGATCGTGTCGTCTGTCGCCTGAAAATGCGTGGCAACAGCAAGTTTTGGCGGCGGGTCCATCTGGCTGAGCAGGTACCCGAAGGCTCCCTGCGGCGTATGCGAGCTGTTCTGGACGGCCGTGGCATAGTTCAGGGCTTTCTGCCACGTCGGATCGGTTTGGTCGGCAGGAGGTTTTCGAAGCCCGAAATTTTTCGCCGCCCAGATCTCGGCCGGCACGACCATCTCATGAACCAAAACCGTTACCCCGCTTGCCTGTGCGATCATTTCCTTATTGGGCTTGGTATCGCCGCTGAAAATCATTGACAGGCCCTTCCACTCAAGCTTGTAGCTTATAGAGCCTTTTCGGGTATGTATGGCCGGAAAATGGGTAATTTTTACCCCGGTTGTGGGGTTGTTATAGGCGATATTGTCGCCGGCCACTTCGCCTTTTTTCGTCCAGTCCATTTGAAAGGGCACCAGAGAATACCCGTCCATCGGCTGCTGTGCGCTGTTGATGGGATCTTTCGGGCCGGTAGTGGGAACAACAGCCGTGGGCTCCATGGGAAGCCCCCAGCTCGCCTTCGTGGGCATATTGTCCGGGTCATTGTTACTGCTAAACCTGGTTGCGCCAAAGCTGAAGCTCTCGGTGTGCCAGCGCATGATATCGCGGAATTTCTGACAGAACACGTTCAGCCCGTCGTCGTTATAGGTATAGCCGTCAATGGGATCTTTCAGGCCCGAAGGACCGGGCCCCCAGATGTACAGGGGCGACTTGCGGTCTTGCGCGGGGCCGAAGCAGTAGATGTGCGTAAGATCGCTCATATGGTCGCCATGCAGGTGGGTCAGAAAAATTTTGTTCATTTTTCTCATGGGTATGCCCATGGCGTTATATTTGGCCACGACGCCGGTGCCGCAGTCGAAGACAAATTGATCAAGCGCTTCGCCGTTTTCTCCGCCGCCGACTTCGACAAAGACGCTGTTGCACTCCTGCGCCAGCCGCGGGATGCAGGAGGTGCCGAGAAAGGTAATTCGCATTTCATCGGCGGCCAGCGTCTCCCTGCCGGGATAGTACGGCGGCAGGCTTTCAATGAGATCATTCCTTTTCATGGGGTCAAGCGGCTGGTTCTTGCAGCCGCCGGTAGCGCTGCCTACGGCCAGGGTGCCCAGAGTCAATCCTGAAAGCTTCAATGCGTCTCTTCTTGTTATTCCATTTTTCACGCGAGTCCTCCTTCATTTTTTTAAAACCGGAAAAAACCAGGGACAGTTCAGGGACAGTTCACCAATTTTAATTGTGCTTTCCGAATGTGCCTTAATTGCCACTCAAGGTTGCGTGGTGTGAACGATTCAGTCTTTAGCCTACGACGCTTATTGCAAATTTTTTAACAGCTGTCGAGTAGTTTTTTTTAGCTGAATTTTTGAGGTTAGTGTGTGGTATGGCTAGCTTTATCAAGCATGAGATTTTGGTGAGAAGGCTGCAAGGCATCGGAACGTGGTGCGCATACGTACGGCAGGAACATCCTTTCAGTTGCAGCCCAGCGGAGTTATAAAGTAATTGCTGAACTGGAGTGTGAAAATGAAGATCTGAAAGCAAAGTTTACGGAATTGGATATCCGGCAATTTAAAACGAACAAAAAATCTTCAGCGCAAAACGTAAACCGGACAGATACCGCCTCGGCAGGCAAGAAAAAACGGGGTGCACCTGTGGGGCATCCCGGATGGTTCAGGCGCATACCCGATCATATCGATACGGTTGTTACCGTTGCGGCTCCTGCGGTCTGTCCTCATTGTGCAAGCACTGATTTAACACCCGTGCAAGAAATGAAAGACCATCTACAGGAAGATATCATCCTGCAGCCCAGGATCCAGGTAACTCAGTTCAGGCACCATCAGGCCTTTTGCCGCACCTGCAACAGAGCGGTCATACAAGCCGCCCAGGGGGAACTGCTCAATGGTCAGATTGGGCCCCCAACAAAGGCCGCTGTATGAAGATATAGGGCAGAAGCTGCATTGTGCTGATCGGGTACATGCCGATGAGACGCACTGGCGGCCGGATGGTATGAACCATTTTGTCTGGTATGGGGGCAATAAGGATATAGCTTTTTTCCATATAAGCCGGCATTGATCCGCAGAGGTCGCACGCTCCATATTTGGGGATAACTTTGAAGGTGTTCTTCACACGGATGGTTACGCGGCTTATACATATCGTCAACCCAAAAGTTAGGCAGATCTGTCTTGCCCATCTGATTCGCACAGCCAAGGAGATCAAGCATGAAATCTTACTAAAAAACCGGAGTCCCAAGATACTCAGTCGCTGCTGTTGTACGACAACCTGACAGCGCTACTGCAGCAGGCCTGCCATATTGTCCGGCAGTTCAATGACGGTGAAATACCCCGTCATCGCTGCGAAGAATTCAAACACCGCCTGTATGCAAGGCTTCAGGCAATCTGTGCAGAAACAGGCGCTTTGGAAAAAGCCACAAAATTACAACAGAGGCTTCTGTATCCCCGCAAAGAATATAATCGCCTTTTTACGTTTCTTGACTACCCCGATGTCCAACCAACCAACAACCATGCCGAACAATCATTGCGAAACATTGTTATTTTTAGAAAAAGCTGCTTTGGCACTCGCTCGCCGGAAGGTTCCCTCTCTCATAGCATTCTGCCCAGTTTGCTGCTCTGTATAAAAATTTCTCCTGACTCTTTTGTCCAATGCGATCCATAAAAGGGCTAAACTGCTCTGCTGCTTGTACGGTTTGCTTTTTTCTGCAGTCTGCCGTGCTTATTGCATACCCATACCCAGATGATTTTTCGATTGCTTTTGCATGAAATCTTGTTCGGATTTACAAATAATTCTTGACATAAAACTACGGATATTTTATATAAGGAAATTAAATATTAACAGTCCTTAAAGGAGATGCTTCCATGGAGCAAAAAGATTTAATGGAAAAGGTTACCGAGATTGAAGAGCACATGATCGAGGTGCGTAACCTTTTTGTACAGATTTTTAATAAAATGGTGAAGGGCAGCCGGCGTATCAGCGATATGCCCGTTACGCTGTCGCAGATGAAGGCTCTCACGGCGTTTCATGAAGATCGCGAGTACAGCATGACTGAGTTGAGCAAGAATGCTCTGGTAAAGATGCCCAGCATGACCGAAATGGTTGATCGACTGGAAGCAGAGGGAGTGCTTAAACGGGCTCGCGATACGCAGGACCGCCGTGTGGTAAAAGTTGGTCTGACCGATTTGGGCAAAAAGATTCATGCACAGTTCATCGGTCGTCGCCGCGAGGAGATGGGGGGGCTGTTCGGCAAGCTGACGGCCAAGGATCAGGATGAGCTGCTTGTTTCGCTTCGAAAGGTATCGGCAATTCTTAAAAAAACAACAAAGCCGTAAATTTTTTTACCGGAATCCTGCCTTGTTGGCGGGGAGCATCACTTTTGCCAATCGTTGCAGACATGTCTGCGGCAGTCTGTGCGTGCATTGTAATGTTTTCTGCGAGAGCACAAAAAGCATCAGATGGAACTCTCGGGTAAGCACGGCATAGGAAACGTAAAAGCCCGGCTCACCTTTTCTCGTGCCCAGCGTTTGTTGCTGGTGCTGCAGCCGGGCGCAGCCCGAAAAACTACAGCACCTGGTGCTTCCGCCCGATTCCCTCCTTTCTCCGCCATTTTTAATCTGCTTACTAAAAAAAAACTTCAGGTGTATTGACCTTAACTGCAGGATATTATTGTCGGGGCGCACAGCTGTTGCAAATGGCGGATGTGCCTGCAGCCCCGGCAGTTTGTTTGTAGAGCACCGGCAAAGTGATTGCTTTGTCCACCTGATGCCTGGATAAGATACTGGGACCTGTTGTGTTGCAAAAAGACGATTCGTTCTGTCATGCTGTTTTTCACCATTAGTTTAAGAGTATGCCTTGACAAAGCTCGATTGCGAGGCTATATATTTCAGTAGTGAAACATTTTTGTCTGAAATATTCAGGGCTGAACTTTGCTGCCTGCTTGTTGTATGCAGGTATGACATCCTTGAACAGGAGGAATATTTGTGGGAAATAAGGATCAACTCGGGGAGCTGACTGAGATCGAGATGCACTTAATCGAGATACGCAATCTTTTTGCGGATCTTTTTCAGCAAATGGTGATGAGCAGCAAAGGTTTGATGGGTTTCCCAGTCAACAGCTCGCAGCTTAAGGCCATGACGGCCTTTCACGAAGACCGGCACTACAGTATGGGCGAGCTGTGCAAAATCGCCAAGGTAAAAATGCCCAGCATGACCGAGATCGTCGACAGGCTCGCTGCCGAGGGCTTTGTCGAGCGCATCCGCGACACCGGTGACCGCCGGGTCGTCAAGGTGCAGCTCACAGAGAGCGGGAAAAAAGCCCACGGCGGTATTTTGCAGGCGCGCGAGAATGAGCTTATGAATATTTTTGGATGTTTAGATGAAAAGGAGCGTACGCGCCTGCTGAAGGCTCTGCGCGCGGTCAGCTCAATCATGGAGCGTGTTGCCGGTCACTATAAAGCACAAGGAGGCGATGAATGAGGCAGATAGCACTCTACGGCAAAGGCGGTATCGGCAAGTCGACTGTTGCATCCCATCTATCCTATACTTTTGCCGAGCGCGGCTTGAAGGTGCTGCAGATGGGGTGCAGCCCTAAAAACGATAGCACATACCTGCTGCTGCCCAACTTCCCTCCAACCATTCTCGACGTGCTCCGCAAAAACGACTTCATGTACGATGACCTCGAGCCAAAGGACATTATCACCGAATCGCCCCTGCAGTTCCCCAACGGTGGCAAGATTTACTGCGCCGAGAGCGGCGGCCCGGAGCCCGGCGTGGGCTGCGGCGGCAAGGGCGTTGTTGAGGCCATCGACACGATCAAGAAGCTTAGTATCTTCAAGGCCCTGGACATTGATGTGGTGATTTATGACATCCTGGGCGATGTTGTCTGCGGCGGATTCTCGCTGCCCATACGACAGGGCTTTGCGCAGGAAACCTATGTGGTGACCAGCGGCGAATTCGAGGCTCTCTATCAGGTGACCAATGTATGCAAGGCGATCAAGCGCTTCGACGCCCGCGCAGGCTCAAAGCTGGGCGGCCTGATCGTAAATCTCCGCCGTGTTAAGAACGAACTGCAGATGGTGACTGATTTTTCACAAAAGCTCGGTACACAGATCGTAGGCGTCATTCCTTATAGTCAGACGGTGAAGCAGTGCGGAGGGGAGGGCGAAACGGTGTTTCAGTGTTCGCCGGATTCCGAGGAAGCACAACTCTATCGCGAAATCGGGCGAAAGGTGTTTGATAATAAAAATCTCGTTATTCCGCAACCTCTCGATTTTGAAGAACTCTACGAGTGGTGGCTGCCGTATATAAATTGATCGGGAGCTGGTTTTTTGTAGAGACAATTCATGAATTGTCTCTACGGTAACGGTAATTCAAGAATTCACCACAATAAATTTTAAAGAGGTTTCTCATGCGCCAGATAGCGATTTACGGCAAGGGTGGCATCGGCAAATCGATGGTATCATCCCATATTACATATGCCCTGGCAACAAAGGGGCTGCGGGTGCTGCATGTCGGGTGCGATCCCAAGCATGACAGCACGCGCCTGCTTTTGAATGGTAAAATGGCGCAGACTGTGCTTGGCACCTTGCGCAAGAAGGATTTTGATGTAAAGAACCTTGTGATGAATGAGGTGGTTTTTGAAAGCCCCCTCAACAATACCTGCACGGGCAGGATTTTCTGCGCCGAGAGCGGCGGGCCGGAGCCCGGCGTGGGCTGCGGCGGCAAGGGCGTTGTTGAGGCAATCGAGGCTCTCAAGTATCTCAATGTGATGGAAGTGCTCAAGCTCGATGTGGTGCTCTACGACGTGCTCGGGGATGTTGTGTGCGGCGGTTTCTCCATGCCCATCCGTGAGGGCTATGCCAAGGAGGTATATATCGTCAGCAGCGGTGAGCTTGAGGTTCTTTTTGCCGCATCCAATATCTGCAAGGCCGTGGCGCGATTCAATGCCCGCTCAGGTGTTCAGCTCGGGGGCATTATAGGCAATGGCCGTGAGCTAAAAAATGAGCAGAGTATTCTTGATGAATTTTCCCGCAAGCTCGGTAGCCATCTTGTGGGTTTTATTCCCTACAGTGAAAAGATAAAAGAGTGCTCGGGTAAGGGGCAAACCCTTTTCCAGCACGCGTCCGACACGCCCGAGTGCGAAGCCTTCCGGCAGCTCGCAGAAGCGATCTGGAACAACAAAGACTTTTCCGTACCCACATCATTTACCTTTGAAGAACTGCATGCCTGGTGGGCGCAGGCGTCGGGGAGGAAGCATTGACGATTTTGGATTTTGGAATGCGGATTTCGGATTTGAGGGATTAAAAAAATGTTGAATTGTAGGGCGGATAAACTGAAGCGTGTCCGGCATAAATTAATAATACGATAATGTAGGGCGGGCTGCGCCCGTCGGATAAAATGGTGGGCACAGCCCACCCTGCTGTATTCGCAGGATAAAACGGTGCGCGTAGCGCACCCTACTGTTGCATGTAATTCAAAAGGAGGTTCTTTCTATGCCCCTCAAGCACTATGAACACTGCTGTTCCACGATTCAGGCGCTGGCTAGCCTGGGGAAAATCGAAGGCGTCATACCCCTTCTGCACGGGCCGCAGCCCTGCTCGTACCAGAATCAGGTTGGCTCCATGTCATGCCGCCCGGCGCAACTGGTTACGGCAGGCACGCTTGTCAACAAGAGCGACGTCATTTTCGGCGGCGAGGCCGGCCTCAAGCAGCAGGTGAAGAATCTGTATGCAAAATATCACCCCAAAGTCATCGTTATCATCAACACCTGCATCCCCCAGCTCATTGGCGAGGATATTGAAGGGGTGATCATCGAGCTCAAGAAGGAAATACCCGAGCTGAAGGTGAGCACCTGCCTTACGGGCTTCAACTACCCGCGCTCCATGCCCCTTGGCTCTGATGCTGCCTGGGTAGCGGTCATCGACACCTTTGAAAAGCAGGAGAAGGTGCCCGGCTCCATCGGCATCGTAGGCCGCACGGGCCAGGACGCGGGCAACCTGGCATCGCTTGAAATGTTTTTCAAGAAGGCCGAGATTCCGTATTTTGTTTTCCCTACGCCCCATATCGACAGCATGAGTAAAATTGTGTGTGCCGAGAAGTATTACCCCATACACATAACGCCCTGGCTCACCTGCAAGCACCTCAGTGAAAACTTTGGCGGCGAGGTTGAGTTTATCGAGATTCCTGCAGGCATTCAGGGCACCTCGAACTTTCTGCGCGCCGTTGCCGACCGGCATAAAAACCAAAAGCTCCACGACCTGGTGGATGAAGAAGAAAAGCGCGTGATGCCGGAGCTTGAGAAGATCAAGGAGCGCTTCGCCAAAGAAAAAGTGCGCATGCTTATGGTTTCCGGGCCTGCAAATGAAGTGTCCGTCGGCAAGATTTTTGCCGAGTTCGGGGCCGAGGTTTTCGTGGTACCGTCCATGAAGAACAAATTCTACCAGCAGGAGAAGAAGCTCATGCAGGAGCGCTACGGCGTCACCTTTATTGAAGAGGATTTCGACATGATCGGTGACGTGATTGACCGAATAAAACCAACGGCCGTGTCGGTTGAGTTCCAGGCTCAGCCCGAGTGCATTTCGCGCCTCGTGCCAACGTTCATCAACATGCTGTATCTCTGCGAATACGGCTACGACTACGCCCTTGACCTTGGCAACAATTTCTTCAAAAACATGCACAAACCCGTCTATGAAACCTGGCAGAACCTTGTGCGGAAATATGGAGGCTGACATGAATGAGACACAAAAAGATTTCAAGATGCAGGAACTGCACACGCCCTCGGCTTTTGAGGGGGCTCTCTGGACATGCCTGGGCATTAAGGGCGCTGACACCATATTTCACTCGCCTCCGGGCTGCTATATAAACCAGCACGTGAACGCCCTGGTCAACGACTGGACCTGCGAGCTGTACTCGACAAACCTGTCGTATGCCAATATCATGCAGGGCGCCGAAGACCGCATGGAGACAACGCTTCGGAAGATCGCGGCAAAGAAGCCCGGCGCAATTTTAATCGTGACCGCTCCCACGGTGGAGGTCACTCGCGACGATGTGGAAGGCGTGGCAAAGAAGGTTAACTTTAAAGAGACGGTCATCATCCATCCGCCCATCGGCGGTTCCCTTGTGGAGGGCAAGGAGACGGCCTTTATCAAAATTCTCGACCTGGTCGATCCGAAGGTCAAAAAAGTGCCCCGCTCCGTTAACATCATCGGCCCTACATTTTCAACCTTCAACTGGCGCGCTGACGTGTATGAACTGACACGCATGCTTGCAGGCATCGGCGTCATGGTCAACTGCGTTTACACGGCAGGCGCCACCATCGACCAGATAAAAACGGCAGCGCAGGCAGAGCTGAATCTCTGCATCTATCCCTATGACAGCGGCGTGCTCGTTGCCAAGGAGATGGAGAAGCGCTTCGGTATTCCGTATATGGCGGATATCATCCCTATCGGCTTTGGCAACTCGGCGGCATGGCTAGAGAGTGTTGCCGGTTTTTTCAAGATCGATGCCGGGCCGTATCTCAAAAAGACCATGGCCAATGCCTTTGAGTTTATCTCCTCCAATATGGTTTTTGCCGTCACTTTTGAGATGACGGCGGCCCTGTCGCTTGAAAATGCCAACACCTATGCCGTTGGCATCAGTGAATTTCTGAATAAAGAAGTTGGCGTGGGAATTGTCATGACTGCGGTTGGCAACCACGATGCGGCAAAGCGCCTGGAGGCTTTGTGCGACGATGTGCTCATATGCCCCACCATTGAGGAGAAGCGCGACAAGTTCGTTGAAAAAGGCCCCATGGTCATCTACGGCAACTTCTACGACAAGAAGGTGAGCATGGATGAGGGGTTCAAAAATTTTATTTTTTCAGACATTCCCACCATCGGGTATTTGAGCTCGGAGAACTGCCCGTTTATGGGCTTTATGGGCGCAAAGTACCTGGTTGAAGGCCTCGTGAACGAGGTGTACATGGGCATATTCCTTGAGACCAAGGGCGATATGATGGGCGCCATCTCCACGGGCGCCGTGCCCTGGGATATCGAGGCTGAACAGGCCATGATTAAGGTGGGAGAGATGATACCGCACTTCGTGCGCGCCACTGCCCTTAAAAAGCTGCATTCCGTTGCCGAGCAGATTGCCAAAGAGCGCGGCACCAATGTGACGCTTTCAATTTTCAGGGAAGTGTCCGACAAGTTCACCCCCACCAAGTTTAAGGCGAAGTTCTCCGCCGTGTTTGACGACGGCGCTGTGCCTGCCCCGGCAGCAGATGAGGATGAAGAAGTGCCCGTCTCAAGCCTCACCTTCACCATGCCGTGGAACGACGAGGCAAAGGGCATGTTAGAGCTTGTGCCGTCGCCGTTCCGCCAGGCAGCCGTGTCGGGCACCGAAGATTATGCCCGCGGCAAAAGCCGCGACACGGTCATCGGCGCCACGGTGGAGGAGTTTCGCAAAGAGCTGGGAATGTAGGCGATTTTGGTTTTTGGATTGCGGATTTTGGAATTAAGAAATTAAAAAATGCAGGTTGGGCAAAGCGCAGCGTGCCCAACAATAAGTTCTAATGGGGAAAACATGAAGGCTAACATTGATCAGCGCAACCTTCAGCTTTATGATGAAAATACTAGAAAAGCCTATAAATACTCCAGTACGGGGCTTGTTTTTCTAGCGATATTGATATGTATGAATTATTCAGATTCTCTTTTTTTTGCGATTGGAGCGGGCTTTTTAATTTATTTGCCATATGCTGTATGGTTTTATCTGATTGGGATTGGGAAAAATGAAAATCCAGGGGTCATTCCACTTGCAGTTATGCTTGTTGCACCAGTATTGCTTTTGTTTATGACTACAATTTGGAGTGGTTGGAGGCCCGCCTACTTTATTGGTTTTTGTTCTTTGCTTCTCATCGTTCATTCAATTTTTCAAATTAAAAGAAAGAAAAGTGAGGTGCCAATAATTCACTCTATTATTCCCATTGTGTTCACTCCAGTCTTGTTCAGTTGTTCTTTGATCGCTGTTCTACAAAAAGGTGAGAGCTCTACATTGTGCGTACTTTTTTTTATTATTGCTCTTTGTCTCGTATCTTTTATTATCGGCAATATATTATTGATAAGACAATTAAGGCGAAATCGTAAAGCACTTAGGAACAGTGTAATCCAGCCTCAGTAGTTGCAGTTTGGACCTGCGAACAGCGTCCACCAATATTGATCTTTAAGGTCAGTGCCGAGAGGATCGCTTATGAGAATTTTCTCGAAAATTTTTAAGGTTGTGCTGTGCACGCTGCTGGTGCTGTATGCGCTGCTGAGCGTGGCGGCTTTGTGGCCCAGTGAACCCGTGCCAGTCGCTCAGGTCGCCGGCAAACAGGCGCGGTTTGTCACGGTCGGTGGTCGCACGATCCATTACGAGAAGACGGGGCAGGGAAGACCACTGGTTCTTGTCCACGGCTTTGCCGGCTCAACCTATACCTGGCGACGCCTCGTTCTGCTGCTGGCCGACCGTTTTACGGTCTATGCCCTTGATCTGCCGGGCTTCGGCCTTTCAGACAAGCCTTCCGATTATAATTACGACATGCAGACCCAGGGCAAACTGGTGCTCGGTTTTATGGACGCCCTCGGTCTCAGTAAGGCAGCGCTTGTCGGTCACTCAATGGGCGGCATTGTCGTGTCATGCGCAGCCCTTGAGGCACCGGCCCGGGTTGAATCGCTTGTGCTTATTGAGCCCGGGTTTTACAGCAGGCAGACACCGGCCATTATCAGCTATCTTTTCTTTCCGCTGGACAGGCTCATGGCCCGGTTTTTTTATTCCAGGACTTTTCGCAGGGTTTTTCTTTCCGGCTCGTACTATGACACGTCGCTGGTGACCGATGAGGTGATTGATGCCTACATGGCGCCGACAAGAACACCTGGTGCGCTTGATGCCCTGGTGCGCATGTTCCAGTATGTCGGGCCGAAGCAGTATGATGGCATCACAGAGCGCATCGACCGCCCCACGCTGATTGTGTGGGGTGAAAACAAGCGCAATGCAAACATGACGGCCAAGCTTCAGGTCGCCGACCGCATCAAACACGAAATTCGCGACTCGCGACTTGTGTTTGTTTCAGAATCAGGGCACTATGTACAGGAAGAAAAACCTGCCGAGCTTGCTCGGGCCATGGGTGATTTTCTGGCGAAATAAATGGAAACGGCTTCTGCAATGGTTGTGATTTATGAATTGCAGGCCGCCATTTGTCTGCAGCGAAAGCATGATTTTTATCTTTTTATTGATTATTTTATATTGACACCCAGCCCCGCAAGCCGATATAATAATAAAAATAATATGGCGTGTGTGGCACTCATTCGATAGCTTGCCTGAGCGCAGACTCAAGTTATTAAAATGTAATTAGGGTAAAAGGTAAAAATTTTTTGAAAGGAGTCTTAATGAAGAAGTATCCAGCAGCATGTATGACCGTTCTC
>Ga0209777_10002030_pt1 | contig 27568 bp, 29 predicted proteins | sample FrelakmetHBP12HB_FD_187147 | JGI IMG/M metagenome (GOLD analysis project Ga0209777, IMG submission 187147) | Freshwater lake sediment microbial communities from the University of Notre Dame, USA, for methane emissions studies -HBP12 HB (SPAdes)... | ecosystem: Environmental > Aquatic >...
AGGTTTAGTCGTTCATGAAAAAGGTGATTATCAGGAGTAAGGCCCCTCTAAGAATCAGCTTTGGTGGTGGAGGCACAGATGTATCGCCGTTTCCTGAAGAGCGTGGTGGTGCTGTGCTCAATGCTACCATTAATAAATACACGTATTGCACTTTGATTTCTCATAGTGATAGAACGATTAAGATTAAATCTCTAGACTACGATATTACTATTAAATATGATTTGGATGAGCAGGTTGAGTATGATGGCAAGCTGGATTTGGTGAAGGCTGCTACTAATTTGATGAAGATAGACCGTGGCTGTGAGCTTTTATTACATAGCAGCGCGCCTCCCGGATCCGGCTTGGGCTCTTCCTCTACCATGGTTGTGAGCTTGGTCGGTGCGTTTAGACAATGGGTAGGAATGCCGCTGACCAATTATGAAATAGCTGAGCTTGCTTATCGTATTGAGAGGGAGGAGTTGGGGATCAAAGGGGGTAGACAAGATCAGTATGCCGCTACATTCGGCGGGTTCAATTTTATAGAGTTTCTTGGAAATAAAACTATCGTCAATCCTCTTCGTGTTGAGCATGACGTTATCAATGAGTTGGAGTATAGGCTGATACTTTGTTATACAGGCAAAACGCGATTATCTTCTGGTATCATTGATGACCAGGTTAAAGGTTATGTAAATAAGGAAGTGGACGTTGTTCAGGCCCTTGAAGAAACTAAAACGTTGGCCAATAAACTGAAGAATGCACTGCTTCTCAGGCAGTTGGATGAGTTTGGATTATTGCTTCATGAGGGTTGGCTAGCGAAGAAGAGATTTTCAAGTAAAATTACCAATCCAGAAATCGATATGCTCTATGAGGCAGCAAAGCGTGCAGGTGTAGTCGGAGGCAAATTACTAGGAGCTGGTGGTGGCGGTTACTTGCTATTGTTTTGTGAATTTGATAGGAAGCAGAGTGTGATAGCAAAATTACAGGAACTCGGCGGGCAGATCGTGGATTTTTCCTTCGATTTCCGTGGGTTGCAAACTTGGGAAGTCGGTGGACGATAGACTGGGGAGAGATATGGATAAGGAAGCGGTAGTCCTAAATCGAATTCAGAAGAGCATTCTCGTCAAACAGCGCCTCAAGGATGAAGTCAAGGCCATTGTTGCTGTTGCTGATGAGATTGTGCAGGCATTTAGGCGCGGAAATAAAGTGTTGTTGTTCGGTAATGGTGGCAGCGCGGCTGATGCTCAACATATCGCAGCCGAGTTCGCAGGGAAATATCTTCGTGATCGTGATCCTCTGCCGGCGATAGCACTTACTACCAATACCTCATCTCTAACGGCCATCGCTAACGATTACGGCTATGAGCATATATTTGTTAGACAGCTTAAAGCTTTAGTGGCTGAGGGCGATATAGTTATTGGAATAAGCACCAGTGGGAATTCTCCAAACGTGATCTTGGCTGTGGAGGAAGCAAAACGCCTTGGCGCGATAACGGTTGCCCTTACCGGACAAGGTGGCAAGCTCAAAAAATCGGCTGACTATATACTCTCGATGCCCTCTCAGGAGACTCCTCTCATCCAGGAAGCACACATTATGATAGGACATATTATCTGTCAGCTTGTTGAGGAGGATATGTTTGGCAAAGGCAAGGAATAAAGCGGTATTCCTTGACAGGGATGGAACTATCAGCCGTGATGTTCCATATTGCAGCCGTCCAGAAGATTTTGAGTTACTTCCTATGGTTGCCGAGGCAATAAAACTCCTTAATGATCATGGCTTGAAGGTGATTGTAGTCACTAATCAATCCGGCGTCGGGCGTGGTTATTTCACAGAAGACATGCTGGCGCAGATTCATCAGAAGATGGTAGATGAGTTAGCTAAGACTGGTGCTTTTGTAGATGCTATATACTACTGCCCCCATCATCCCGATGAAAACTGTGAGTGCCGCAAACCTAAACCAAAGATGATATTGCAGGCCGCTCGTGATCTTGATATTAACATACGCCGGTCATATTTCGTCGGAGATAGCGATTTGGATATTGAAGCGGGGAAAAGGGCTGGATGTCGAACGGTTCTCGTTAAAACTAGTAACGGAAACGCGAGCATATTGGAGCAACATTTGCCAGATGTAGTGGTTGTGAACCTATTTGAAGCAGCAACTTGGATTATTGCTAGCTCCGCATGATGCCAGTATTGTAAAGACAAATATAAATGTTCATTCGATATCTTGAAAAGCCGCCGAGATTTGATCATCTAGACAGATGGCTCAAGATGCCTGGCGTCAAGATATTGGATGTTGGCTGTGGAGGTAAAGCGCCATTTGTTACTAAAAAGATCTATTCCGAGTGTAAGTACTATGGGTTAGATAAATCTGCGCTTGTTCTTGAGGGAGATGTCCCAAATGGTGGTATTGAAGAGTTTTACAAGATAGACCTTACAGATATTGGTCAACTCGATATGATTCCGAACGACTTCTTTGATTGTTTAATTCTCAGTCATGTCATTGAACATCTTACAAATGCAGAAGATGTTATAGTTAGGCTCTTGGACAAACTCAAGAATAGAGGGGTGATCTATATTGAATCCCCATCGGCGCATAGTGTTCACTTACCAAGTATGCGGGGCACCTTAAATTTCTATGATGATCCATCTCATGTGAAGTTGTATAGATTAGAGGATTTAGCATCGTTGTTAATTAATAATGGCTGTACTGTTGTTAAGTCAGGAATTAGACACTCATTAAAGAGGATATTACTATTGCCTTTATATTTGATGGGTTCGCTTATACGACTAGGGCACATTGAGGCTGGAGTGTTTTGGGATATTACCGGGTTTGCGAGTTATGTAGTAGCTTTGAAGGTTAGCGGAGTAGGAGAGGATTTGTAGTAATCATTGATAGCCGTTTATAAGACACGAGTGCAAGCCTGCACTAAATACTGTTTTAACCCATATGAAGCGGCTAAGTGTATAATCTTTGGCACAACATAGCAGAACTGATATGAAAATCTGTATAGTGAGCTCCTCGAGACAATTCTTTGGCGGCATCACTATGCATACCATTGTCTTAGCTAACGCGCCGTAAAAGCGTAATCAGGTTTCAATAGTCTTGCATGGGAGTAAGTGAAATGAGAATACCGCCTAAGGATATACCGCTTAAGTACCTGCGGGAGAAAGTATTAGAATTGTTATATTGGCTGAAGGTGTTTACTGAGGGTAAGGGGATAAGGGACAAGGTACTACTCTTCCCTACTGCCACATTGAGAGCATTACAATTAGGGATAGAACATGGAGCCGGGTTACTCCGCTATATTCTTGAGAAGCTAATAAGCAAGACTGCCCCTGCTATTATCATTCAGAATGATTTGGGGATATTCAAGTGCAGGAAAGGGAGTGGTGCTGATATACAAATGGCAGCAGAAGGTTGTATTGAGAGAGAGTTTACAAAGTACGTGTTAGGCAAGAGCCCAAAAATGTTTGTAGACGTGGGGGCAAACATAGGGCGGTATACTATCCCAATGGCTAAGAGGAGTGGAACAGTAGTAGCTATTGATGCGGACCCTGAGAACTTCAAGCAGCTGGTAGAGAACATCAAGTTGAACAACCTTAAGAATGTGATAGCAGTGGAAAGAGCCTGCTGGTTCGAGGAATCTGTTTTACCGATGAGTATATCTCCTATCCATTCAAAAACAACTAGCAGCCTGAAGTGGGAATCAGGTAAGGCTGTAGAGGTAAGATGCTCTACCCTTGACTCTATCTTAAAGGAGTATGGGATAAAGGAAGTGGATTTAGTAAAGATAGATATTGAGGGGGCCGAGAAAGAAGCTCTGATGGGCATGAAAGAGGTTATTGCTAATAGCCCTAAAATCGAGATAATATTCGAGGCTTGGAATCAGCAGGATCTAAGGGAATGCACTGAAATATTAAATAAGCTAGGGATAGCAGGGAATCCCAAGCGTATTGGAGAGATTATATACGGCGTGGTGAAAGGATGACATGACTGAGTCGCTGGTATTGGTGGTGGGTATTTGTTCGATTATTTTGAACTTGTCCTAGTTAATCTATATTAAGCGGCAAAACGGGTCATCGCTGAAACGTGATAATAGAATTGATATGAAAATCTGTGTAGTGGGCTCCTCGAAGCAATTCTTCAGCGGCATAACTACGCATACTATTTTCTTAGCTAACGCACTCTCGAGTCGTAACCAGGTTTCAGTAGTATTACTTCGTAACCTGCTTCCCCGGTTCTTATTCCCGGGCCGTGAACATGTGGGCAAAGAACAGTATTCTATCGATTTCAATACAGATATCGATGTATATAATGGTATGGACTACAATTCCCCTCGGAGCTGGCTCAGAGCATACAAGTTTCTGAAGATACATCGTCCGGATGTGATAATCATTCTGTGGTGGTCATCGTCAGTAGCCCATATGCAGATGTTTTTAAAATGGGTTAATAGGATGGGAGTCAAGGCAAAAATAATATTGGAGATGCATGAGGTAGTCGATCCTCTGGAGGAGAGAATATTGCCTATCAAGCTTTACTCCCGTATTGCAGGACGGCTGCTTATACGCGGTCTAGATGCTTATGCGACACAGTCAAGTATTGATAGAGATAAAGTTATCGATGTATACCATATTGGAGCAAACAAGGTCCATGTAGTGCCGGTGGGACTTTATGAAGACTACGCTAAACCCATAGATCAACTTCAGGCTAAACTAGAACTTGGTATTGAGAAGGAATTCGTGATTCTCTACTTTGGACTAATCAGGCATTATAAGGGAGTTCCTCATCTAATCGAGGCATTCAACGGCTTGCCGAGTTCGATTGCCCTTCGTTCGCGGTTGCTGATTGTGGGTGAGGTTTGGGAGGAGGGCGAGATGCTTCAGAAAATGGTGGATAATTCTCCATATAAGGATCATATTTCACTTGTGCAGCAATATGTCCCGGATTCCATGATACCGAGGTATTTTTCCGCATCGGATGTTATTGTTTTACCCTATCTGAGGGCTTCTGGCAGCGGAGTAGCTCATATCGCGTTGCTTTATGGTAAGCCGATTATCCTCTCTGATGTGTCTGCTTTGAGGGAGTCTCTGGGGAATTATCAGGGGGCTAGATTTGTTGAACCTGGTGATGTTGCCTCCATACGAGAGAACATACTAGCCATCTACCAAGCTGTGGAATCTGGTCAGGAATTACATTACAGTTCAGCCAATCCTACGTGGGATGATATAGCTCATCAGTATGAGACAATCATTGAACGTCTTATCTCGGAGCAGGAGACGGCTAGGTGAGAATTCTTCAGGTCTGTCCCAAGTATTACCCATTCCTAGGCGGTGTGGATCAGCATGTAAGGAATATCAGCGAGCTTTTGGCACATGATCATGAAGTCACCGTTTATACATGTGATCCATCGGGGCAGTTGCCTAAGGAAGAGGTGTTGAATGGGGTCAGGATTAAGAGGTTTCACAGTTTTTCTCCTCAAGATGCTTATCATATATCGTTGGGGATGTTACGTGAGCTTCGCCATTCTTCGTTTGATGTTGTGCATGGTCATAGCTACCATGCGATCCCGCTTCTGTTTTCCAGCTACGCTGGACGAAGGAGGTTTATTGTAACTGCTCATTATCATGGCCATGGCTCTACGAAGTTTAGGGATATATTGATGGCATTCTACAAGCCTCTCGGTCAGAGAGCGCTGCGAGAGGCGGATATGATAACCGCGGTTTCTAAATATGAAGAGTCTCTTTTAGTAAGGGATTTTCCGATTGAGGGTAAGGTTGTGGTAATCCCTAGTGGGATTAATCTGGATGAGTTCAAGGGATTAACTAGGGTGAGTAAGGATTACAAGACTATTCTATGCGTGGGAAGACTGGAGGAATATAAAGGGGTACAGTATGTCATCCGGGCTCTTCCTTTGTTAGATAAAAGCATTCGTTTGGATATAGTGGGTGGCGGGCCATATAAAGAGAAACTGGTGGGACTTATTAGAGAGCTAATGATCGACGATAGAGTCCAGTTCTATCAGAACTTGCCTAAGAGCGAGTTGATCTCCAGATATGCTAACGCTGATTTGTTTGTGCTGTTTTCAAAATATGAGGCATTCGGGACTGTGATCGCTGAGGCACTTGCGGCAGGGACGCCGTGCATTGTTGCGAATACTTCCGCGCTCACGGAATGGATTGACAACAAGAATTGCTTTGGGATAGATTATCCAATATCCATTGAGCGGCTGGTACAATTGATAAATAGTGTTATTGGTAAGGCAGTCAGTGATGTAAAGTTGTGGGATTGGGATGATGTGGTGCGGGAAACACTCAGGATATATAAAGAATAGTAAGATATTGGGGAAGGAGCATGGGAATAGACAATGACTAATATCTGTGTTATTGGAGCGGGACACGTAGGATTGGTTACGGGTGCCTGCTTTGCCGAGCTCGGAAATGTTGTTATCTGCATGGATGATGATGTTAAGAAAATTGAAGGCCTCAAGAATGATATTTTACCCTTTTATGAGCCAGGGCTTGAAGTTATGGTGTTGCACAATAAGAGAATGGGTAGACTCTCTTTTAATCATAGCTTAGAGGATAGTATTGCGGGATCGGATATGATTTTTGTAGCTGTGGGCACTCCACAAAAATCGAATGGGGAGGCTGATCTAACTTCAGTAGAAAACGTTGCTAGACGTATAGCCTGTGCTCTTGACGGCTATAAGCTGATAGTAGAGAAAAGCACTGTTCCAATTACAACTGGTGATTGGATAAGCAAGACGATAAAATTGAACTGTAAGAAAGGCGTAGAGTTTGACGTCGCGAGTAACCCTGAATTTCTACGTGAAGGAACAGCGGTCCATGATTTTATGCAACCAGACAGGATTGTAATCGGAGTCGAGACGGAGAAAGCGGCAAAGTTACTCATAGAACTCTACAAACCAATACATGCTCCGGTAGTGAGAACCAATGTAAAGACTGCCGAGCTGATCAAGCATGCTTCTAACTCATTTCTAGCTTTAAAAATTTCATATATAAATGCTATAAGCAACATCTGTGAGAAAACCGGGGCCGATGTTCTGAAAGTTGCCGAGGGAATGGGTTGCGATAAGCGAATAGGCAAAGATTTCCTTAATGCCGGTGTTGGCTATGGCGGCTATTGCCTACCCAAGGATATTTCAGCATTTATTAAGATGGCAGAAGAGATTGGTTATGATTTTGAATTGCTTAAAGCAGTTCAGAGGGTCAATGACTACCAGCGACAGCAGATAGTAAAGAAGGTTAAAGACGCTCTATGGAACCTGAAAGGTAAAACGGTAGGCATATTAGGCCTTTCTTTTAAACCTGGAACTGATGATATGAGAGAGTCACCTTCGATATATATAATAAAGGAGCTTCAGAAGCAAGAAGTGCTTATAAAAGCTTATGACCCACAGGCTATGGAGGCCGCGAAAGATTTTCTTCAGGGTGTTGAATATTGCCAGAATCCCTATGAGGTGGCCAGCGGCAGCGATGCCCTGATCTTTGTAACCGAGTGGGACGAGTTTAAAAACCTGGATTTTATTAAGATTAAGCGTTTGCTTAAACAGCCAATTGTAATCGATGGTAGAAATATCTTTGATCCTTTGGCCATGAAAGAGCATGGGCTGATTTATTTTGGCATTGGAAGATAATAGGTATCTTGAATTCATCTAGGAGAGAAAGAATGAATAGGGGTATAGGAAATATCCTTGTTACAGGGAGCAGCGGGACTATTGGCACTGCCCTGTGTGAATCTCTGCTGGCGCGAGGTTATCAAGTGACAGGGATCGACATCCGTCATAATAAGTGGAACAAGCAAATAGATAGATTGACGATCATTGGTGACTTGCGTAAACCAAATTTTCATACTGCATTAAAAAAAGACTTTGATTTAATTATCCACCTGGCTGCTAATGCCAGGGTTTATGATCTGGTCGTAAGGCCGAAGCTTGCCAGAGACAATTTTCTTATGGTGTTCAATGTTTTAGAGTATGCGCGTGTTAGTAACGTAAAAAGAATGATATTTGCCAGCAGCAGGGAGGTCTACGGTAACTCGGATAATCCTTACCGGAAGGAAAATGAAGCAAGTATATCTAGTTGTGAAAGCCCTTATTCAGCGACAAAGTTGGGAGGCGAGGCCCTGTTTCACTCATATTCATATTGTTATGATATGGTGCCTGTGATATTGCGGTTCTCCAATGTTTATGGGAAATATGATGATAGTAACAGAGTGGTTCCGATTTTTATGCGACGGTCCATGAATCATAAAAGTTTAATCGTTTTTGGCGAGAGGAAGGCACTGGATTTCACCTACATTGACGATTGTATAGATGGGATAGTACGTGTTGTTGAAAAATTTGACGAGGTTAGAGGTAATACGTTTAATATTGCTTCCGCTAAGGGAACCAGCATCCTGCAGGTCGCGGATATAATAAAGGCAAAAACAGGATCAAATTCCCGTATTATTATCAAAGCAAACAGGACGGGAGAAGTAACTAATTTCATTGCTGATATCACTAAAGCTAAACAATTACTAGGTTATAATCCAAAAGTCAACATACAAGAAGGCATTGAAAGATCTTATGAATGGTATAAGGGGTATAAATGAGTAAACAGGCACCAGTTATAGTTTGCGGTGCAGATTAAAAGGGGGCCCTACCCTATTATTAAGAAGAGTGAGAAGAAAGACTGAATATTGTTATCGGATTCGATAGGAAAGCTATAAGCGAGGTAGTAGAAACTTATGGGATAAGACCACGGTAGAAACCATCGAAATATATAAAAAACCTAGTTCAATATGGTTAAACATTTGACGCGATAACACAGATATGGCATAGTTACCGATACATGAGGCAATAGTAATAGCTGATGAGGAAAGTAGCATGAAGGCTCTAATTCTTGCTGGAGGGAAAGGAACGAGGCTCAAGCCTCTTACCAATACTATTGCTAAGCAGCTTCTACCGGTAGCTAATAAGCCTATTCTGTACTATGTGCTGAATCAGATAACAGAAGCAGGGATCAAGGATATCGGTATTATTATCTCTCCGGAAACAGGGAGTCAGATAAAAGAAGCTGTGGGAGACGGTTCAAACTGGGATGCCAGTATTACTTATATTTTGCAGGATGAGCCTAGAGGGCTAGCTCATGCTGTTAGTACAGCAAAAACTTTTCTGGGCAAATCGTCATTTCTCATGTTTCTCGGTGACAACCTCCTGGAAGGCGGCATCAAAAGCTTCGTACAAGCCTTTGTGAAATCATCGGTTGACGCTTTAATCCTGCTAAAGGAAGTAGACAACCCCTCTCTATTTGGCGTCGCAGAGCTTAATAAACAGGGGCAGGTAATCCGGCTTGTGGAAAAACCGGAGAAGCCGAAAACTAACCTGGCGCTTGTAGGCGTATACCTATTTACCTCAGAAGTCCATAATGCTATCAAGCAGATAAAACCGTCACGACGCAATGAGTTGGAGATTACGGATGCTATTCAGAAGCTTATAGATAATGAGAAGAAGGTCAGCAGCCACATCTTGCAGGGCTGGTGGCTTGACACCGGTAAAAAGGATGACCTGCTGGAAGCCAACCGTGTTGTACTGGATGACCTGATTAAAAGGGATATCAAAGGAACTATAGACAAGGCTAGTAAGGTTTCAGGCAGGGTGGAACTCGCGCATGGAGCAATCGTAGAGAACAGCACCATAAGGGGACCTGTCAGCATCGCCGGCGGCTGCAAGATAATAAATTCATTCGTAGGCCCGTGCACCAGCATCGGGGGAAATACTATAGTAGAGGATTCCTCTATAGAACATTCAGTGATATTGGAAGACTGCCGAATTTCTGGCATTGAGCGTATGGCTGATAGTGTGATTGGCAAGGGAGCGGAGGTAATAAAAGGCAGGCGTACTTTCAATGCGGTAAGGTTCTTTATTGGTGACGATGCAAAGGTTGAATTATGAGGGTGTACAGATGATGATGAGGGTTCTGATAACCGGTGGGGCAGGGTTTATTGGCAGCAATTTTATACGATATGCTTTAAAGGAACATTCCGGTTGGGATATCACTAATCTGGATAAACTTACCTATGCTGGGAACCTGGAAAACTTAGCTGACATTGAAAAAGAGAAGAGATATCATTTTGTTAAAGGGGATATCTCCGATGTCAAGCTTGTTGATTCGCTTTTTAGTCAAGGTTTCGATATAGTAGTGAATTTTGCGGCTGAGTCGCATGTAGACCGCAGTATAATGGACCCCTCGCCGTTCATAAAAACTAATGTGGAAGGAACGAATGTGCTGCTTGACGTATCAAGGCGTCGTGGGGTAAAGCGTTTCCTTCAAGTATCCACTGATGAAATATATGGCTCACTGGGGCCGAAAGGCAAATCCCGCGAGCAGTCACCACTAGCGCCCAATAGTCCTTACTCTGCCAGCAAGGCTGCTGCGGATATGATGTGTCGTGCATATTATGCAACTTATAATCTTCCTGTTATTGTTACGAGATGCTCCAACAACTATGGCCCATATCAATTTCCTGAGAAGCTTATTCCTTTAGTTGTCACTAATGCTTTGGAGAATAAGGAAGTGCCAGTATATGGCGATGGGCTTAATATACGCGATTGGATCTATGTAGAAGACCATTGCTGTGCCTTGGATTGTGTTATTCAACATGGAAGGTTGGGAGAGATATATAATATCGGTGCACATAAAGAGACGGCCAACCTTGAATTGGTAAAAAGCCTGCTTGATATACTTGGTAAGCCCCATTCTCTCATCACCTTTATTACCGATAGGCCAGGCCATGACCGCCGTTACGCACTCAATGCTTTAAAAATTAGGCGTGAGTTAGGCTGGAAGCCAAAGATGTCGATTAATGAAGGGCTTAGGAAAACTGTGCAGTGGTATGTGGAAAACGAAGTCTGGTGGCAAGGGATTAAAAGCGGAGAATACGCTCAATATTACAAAAGAATGTATCTCACAAGATAGGACAGACCAATGACAAAGTTAAGGAGATATGCAGGGGCTATTTATGATAAAAGTGAATTGCTGAGTATGATATCAGCAATGTTGGACGGTTGGTGGAGCGGTGGTCACTATACCCAAGATTTTGAAAGAGCCGTTGCCGATTTTATTGGGGCAAAGCATGCTGTGGCCTGTAATTCCGGTTCTTCAGCTAATCTACTGGCCTTAAGCGCCTTGGAACTTGAAAAAGGCTCTGAGGTTATTACTCCAGCGACGACGTTTCCTACTACGGTCAATCCCATAATCCAATGTGGTCTTACACCTGTCTTTGTGGATGTTGATTTACATACTCTTAATATTAACCCGTACCTCATTGAAAAAGCGCTGAGTAGTAAGAGCAGGCTTCTCATGGTTCCCCACACTCTTGGTAATCCCTTTAACTTGAGGTTAGTAACGGAAATCTGCTCGAAGCATGGATTGAGATTGATTGAAGATGCATGTGATGCGCTTGGATCCAAATATGATGATAAGTTCGTCTCCACTTTTGGAGATGCAGGTACGTTTAGTTTCTATCCTGCCCACCATATTACCACGGGCGAGGGTGGGATGGTGGTTACTAATAGTGATGAACTTTATGACAAACTGCGTGGCTATCGGGATTGGGGTCGTCTATGTAACTGTGAGCCATGCTTGGAAGTTTCCCGGAAGAACGAAGGATATCTATGTCCGAAGCGTCTCAATTTTAAACTGGATGATGGTACACCATATGACCGGCGCTATGCCTATGGATTCATTGGCTATAATATGAAGATGACTGAGATACAAGCATCGATGGGTATCGCTCAACTCCAGAAAGTGGATAACTTCATTAAAGCCAGAAAGGAAAACTTCCAGACCTTACTCAAGTATGTAAAGACCTGCTCACATTTATCCTGCATTGAGGCCGAAAAAGGAGCTGATCCTTGCTGGTTTACTTTCCCAATGATAATCAGGGACGGGGCGCCTTTTACAAGAGACCAAGTTGTTCGATACTTGGAGGCACAGGGCATTCAGACAAGGCCTATCTTTGCTGGCAATATTATACGTCATCCCGCTTACAGCAAGGTTAGTTACCGGGTTTCCGGAGATTTATGCAATGCCGATAAAGTGCTTAGGGATGCCTTTTTCGTCGGTGTTTATCCTGGTTTGAGCAAGGAAGACATGGCATTCATCGGAGAGGTATTAAATGATATTGATAACGGGCGGGCTAGGCTTTCTGGGTAGCAATTTGGCTGAAAGCTTAGTAGCTAAGGACAATTCAGTGGTATTGGTTTCTCGCAGTGAACAAAAAAAACAGAATATCTCCGGATTTGAAAATAAGGTGATTGTTGAGTATGGAGATATCACTAACTTTGACTGGTTGCAGAATATTGTTTTTAGACATCGACCGGACGTCATCTTTCATTTCGCTGGACAACTTACCTCATATGAATCATTTGAGAGACCATTTTACGATGTTGATGTCAATACCAAATCCACACTAGCTATTTTGGAAGCTATTAGAAAACTGGGAAAACAATGCCGCTTCATCTTGGGGAGTACATTCTGGGTAGTGGGGAGACCAGAAAAATTGCCTATCAATGAAGAGACACCCTGCCAACCACGCAACATATATGCGGCAGACCGTCTTACCAGTGAACACTACTGTAAAATCTATCAGGCAGTATTTAATACGGATGCCCTTATTATGAGACTAACCAATACCTTTGGAATCAAGGAGCAATTCAAGAATCCAAAGAAGGCAGCCTTAAATAACCTTCTTTATAAAGGCTATAAAGGCGAGACTTTTCCGATTTATAGTAAGGGAATGTTTTTTAAAGATTATATCTATATTTCGGACGTGGTTTCCGCTGCTGAAACAATCATGGGAAAAGGCAAAGCTGGGGAATGCTATTTTGTGGGCACAGGAAAAGAGACTTGGTTTTATGATATCGCCAAATGGATTGAAGAACTTACGGCCGGGAAAGTGGTTTATGTTGAAGCACCTGATTATCATAAACGTATCGATATTGGCAACATTGTAATCGATAACAGAAAGCTAATAAGCTTAGGTTGGGATTGGAAGGTTTCAGTAAAAGAGGGACTTGAGAAGACATTAGACTATTACCATAAGATTGGAGCGTAATTACGGGTATAAATATTGTGTAAGGTCTTTAAAACACGAGTCCCTATGCCGTCGGATTAGTACCCTCAAAAAGCAAGAAGGCCGCAGTTTTTAGCGCTTGATAACCGCCATCTAAAGCTTCTAGGTATAGGACAGATGAGGAGCCGGCAGGAGGCGCTCAAAGATTATATGATAAGTAAAAGATATATTAAGTAGAAATTTGGAGAGGTTTCCGAGTCAATGATCTATGATTGTTTCCCATTTTTTAATGAATTGGATTTATTAGAAATAAGACTAAAGGTATTATATGATTGTGTAGATAAATTTGTTTTAGTAGAAGCTGATAAGACTCATTCCGGCAAACCAAAGCCATTCTATTTTAATGAAAACAAACACAGATTTTATCCATATATGGATAAAATTGTTCATATATCAGTAGATGACATGCCAGAATCAAAAGGTAGTTGGGTTCTTGAAAATTTTCAACGTAATCAAATATCCCGAGGATTAATAAAATGTAGTCCTGAAGATATCATACTTATATCAGACCTTGATGAAATTCCCAATCCCGAGGCAGTGAAAAGTTATATCCCTGGCAGTGGCATTAACGTATTAGTTCAATCACTTTACTATTACTATTTAAATTATAGGTGTGCAGCTATTAATAAATGGATTCCGTGGAGGAAAACTACTAAATGGGTTTCGTTTAATGCGGCTAGAATATGTCAATTTAAGGATATAGGAAGCGATATAGAAACAATACGAACCGGCTGGCAATATATGCCGCGTCCTCAAATCATGAACGGCGGGTGGCATTTCAGCTATTTAGGAGGAGTTGAAAAAATCATAGAAAAGATCGAAGCGTTTGCACACCAGGAATATAATAATGAGTATTTTAAGGATAAATCGAGATTAACCAAAGTCCTCGAAAAAGCTCTTGAAGAAAATAAAGATCTATATGATAGAAATTATAAATTTATTAAAGTTCCAATTGATGAACACTACCCCAGATATGTCCAGGATAATATCCCGTTATTAAAAGAAAAAGGGTTGATTTTGTGAACTGCTCCGCCATAACCTGCTTTAAAACCCAGAAATTTAAGTCGGAGACATGAGAAGATGAATATTATTAGCATTAGGATTAAAAGTGCCTTTCTGATACTGAAAGAAGATGGCGTGCAGGAGTTGTTACGAAAGTTTGTAATATTCTTGAAATCTCTTATATTTTTAAAAATTGTTAAAATACTGATTACCTTTTTACCTTATGCAAGCTATAAGGTAAAAAGGTTAAGGATATATAATATAGATGGATTAACTGATCCTTGCTTAAATGAGATTCAAAGTTTAATTCAAACGGGGCAGGTACAACAAAAAATCACGAGTTTATTGGAGTCAGTAAAGAGAGTGGAACCCATGGTGGCGATTGAAATCGGGACAGCAATAGGAGGCACGTTGTTATTCTTTCGTTGTACAGCTGCTGAAACTGTTACAATAATCAGCATTGATCCCTCGGGCGGTGATATTGATGGTGGCTACTCATCATTGAGGATTCCATTTTATCAGGCTTTTAAATTACAGAAACAGCAGAGACACTTGATACGGGCTGACTCTAATAAAGAAGCTACTCTTCAGCAAGGGGTAGGATTATTTAATGGGAAGAAAGCCAACCTCTTCTTTACAGATGGTGCTGTTTTTTCCGTCTTACCTCAGCCGGTAAGAGTTACAACGGCGTTAAGATGGATTTCAGGATGCTTTCACCGATGGTAAAGGAAGGGGTCATTCCACGGTTGTTATGCATCCTGCGGGTGCAGGCTATGAAGTTGGTAAACTTTGGAAAGAGATAAGGAATAGATATGAATACGCTGAGTTTGTCAGTTCTTGAAACCAAGATTGGGTTAATAATAGGACTGGATTAATGGAGAACAAAGACACAATATATCCCAGAGCCTCAATAGTAATCCTTAATTGGAATGGGCTTGAGGATACCATAGAATGTCTGGAGTCTTTAAAGAAGATAACGTATCCTAATTATGATGTAATTGTTATCGATAATGGCTCCAGTGGTAACGATGCTGAAATCCTGCAATCAAGGTTTGCTGATTATATACATTTAATTAAAAATGATAAGAATCTTGGTTTTGCCGGAGGGGTTAATGTGGGCATCAAGTATGCTCAGGACAATTATAAACCGGAGTTTTTAATTCTGTTGAATAATGATACTGTGGTCACAGATGACTTTTTGACTAAGATGGTAGAATTGGCAATTACAGATAATTCCATCGGTATGGTGGGAGCGGAAATTTATGAGTTCGGATATCCTGTCATTACCCGCGGGGTCGGGGATAAAATGCGGAGGTGGATAACTTATATCGGGATTAAACAGATAGATGTCTGGCACCCAGATAGGGGACAGTTCACCGGTTCTTGCTTATTCATCAAAAAAGATGTTATTGAAAAAATAGGGTTTTTTGATGAGAGTTATTTTGCTTATTGGGAAGATTTGGATTTCGAGGTTAGAGCTAAGGCGGTAGGTTATAGAACGGCCCGTGCATCGGAGGCAAAAATATGTCATAAGGCCTCGCAAAGTACCAGAAGAGTAAGTGGATTGGGATGCTACTACTCTCACAGGAATAAGATACGTTTCATGAGGAAGCACGCAACAAAGTGGCAGTACAGTTGGTTTATCATATACAATTTACTTTTCTTTTTTGAACTCCAGATTGCATACTACTTGATTTTAAAACGAAGCCCTCAAAACTTCATAGCTTATTTTAGAGGGGTAAGAGACGGTTTGTTAAATCATGATACAGCGGCCAGGTTATATTGTGACAATAGATTCCAGGATTAATGGTAATAAGAAAGATATTAGTGAAGTGTATGTCATTGATATGATGGAGTTTAACGCTTGTTACGGCAATTTCCAAAGTCACAAGAGCTTCGTATTATAGAGCATTTCATGGTAGATCACATTAAGAGACTTACTCGAAGGCCTTCGTCAGCTGGTGTGAAAATTGTTACCAGTTGTCACCACCTGCTAGTAATCTGTAACAAAGCAGATATATGCATAAATGACATCCAAAGAATAATGCAACAAGTGATAACTGAAGGGGGTGCAACGTGAGGCTATCAAACCGAGGTGGTAAAGGAAAGAAACTTACAATGGGCCATGTAGCTAAGAGAGCTAGACGCTTATACTATCTTGCAAAGGCGTTTACAGAAGGATATGGGATAAGGGCAAAAATAAGGCTGATACCTAATACTGCATATCAGGTTTTTCACTACATTGCTGGTAGTGTCATTGCTGGCACTACAGCTCATGTGGCTGAACGCGTGTCCTGTGGCCTCACTATGAAATTCGCACCTGAGGTAATATTGAAGAACAGGAATGGGATGTTCAAGTGTCGAAAGGGAAGTGGCGATATTGGGATAGTAGGCGAGGCATGCGAGATAGACTTGACAAACTACTTCACGAAAGTACGATCGGGTGTATTCGTAGATGTAGGGGCTCATATTGGCAGATACACTATTAAAATGGCAAGACAGATAGGGGATAAAGGAAAAGTAATAGCTATAGAGGCTGATCCTGAAAACTACAAGGCGCTGGTAGATAATATTAAACTTAATAGAGTAGATAATGTGTATGCTTTCAATGTAGCCTGCTGTGATAAAGAGGAAGATGTGAAGCTCTTCATCCAGCCATTGAAGCACAGTGTGTTTTCTTCTATCAAGTTAGACGTATTGGGTAAGTCGGACAGGACAATAATGGTAAATGGCAATACTTTAGATAATATTCTAAATGGATTAGGGATCGATAAGATAAATGTGGTAAAGATAGATGTGGAAGGAGCAGAGAAAGAGGTATTGCTAGGGATGAAAGAAGCCATCTCCAGGAATAATGATATAGAGATACTCTTCGAGGCGTGGAACAGTAGCTATCTTGGGGAATGTAGGAAAGTGCTGCAGGATTATGGATTGGTGGTGGAGGATAAGGAGATTGATAGTACGGTATATAGGGCGAGGAAAGTGGTTTGAAGATAGTACGACAGAGCGTTGAGAAATAGCCAATGAAGGATGTAGAGCGTGAAACTGCCAAACCGATGCAGGAATAATAATGGTAAAGAACTTATAAGAGATTAGAGAGACTAACATGTGGAATATCAAATGTTTGGTATACGAATTCTTTCATAGCAAGTCATTTCAGGAATTTATCAATAATCGGTTTAATGATAAGAACAAGGTTATTGTGGAGAAGGAATATGTAAGCCATATAGTTATGAAGAATGGAGATTTGTTCTATGTATCAGAAGATTTAAGTAGCTCAACTTCTGTTTACAAAGAGTACCGATTTGATGATATACGCAAGGACGATATTGTAATTGATATTGGAGCTAATATCGGTGGGTTTAGTATTCCTGCGTCAAGGATGTCAGATCATGTGTACGCGGTTGAGCCTATTACAGCGCAGGAACTCAGAGAGAATATATCACTTAATCAGAGGAATGTACATGTTATAGAGGGCGCGTTGGGTGATGGTGATATATCGGAAGTAAAATGGGAAGGGATTCACAGACAAGTTAAGACAATGACATTAAACGATATAAAGAATCATTGTGGTGGATGCGATTTCCTTAAAGTTGATTGTGAAGGTGGGGAGTGGTTTATCAAGCCAGATGAACTTAAAGGTATACGCAGGGTGGAGATGGAAATACATAAAGTGGGTAGGCAATCTTTTTCTGAGATGGGTGATATATTAAAAAAGGCCGGCTTCAATTATGATTATTGTGAGCGTAGTAGATATGGTAGCGAGTTCGATATAGTGTGGCTTGTTCACGCTGTCAATCCAAACATAGAGTAGGCTGTTGTGTGGCTAATAAACAAAAGAGAGTTATGGTGAGATTATGGGCTCTGGTGGGGGATGAAAAGATTGATATGTATCAAGCGAGTAAGCCGGCATGAAAGTAATCCAATGGAACATATCTAAAAAAAACCAACCGATGTACGGTGCGAAGAGATATGAGGATGAATTATATAGATATATTAATGAGATTGGTAAAGATAAAGATATAGAAATTGCAAGGATACAGCGGACCAGTAACACTGTAGTTTCATGGTTTTTAGATTACAAGAGTAGTACATCTGATATTGTGCATGCTACATATCAAACCATTGCACCTGTTGTCTATATCAGGAAGCCTAAAATATTTATAGTTACCGTATTGGATTTAATACCTTTATTGTATCCATCAATGCTAAAAAGAGACCTATCAATGAGACTTCAGTGGATGTTGACTCCTGGGGCATTGAAAAAGGCTGATGGAATTATAGCTATATCGGAATTTACTAAGAAAGAAATCGTTAGGTTGCTTGAGATTGAAGAATCAAAGATAATTACGGTGCATTTAGCTGTAGATCGAACACAGTACTATCCGATGAGTAAGAGGGAATGTAAACAAAAATTCGGTCTTGCTGAAAGCGAAAAGCACATTCTTGTTCTTGCATCAAACAATGAGAATAAGAGAATGGATTTGGTGCAAAATGTGATTAGTAATATAAGGGGGAAAAGAAAGGATATAAAGCTGGTTAAAGCAGGGTATGCTGAAAAGCTGTCAGGTGAAGGCATTATTAATGTCGGTTGGATCTCAGAAGATGATATGCCTGTTCTGTACAACAGCGCTGATGTTTTTCTTAATACATCGGAATATGAAGGTTTTTGTCTTCCAATATTGGAAGCTATGAGTTGCGGTGTTCCTGTTGTTGCCTCTAACAAGGCCAGCATTCCAGAGGTTATGGGAACATATGGTAATATGGTGGATTTGGATGCTAGTGACGTAGTAGAGCGCTTTGTGGATAAGATATTATCATGTATAGACATAGGATTTGATGAAAGGGCTATCGAGCAAAGTAAGAACTTTTCCTGGGAGAGCACAGTGAGGGGAACTATAAGAGTGTATGAAGAATTACTTAGGGTAAGTTAGTATATATTTTAAGATATAGTTTTCAAGTAGCTATAATGATCTGAGATAATTAGACCGGTTACTATGTGGCCATAAGGTTAAAGCCAGTAGGAGGGAAAATTGGAAGTTTCAGGTAAAAGGGTTCTACTTATCAGCCCGGAGCGTCATTTCCATATGGATAATGAAATGTATCCATCGGGAGCTTTGTTATTACTTGGCACATTGTTACAAAACAGAGGGCATATTGTCAAAATAGTTCACATGGTAGCCGATAAGGTAACTATGGAGAGTATACAACCCATAGTTACCGATTTCAATCCTGAAATTGTAGGACTTACAGTATCTACATTTCAAACTAAGCATACCAAAATATTAACGAAATACATCAAAACTCATAATGAAAAGATGCAAATAGTCATAGGGGGGCCGCATCCTTCTGCGTTAAAGCAAGACGCGCTAAAGGATTTTCCTTATGTAGATATTGCGGTTTTAGGTGAAGGCGAAAAGTCGTTTGTGGAAATAGTTGAAGAAGTGCCATTTCATCAGATAAATGGTATTTGCTATCGCGAAGGCTCAAGAGTAATAACTAATTCTCCAAGCTTACTATTACAGGAACTCGATACACTTCCATTCCCTGACCTCAATTTTGCTAATTTGTCGCGATATTCGGGGCCGTATCCGTTGGGTCGGCGTCCCGGTATGTTTATTATGGCGTCGAGAGGTTGCCCATTTGGTTGCACATTCTGTTCCAAGTCTATCTATGGTAGTGCTGTCCGCTATCACAGTCCGGACTATGTAATCTCTCTAGTCGAGTATCTGAACAAAAGCTTCGGGGTTAAAGAAGTATTTTTTCAAGATGATACATTTAACCTCAACCGTGCATGGACTGAGAATATACTACACAGAATAATTCGAAGTGGACTAAATAAAACGATGATATTCCGAACGCCCTTCAGGGTTAATGAGAAGCTGGTAGACAGGGAACTTTTGAAATTGATGAAAGAGGCTGGCTTCTGGTTGATATTCTATGGGGTCGAGAACGGTAATCAGGATATGCTTGACCGCATGAAAAAGGGAATTACAGTTGAGGAAGTAAAGAGGGCTTTTAAGCTCACACATGAGGAGGGCATTAAAACAGAGGCAGCTTTTATTATCGGCTTGCCCGGCGAGACAGAGGCTACGATTAAGGATAGTATTCAGCTCTGGCGGAATATAAAACCTTACCGTGCGGGTTTTTCGAGAGCAATACCATTCCCCGATACAGCTTTTGAGAGAGAAGCTAGAATGATGGGCAACATTATCTACAAAGATTATGATGAGTATGCACCTGACAAGATGATGGTGCGAACGGAAGCTTTGACTGCGGAGCAACTAGAGAAGTGGGCACAGTACTGTAGCAAGCTTTCATTTCTAGATACGACGAGAATATTGATAACTCATCCCATAGAGCTTTATAGGGCAATCAAAGATGTTGGCGCTAAAGGGATAAGCGCCAGATTGTTAAGGCTTGGCTTCCAGAGACCAGATAGATCATCTATTGTTTAAAGCTCTTATTAGCTGATAGATGTTATAGTCTCACATAATATCGGGGAACCAGATTTGATAAAAGTAGCCCTTTGTATTTCACTTTATTTCTATTAGAGTGATGGGACACCAGCCAGCTGATTTCAAGCAATTACGGAAACAGTATATATCTAAAAAGTGCTTGGTTCAGAGAAGAATGGTTTGTGGTTCACTTTAAACTCTTTCTCTCCAGTAGTTGAGCAAATCTTCCATTGTTTTTTCAAACGGGATAGTCTGTTTCCAGCCGGTCTGTTTCTTAAATTTTGAGCAATCGCCTTGTAACACCTCAACATCAGAAGGCCTCATGCGATCAGGGTCTTGCCGTACCTCTATTTCTTTATTAGTCATTGATAAGAGCAAATCTAGTACCCCTTTTATTTTTATCGATTCGCCAGAACATATATTATATGATTCTCCCGGTTGACCTTTATCTATCGCCAGCAGGTATCCTCTTACCATATCTCGGACATCGGTAAAATCCCTCATTGCATCTAGATTGCCAACATGAATGATTGGTTCTGCACCTTTCTCTATCTCAGCAATCTGTTTAGCAAAATTCGATGATACGAATACCTCTCCCCTTCTCGGGCCAGTATGGTTGAAACCGCGTGTTACTACGATATATAAACCGTATGACATATGGTACTGATAAGATAATTTATCAACAGCAACCTTTGACACTGCATAAGGTGATAATGGTCTCAGGGGATTTTCCTCTGTGATAGGTAACTCATTCGGATTAACCATACCATATTCCTCTGAACTGCCTGCAACCTGAATCTTCGGGCTGATGTTCAGCTTTCTAACTGCTTCGAATAGATGAATTGTGCCAATCACGTTAGTCTCCATAGTATCCGCTGGCGCCCGCCAGCTCATCGGCACAAATGATTGCGCGGCTAGGTGAAATATGTAATCCGGTTTCGATTCATCCAGAACTACTTCAAGTGAATGCCCGTCTCTCATATCCGCGGTAAGCAGGTGTATGTCGTTCTTAATATGTTCGATATTATCAAGATTGCTCCTCCAGCGAGCTGTTCCATACACCTTCATTCCTACATTCAACAGATGCTCGGCCAGATGGCTTCCGGCAAAGCCCGTAATGCCTGTGATCAACGCTTTTTTCATATATTTGCTCTTTCCTGTTGGTTATGGTTCGAAGTATAGATGTATTATAATTGCAGGCATGTTTAAAAACAATATTTCGAAATATGCTATTTACGTTTTTAACACCTAAATATACAGTGATGTACTCTGCGAAAACTGGTCCAGGCGAAATAATAGCCCCTGGATTAGAGTGACTCTTACTAAAAAAGTGGTACAATTGCTGGGAGTAAGTGTTGGTTCGATAATGTTATGACTGGCGTGAGGGGCGATTATTTAACGTGCAATTTGGTCCTTTGTTCAAAAGGATCAGGCCTTTTATGGGAAAGGGTTTTTACTGGAAATTTCCGTTTATTTTGAAAATAAGTAATCTTGTTTATCGGCACCTCAGTCTGAATTTGAGTCTATACTTTGGAATGGGTTATCATGTCAGAAATCTTGCGTAAAATTTATTATCGCATCACAGTATTTAAAGATGGTTATAAGTATAAAGACAAATTTGCGCTATTAGCAGGCACATTCCTGAGGGTAGTTAGCAAGAGGCTTTCGGAAAGATATATGCCTGAAGTGATAGTAAGGAACAGTAGTGGGTTATTCTATTGTAGAAGCCACAGCAGTGATCTATGGGTTGTTTCTGACAGAACGGAGCCGGATTTAGCGCGGTGCTTAGATAAACTTAATTCAGGTATATTTGTTGATATAGGGGCACACATTGGGAAATATACTATCCGAGTAGCTAAGAATATCGGCAGCAGTGGTCATGTTATAGCTATAGAAGCTGATCCAGAGAACTATGAAACATTGGTGAGGAACATCAAGCTAAACAACTTAGAAAATGTATCTGCCATTAATATGGCATGTTGGGATAAAAAAGAGGATTTATGTTTATACATGCGTTCGATGGAGAAGAAAGCTGAATCTTCTGTAGTGATATCTGCAGTTAATTCTAGAGTTATCAAAGTACAGAGTGATACTCTTGATAATATACTAGATAATTTAGGAATCCATTTCGTAGATGTAGTTAAGATAGATGTCGAGTGTGCAGAAGAAAAAGTTTTAGCTGGTATGGATAAGATTATTAGTAGTAACAAGAGTATCGAAATTTTCTTCGAGGTTTTTGATGAAAGCTACCTAAATCGATGTAAGGAAGTGCTCTATAACTATGGTTTGAAAGTGATCGGAAGCCCTTCCAGCTTGATTAGGGCGACTTATTCGTCAATGCCATGAAAATCAGAAAAGGTGTACCTACCGTTATTGGGGTGAAGCCAGCAGATTATATGGTGGAATTTTCATATATGGATAAAGTGAGGCGCAATGAGTGATATTAGTTATGTTGTAGTAGGGACACCAGTCTCTCGCGCTGGAGCGTTTATAATAGACAAATTTCTTGAGAATCAAAGGGATGTTCAGAGCCATTACCCTTCTTCTGAGCTCATTTTGGCTACTGAGGAGAAAGACTTTATCGAAGAATTAAAGGAGAGGTTGAGACGATGTGGGGTGAGGGGTGATGTCATTTTATCTCAAGTTATTAAACCAGATTATGCGTGTTCTACAAAGAATTGGAATGTGACATGCAGTAGAGAGACGATAAGGCAATATGTTTTATCAAAAACAGAAACCAGTTATCTTCTATTCATTGATACTGATATGACTTGTGATCCTAATGTCATTAATATATTGAAAACAGAGATTGAAGGTTATGATATTGTTGCCAGCGGCTACCCAGGGCGTCAGTATGGTATACAAACCGGTGGAGTAGGATGTTCTTTATTCACCCGTAGTGCATTACAGAGAATAACTTTTAGATGCATCGAATTTAGTAATCATAGGGCTATTGATGAGGGTGAGGTGTTGGAGATGGATGCATTTAGTAAAAGGTTAAGATTTAAATATGGCTATCTGCTCGCAGTCGATCATTATAATACCGACGGTAATTTCAGACATATAGAACCGCATCCAGTGAGCGTACTGAGGAGAATCTCCAATGCCAGGTTAGTCCGGTACATGCTTATCAGAACCAGCATAATGTTGAAGTTCAATATAGCGGGTTCGCTCCATGGATTAATCTCTGGGCTATTGCGACATCGTTAACTCAATGATTTAATATCACATTGTGATGAAATACGGTAAAGTCCGCTTTATGCCTATACTCAATACAATAGTTAGAGGATAGCTTCTACTTCTTATATCCTGTGTATTCGAAGATTTCAACGTAATAAAGGCTCGTATTTCCGTTTTGTACTACGATTGAAGGGGAAGAGTGTATAAGCTTGTATTCTTGCAGCGCTTCGAGAGGTATTGGACTTACAAAGGGATTTGTGCCTACTATCACATATCCAGGATGATCTTTAATGAATGTCGTTGCTTCTTCGTAGGTGGCGAACGGCGTCTGATTATTAGCGACATCTGTCAAAACTTTGTATCTCTCCCCGTTTTCAGTTGTTTGCCATGTATATGAGAGAACCCATGTGGAGTTATTCGGTACTACGGCCTCTGTGCCAAAATTATATAACCGAGCGCACATCGACTGATAGTATGCTGGGTAGAATAGTTGTATCTCCGGGCTTCTTTGGGGATCAGGGTGTTCATACCACCTGAGTTCTCCATTGGATTCCCTATACCAGTTTTCATAGAAATCCGTTTCGTTTTTCCCCGACCAAACTATCATCGTATGATACTTGGGCCAGGCTGTCTCATAGTCGATGACTACATATCTGGAGTCCAATTCATCCATTACCCAACTGGCCGTTGCTTCGTCCTGCGCTGTCATAAATATGCTTGCGCCGGGAATGACAGAGCCATTCGGACCTAGTCCCCCTATTCCGGTTTGAAATGGATTGGCATTTGGGAGACGTCGCGCGATACGGGTGATCCAGTGGCCGTAATCCCACCAGCTCATTATGCCATATGATGAATTGGGATAATTGTACCGTTCTCCGGCTTTTGGCGTTTCGTAGAGAGCGTAGTAAAAATCCGGGTTTCCGAACGGGTCCGGGGTATTATCTTTCATCCAGGTGAGCGCTTCATACCAATCTACGTTGGGGCCGTACGGGTGGTATGGTAGATATAAGGTAGCCGAATTTTTAGGAGAGCATTCACTGGCATTATATGTGCCGTATATGAGATTGGGATAAATAGTTAAAGAGAAGATCACTATTATTGATAGGGTTCCAGTCACGTATCTCGGGTCGAGGTATCTGAATTTCCTATGTTTCTCAATCTGTTCACCGCGCTTCTTTGCGGCTCTAGCCTTGCGTTTGTCTACGATTGATTGTGCCTTTAACTCGGATGACAAAGACGAGGCTTTGTAAGCGATCCACGCTACTGTGGCAATTCCTTCTATGACGTATATTATTGAAGGTACGGATATAAACGTCGTTTTATCAATTATTAATGTTATTATTATCAGTGTAATCCAGCCTGCTAACCATCCCCATGTTTTTGAAGTGAAATGGAATATTGACGAAGTCCATCCCGGTATTTTCCAGAGTATGTAGCTGCTTAGCAGGGCTACATTTATTGCAGTATAATAGGCAAACCGTGTTTGCCCATACACGGCCATAAATGCAGCTATACTCCATAACAGCAGGATTATTTTGCCGGGACTGGTTTCGAAGAAACAATACAGTACAAAAATAGCTATACATTCTAATACATATAACCACCAGGGCATCGCCGCTGCTTGATCTATTATTATAGTAAATAGTATTATTCCGATCCAACTTAAGAAAAGCCATTTCCCTAGCTTCTCTTTTCTCATGGTGGAATAGATGATTGTCAGGAGGGCTATGGGAGCAATAAACAATCCGGTGGTGAAATATGACCAGACCCTGTGACCTATCAAGTTGGATATATGGAAATCTGCGAATAAAGGTTGGGCCTCCATAATGGTCATTGATTCAGATGAAGGTTTGAATGCTTTGAAAAAATCCATAATGGTGTGAAACATGGAAGGATATATCAAATGGAATATACCTGCTCCGGCTAGCCCCAGGATTACAAGCATTATAGGATAGTATATCCGCTTGATTTTTCTGTGGTTCATTATCCATGACAAGCCGCTTAGTACGCAAAATACTAATATGCCTATTATTAATGCTACGTACGCAAATTTGCTGTATGAAAGGAATTTGCCAAATGGACTCAGCATTAATAGGGAGATGGTAAATATTGGAATCCCAGTGAAAAGGAGATATTCCGTCGACTTTCCTCTCATGTGATCGAGTATATATTGAATAATGAGGTAGACGAAGATTATAAAGATGAACAGCGCTCCGCCAATCCACGAAAGCAGATAAATGCCGAGCATAAATCCTGCTAATAGTGCAAATAAGAGAGGCTTCTTAAACTTGCTCCACTCTTTATGTTTAATCTGGCTTAACGTGGGTTGAGCCTCTTGCGCTCGCTTTATTGCCATAATGAAGAATAGCATAGTGATTGTGCTAAAGAGCGTTTCAGCTATGTGGTGATCGGTGAAGCCTAGAATAGAGCGGAACAGGAATTCACCTGGAAGGAGTGCAATCATACCGGCGGCGAGCAACCCGGCGTTTCTGCTGAAGAGCTCCTTGCCGATGAAATACACAGGTATGACAGTCAACGCTCCTAAAATAGCAGGGAAGTATGCGCCTATCTTTTCTATGAGTGCTGCGGAGGGGTGCCCTAGGCCTGCTATCCATATGATTAATGCTGCAAACCAATCGAAGAATGGTGCGAATGGAATGTTTTGTCCATATGGATAATATGTATAAGGCTCGAATGAATTTCTAAAAGGGAAATGGTGTACGAGGTTCTCAATCAGGCGCATGTTGTACCAGCCATCGTTTTCGGCAAACATTGCGTAGCTGCCGCCGAGTACACCCTGGTGGGGAGGCCCTACCCTTAGCCAGAGGGCAAAACAGAAGAATAGAAATACAGCGGTTCCATACAACGCCCTTTTGAGACCCATAGCCAGTACTGCAGCGACATAGAATACTGGAAGCAAGGCTATCAGGTGGTTCAGCAACCATTCTGCTTTGAATATAAGAATGATGAAGACCATGATGGCTAGAAGGGCTATAATGCCCCATTTCGCCTTGTTTGGAACTTTAGACCTGATGTTTTCGTGTGCAGTGGCTATATTTTGTAACAAGCTTTGGATGTATAGCATACTATTTTTTCCAATTTATGTAAGGCATTTTACACTAAGCGATGTCTAATAGCAATATATATGGCAAATGGTAAATGGATCAATCTATCATCCGAACCCCCTATCAGTCCCCCATACGTTGGGGGACTTGAAAAAATCTGGGGGACACCCCCAAACCCCTGCCAGAGGGATCGCCCTCTGGACTCCCCAATTTTACCTGGCAATCGTTATAAGGACGGGGACAACTCCAGTTCCCCCGGTCCTTCCGCGGAAGGACACCTCTTTTCGTAATCGTATGTGTAGGGGCATGCCTTGGCTTGCCCTTATGTTTTGGTCAACCCCCTGCTATCCCCCAGTCTTCTTGTCATTGCCCGACTTGATCGGGCAATCCAGCGTCATTTTCTGTCATTGCGAGTCCTTCCAGGGAAGGACGAAGCAATCTCTTTTGATTCTTGTACCTCACAGGTTGGGATTGCTTCGTCGCTCATATCTCCTCGCAATGACACTGGATTTTCCTCTGGATTCCGGCTTCCGCCGGAATGACATCTCAAAAAATACGGTAACGTCTTTAGGGGCAGACCTAGGTGTCTTCCGGGCGAACACGCAGGTTCGCTCCTACTTGAATCTGTCATCATGAATCCTTCATGGGAAGGATTCATGATGACAACGGCGGTAATTGTGGGGTGATTCAAGAATCGCCATTCGGGGGATATCTGCCAGAGGAACATATCGTTCTCCGGCCACGCG
>Ga0209777_10002031_pt1 | contig 27543 bp, 39 predicted proteins | sample FrelakmetHBP12HB_FD_187147 | JGI IMG/M metagenome (GOLD analysis project Ga0209777, IMG submission 187147) | Freshwater lake sediment microbial communities from the University of Notre Dame, USA, for methane emissions studies -HBP12 HB (SPAdes)... | ecosystem: Environmental > Aquatic >...
GAAGAGGCGCCGCGCGGCGGCCCGCACGATTTGCGCGGCGGGTCAGGAGACCCGCCGCGCAACTCTTCTGACAATGCCACGCAGGAAGCCGAAGTCGCCCTGCGCCTGGAGCGCCGCGAGCCCCTCAGCTTCCGCGGCTGGTTCTACCCGTTCATCCTCATGCTGGCGGTCCTTGCGGCCGTCCGCCTGGCGTCCGGCAAGATGAGCGAGGCGGCCGTGCTGGCGGGGATGTTCGCGTACCTCAGCCTCGCGTGCACCTTCTGCCCGCTGCCCACGACGTGGCTGATCGTCTGGGCGGCCGCGCCGGCGGAGGGCCACGGCCTGGGCCTGCCGCCGCTGGCCGTCGCCACGGGCGGGGCCGTCGCGACCGCCATCGCCAACATGCACGATTATTACCTGCTGACATTCCTCTATCGTTACCGGCCCGTGCGGAAAGTCCGCGCGACGGGGCTTTACCGGCAGGTGGCGAAGTGGTACAACCGTGCGCCGTTTGCGACGCTTGCGGCCGCCTCGTTTCTGCCGATCCCGGTCGATTTCGTGCGGCTGCTGGCGATCAGCGAGGGGTACAGCCGCTGGAAGTTCGCCCTCGGGTCGCTCGTGGGCCGCTGGCCGCGGTACCTGGCAATGGCGATGCTGGCCGACCAGTTCAAGCTCGGGTGGCAGTGGGTCCTCGGGATCGCGGGGGCGACGGTCGTGCTGGGCCTTTGGCGCGGCCTGCCGCCGGTGATGCGATGGATTTCGGCGAAGATTCGCCCGCGGCCGGGCGTCAATTAGTGCAGGCGATCAGCAATCGCCGACAATAATTATATTTAGCCGCCCAGCTTGCTGAGCGCGTGTTTTGCAGTTTCGGAGGTAGCGTCAGCATGACGAAAACGCATTGCCTGCTCGCACTGGCGCTGGTCGCCTTTGTTGCCGGCTCGATTTTCGCCGCCGAGCCCGCCGCCGCGCCGCCAGCCGCGCCCGAGAAGCCCCCGGCCCAGGCCGCCGAGCCCGCCCCCGCCCCGGATGTGGTGGAGGTCCTCGACAAGATGGACGCCGCCGGCAGGGACTTTAAGACCGTCCGCTCCAAGTTCGATTACGAGCTCAACCAGACCGCGTACGAGGACATCACGAAGCGCAAGGGCAATCTGGCGTACGTCGCCCCGAACCTCCTGCGATTTGAGTTCACCGACCGGCCGCAGGAGACCTTCGTCTTCGACGGCCGCGTGCTCTATCACAAGAAGGATGCGACGAAGCAACTCATCGTGTGGGAACTGCGCTTGCCGACCGAGCCGCAGGTCGAGTCGCTGGAACTCGGCAAGACGCCCTTCCCCCTGCCCTTCGGCCAGAAGAAAGAGCAGGTCCTGAAATTCTTCACCGCCGCCCGCGACGCGAAGGAAGAGGCCGCCGACAGCCAGAAACGGGCGGTCCTGGCGCTTGCGCCGAAAAAGGGGACCGAGCTGGCGAAGGACTACAAGAAGGTCCTCCTCTGGGTGGACGCGAAGACGTGGCTTCCGACGCGGGCGCGCCTGCTGGACTCGAGCGACAACATCACGACCGTAGATTTCCGCGACATCGAGATCAATAAGGATATCGATGCCAAGCAGTTCACCCGCCCCTCCGTGCCGCAGGAGTGGGAAGTCGTGATGCACGCCAAGGATAAGTGATTTCTTTCAGCTTTCGGGCCCGCCGCTTTCGCAACCGCCGCCTTCGAGCCCGCCTCGGCTCAGGCACCCTGTCGCCCGGCGGGTCCGCCCGGGCCCCGGCGGGCCCAGTCGGGGACGCGCACGCCCGCGGTGGGCGCATCGGCCGGCGTGAATGGCTTGAGGTCCAGCACAGGCGTGCCGTCGAAGGCGTCTATCTTATCCAGGCGCACGACGCTGCCTTCGACCGCCACGATCCGGCACACCGTGAGGGCGATAAGGTTAGGCCGGAACGGCGACCGGCAGGCAAAGACCCCCGTCAGCGGGTTCTCGCGGTTGCCGCGCGGGTGAACGCGGAGAACCCGGCGGTTCTCGGGCGTGTCGTTCTTGTCGAACCAGTAGAAGACTTGCACATGCGACCACTGGTCCAGCCCAAGCAGCCCGTCGGCGTACGCATCGAAGATTCGGATGCCGGCCTCATCGCCTTTTACTTCGACCCGGCCGATGGGGAGCACGCTGAAGGACTTCTCGTCGCGGCCGGCCTGAGCGCCGCCGGCTGCGGCGGCCTCGGGGGCCCGTGCCGCAGCGCTTTCGCCCAATGAGCATCCGGCCGCCGCCACCAGGCCCGCGGGCAAACCCAGGAACACCGTCCGCCTTTTCATAATCCACCTCCTCCGTGATAAGCACCGCCGCCGGTAGCGCGGCCAGCCCGCGCCCCATGACGATATGCCCCCCGCTTTCCCGCCCGAGGCGGGCAGGCTGCGGCGGGCCCGAACGTCAGCCTTTCAGCCCCGCCTTGATCTCCTCCGCCTGCCTGGCCAGGACGGCAAAGTCGGCCTGCTTCGCGGGCCAGCGGAACCCCAGGCCGTCACCCGCCGACCGCGGTATGAGGTGCACGTGCAGGTGGTCCACGGCCTGCCCAGCCGCCCGCCCGTTATTCTGGAGGACGTTCAGGGCCTCGGCCTTCATGGCCCCCTTGACGGCCGCCGCAAGCGCGGGGATGGGCCGGAAGAGCGCCGCCGCTTCATCGGCCGACATCTCGCCGATGGCCTCGTAGTGCTTCTTCGGAACGACCAGCGTGTGCCCCGGCGAGATGGGGTTGATGTCCATAAACGCCAGGCACGCCGCGTCCTCGTAAACCTTGGTGCACGGAATCTGGCCGGCGACGATCTTGCAGAAGATGCAGTCCGCCATGACGTGTCCTCCATTTCGGGCCGCGCTCCGGCGCAAGATCAACCGCGCACGGCTGCGCCGGAGCCTTAAGGCGGCACATTTTCGATTTTTGATTTTAGATTTTCGATTGGACGGCAACAACAGAAAACGGCGGGGCTTATTGCGGGTACGGCCGTAGTTCATGTCAGCCCTGAAAGGGCGGCAGATAATAGCCCATGGCGTAAGCCATGGGTTGGCAAGTACCCATCATAAACGTTTTCTGTTTCTTCTGGAGCCCCGCCAGGGACGATAGAATCTACCGCCCCGCTGGGGCTCAAACGTAAAAATGACTCGGGGCCTCTCGTTTACCCACGGCTTACGCCATGGGCTATTATCTTTCGTGCCTTCGGCACTTGACGCCGGACCTTACGCCAAGGCGATTGACGCCCTGGCACGCACCCCCAGGCCTGAAGGTTGCACCAAACTGGCCGGCGCCGATGATGGCTACCGAATCCGCATCGGCGACTACCGCATCGTCTATGTGATCGCCGACAAGGTTTTAATCGTTTACATCATCCGCGTGGCACACCGGAAGGACGTTTACAGGGGGATGTAACGGGCTGCGGGCACCCTGCCCTGCTGCCGGTCGTCATGCCGAAGCCTCGCGCACCCCGCCCGGCCAAGTGCGGCGACTTGTTAGCCCTCGACCAGCGGGAGATTGCTTTTTCCCCCGTTGCACGGCTCGCAGAGTGTCTGCAGATTCTCTATGACTGTTTCGCCGCCAGATTCCCAAGGAGTGATGTGGTCGACAACCAATACCGTGCCCGGCTTCAACGCCGGGCTTATCCCGCAAATATTGCACTTGAAATTATCTCTTCTCATCACCAAGAATCTCATACGCCAAGAAATGTTTCTTGAAGTCTTATGGCGCATGGGCGGACTGACACAACTGGAGTCGGTTGCCGTTGCTGCGGGTCCAGCATCGGCTTCGATCGTGGATTCATGCTCAAAAGAAGCCACAAACGCTTCGAGCGCTTTCCGGTAGGAACCGAATCGCCTTGGGTACGGCGAGTACGAATAACGTGACAGCGGCTTGAAGAAGTCATTCCTTGTTGGCTGTCGCCCAAGCGATTCCCAAAGATGCTCCAGGTTTTCAAAAAGCTGTTCATCCGTCAGTTTCTCGGGGAACATTGGAGAAGGCGCAAGCCCGGCACGTTCAAGAGCAGCCTTGAAGGAACCGCATCGCTTGGCGATCAAATGGCGGTTAAACCGTCCGTGAGGTTCATAATCTTTGAATGCAAGGGTGGTCTTGCCGAGTTTAGCCGCCACTAGCCTGAGGTCGTTTACGCAATCTTCCGCGGTCGCGTCATAGTGGCGAATTATACGCAGGCCCGCCAATTCGTGGACTTTGCCCCATGATCCGAATCGCTTCTGCAACGTGGAAGCGCAAAGCCTTCCTAGCTTATTGTACTCGTCCTTCGTGACGTACGCTTTGCCAATCTTCTGCGCGACGGCCCGCAGATCGTCCAAGAGGACCTCGTCGCTTAAGTCCCGGTTGTACGGTGTTAGCTCGAATTTCATGGGTAACACTTGTGGGCTATCAATGATTAGCCGACCCCGCATGAGATGCGGAGCTTTGGTTTCCTGCCCGTATAACACGCCCCTGGCGCTGCCTTTATCCGTGGCAGGCGGGCTTGTCCGGTTTCACGCCGGCTGCAAATCGTCGGCAAGGATCGTCCGCTTGTTGACCGGGCATTCCATCACGGACGCATAGGCCCGCCGGCGGGCAAGCGTAGGCTCCCCTTCTTCGTAGGCCGCAAGGAGCAGTGCCATAATGGAAATGGTCTTGACGGCCCCGGCGTCGGACTCCGATGCAACCGCCAGTCCATCCAGGCCCAACTTTTGGATGATGGCGTGGACGCCCTTAATCTGGAAGCCGCTGGGCCGGTTGTCGACGGCCGAGTTATACACGGTCAGCAGTTCGTCAATCCTGTTGGCCACGACGGCTTCGTCGGCCATCTTGTAGACGATGCAGTCACCGTCGGGGTTGTACCACGGCTCGGCGCGAAACTCGGGCTTGCTTTCGCCAGCCAACATGTCGGCTAAGAAGTGCTTTTCCATGTCAACCCTCGATATTAGACAATACATCGGCCAGGAAAGGGCTGCAACTGAAATCCCTCAGTGGGCCGGTGTCGCCCCCTAAAGACACGCGGCGGGCACATGGCCCGCCGCGCGATTAGGCTCGATTACTACGTCCCTCAGTCCCTCAGTCCCTTAGTCCCTTACTTCTTCTTTTCCTTCTCGCCCTTTTTCTTCTTCTCGGCCTTGGGCTTTTCCTTCTTCTCGGTCAGTTCCAGGCGGGCGAGCTGGGAGGCGTCGCCGACGCGGAACTTGGCGAGCTTGATGACGCGGGTGTAGCCGCCCGGGCGGGTGGCGTAGCGGGGGGCGACGTCCTCGAAGAGTTTCTTGGCCATCGCCTCGTTGCCGAGGCGTGAGGCCACCAGGCGCCTGGCCGCAAGGTTGCCGCCGCGGGCCGTGGTGATGAGGTGGTCGACGAAGCGGCTGGCCTCGCGGGCCTTCGGGATCGTGGTGGTGATGGCCTCGTGCTCAATCAGGGCCATGGCCAAGGCCTTGAGGGTGGCCAAGCGGTGGCTCTTGGTGCGTCCGAGTTTACGACCTTTCATCAGGTGCCGCATGGTCTAGTTCTCCAAGACTCCAAGACTCTAACCGCAGAGATCGCTGAGAACGCAGAGCAGGACTCTTCTAGAAACAAAGATTTCTTTTCTCCGAGTTCTCCGCGTTCTCGGCGGTTAATTCTTTAGACGTTTTCAGGTGCTTCCACCGCCGCCACCGCCGCCGCCGGCCGTGACGCCTTCGAGGTCCATGCCGAGCGAGAGGCCGAGGTCGGCGAGCTTGCGTTTGACTTCGCGGAGGCTGGTCTTGCCGAACGAGCGGATCGCCAGAAGGTCCTCTTCCGACAGGCGGACCAGCTGGCCGACGGTCATGATGTTCTCGGACTCCAGGCAATTGGATGCCCGGACCGAGAGCTCGAGCTGCGCGATGGGCATGGCGAGCTTGCGCTCGAGTTCGGAAACGTATTCTTCCGGGGCGGCCTCTTCGGCGGCCGCGGGGGCCTCGGCGCCGACTTCCTCGCCTGGATGGAAGTACTCGACGAAGGGGTTGAGGTGCTTGCGGAGGATCTTGCCGGCCTCGACCAGGGACATATCGGGCGTCAGGGTGCCGTTGGTCCATATCTCGAGGACGAGGCGGTCGTAGTTGGTGCGCTGGCCGACGCGGGTGTCTTCGGTGCGGTAGCGGACCCGCTCGACGGGCGAGAAGAGGCTGTCGACGGGGATGTAGCCGACTTCCTGGTCGCCCTCGGGGGTGTTTTCCTCGGCGGTGATGTAGCCGCGGCCCTTGGCGACGTGAAGCTCCATCCGGAAATCCATCTTCTTGGAGAGGGTGCAGATCTTGTGGTCCTTGTTGATGATCTCGACATTGGGGTCGGTCTGGATCATGCCGGCGGTGACGGGCCCGGGCTCGTGGGCCTCGAGGAGGACGGTGCGGGGGTCAGAGCCTTCGAGCTTGACGACGAGGCCCTTGATGTTGAGGACCAGGTCGGTGACGTCCTCAATGACGCCGTCGATGCTGGAGAACTCGTGGAGGACGGCGTCGATCTTGATGCCGGTGACGGCGGCGCCTTCGAGGCTCGAGAGGAGGACTCGCCGGAGGCTGTTGCCGACGGTGACACCGAAGCCCCGCTCGAACGGTTCGGCGATGAACAGGCCGTAGACCGGCGTGGCGGTGGCGGTGTCCAAGACCACGCGGGTCGGCAGTTCCAATCCCTTCCATTTAATACGCATCACGTTTGTCGCCTCCTCGCCTAATGGCTAGCGGCTGCAGAATTCGACGATCAACTGCTCGTTGATCTGGAGCGAAACGTCCTCGCGGCTGGGCAGTGTCTTGACGTCGCCCCGGAAGTTGGCCGGGTCGGCGGAGAGCCACTGTGGGACCATGCGGCCCTCTTCCTCGACGAGCCACGTCCCGACGAGGGCGCGGCTGGATTTGCGGTTGCGGACCTCGATGATGTCGCCGGCCTTGACCTTGAGGCTCGGGACGTCGGTCATCCGGCCGTTCAGCACGATGTGGCCGTGGTTGATGATCTGGCGGGCGGTCTTGCGGCTTGGGGTGAAACCGAGGCGGTAGACGGTGTTGTCGAGGCGGCGCTCCATGAGAATCAGGAGGGTCTCGCCCGTGGAGCCCTTGGAGCGCTGGGCTTCGGCCAGGAACTGGCGGAACTGGCGCTCCAGGACGCCGTAGTACCAGCGCAGCTTCTGCTTTTCGCGCAGGCGCAGGCCGTATTCGCTGGGCCGGCGCCGCTGCCAGAAGTGCATGCCGGGCGGCTTATTGCGCCATTGCTTCTCGATCGCGCACTTGGCGGTCTCGCACCGGATGCCCTTCAGGTACAGCTTCATGCCCGCCCGCCGGCACTTGCGGCAAACGGGGACAGTGTATCGTGCCATCCTGTATCTTCTCCCGTACCGGCCGGGCGCCTTCGGCGCCCGAGCGGGTGCTCTCTCATCGTGCGGCCCCCTACCGCAATCGCAGCGCTAGACGCGCCGGCGCTTCGGCGGGCGACATCCGTTATGCGGAATCGGGGTCACGTCCTCGATGGCCGTCACCTTCAGACCGGCCGCCTGGAGCGCCGTAATCGCCGACTCGCGGCCGCTACCGGGACCCTTCACACGCACTTCAACTTCGTGCATACCTAATTTAAGTGCCTTATCTGCACATGCCTCTGCGGCCCGCTGGGCAGCAAAGGGCGTGGACTTGCGGCTTCCCTTGAAGCCGATCGTCCCGGCGGAGTCGGTGCAAAGGACGTTGCCGGCCGGGTCGGTGATCGTGATGATCGTGTTGTTGAAGGTGGCCTTGACGTGGACCACGCCCTTGGCAACCGCACGTTTAACCTTCTTTTTCTTCGCCATCGGTCCTCCACCTTGCTAAAGCCCGCGCTCACCTTCGATTCGCGGCCAAGCGCCACGACTAGTGCAGTTCCTTCACGCCCTTCTTGCCGGCGACGGTCTTGCGGGGGCCCTTGCGGGTGCGGGCGTTGGTCCGGGTTCGCTGGCCGCGCACTGGGAGGCCCTTACGGTGGCGGACGCCGCGATAGCACGCGATGTCGCGCAGCCGCGCGATATTCTGGAGCACCTGCCGCCTCAGGGCGCCCTCGACCACATAGCCGCGGTCGATGATGGCGGCGATGCGGCCGATTTCGTCATCCGTGAGGGTTTTCATGCGGCTGTCGGCCTTCACACCGGCTTCGTGGCAGATTTTCAGGGCGGAAGTTTTCCCAATGCCATGAATGTAAGTCAGGGCGCACCAGGTCGTTTTTTCGGCCGGCACGTCAATACCCGCGATACGAGGCATCGCTCAGCTCCTTTTGGTGCGCATTTTCTGGCGTTGCTTGTGGCGGGGATTGCTACAGATCACCCGCACGACGCCCGCGCGCCGTACGACTTTGCAGTTCTCGCAAATCCGCTTGACGCTGGTTCGAACTTTCATGGAAACACCACCTCACTGGAGCGGCTCATCCCGCCCGATACACGATCCGACCCTTGGCCAGGTCGTAGGGCGACAGTTCCACCGTCACCTGGTCGCCCGGCAGGATGCGGATGAAATTCATGCGCATGCGGCCCGAGACGTGCGCCAGCACGCGATGGCCGTTCTCCAATTCGACACGGAACATCGCGTTCGGCAGCGCCTCGACGACCTTCCCTTCGAGTCGTATGACGTCTTTGGCCACGTTCCCGATTTACCTCAGCGCCCCCGGCGCCAACCGCGTCAGCGGCTCCGCGCCGTCCGGGCGAATCACAAACGTATCCTCAAAATGAGCACACGGCTTACCGTCCACCGCGACGACCGTCCAGCCGTCTTCCTTCTCGCGGACCTGGCGTCGGCCCATGTTGACCATCGGCTCGACCGCCAGCGTCGTCCCCTCGGCCAGCAGAAAATCATCCCGGCTCATGTCGCCGCCGACGTAGTTGGGCACGCGCGGCGGCTCCCACATCTGGCGGCCTATACCGTGCCCGACGTACTCGCGGACAACCGAGAACCCGCGGCCCTCCACGAGCGTCTGGATGCGGCCCGCAACGGCCGACCACAGGACGCCCGCCCGCGCCTCGCGCCGGACGGTTTCCAGCGCCTCGGCCGTCGTCTCGACGAGGGCGGCCACCTGCGGCGGCACCCGGCCGATCACAAAGGTGCGTGCGGCGTCGCCGCACCAGCCGTCCTTCTCGACGCCCACGTCCACCGAGACCACATCGCCCTCGGCGATCCGCCGCGGCCCCGGGATGCCGTGCACCAACTCCTCGTTGACCGAGACGCAGATGTTTCCCGGATACGGCGTCCCGCCGCGAGGATGCGGCTGGCCCCGGAAAAGGCTCCGGGCCCCGCGTTCGGCCATCCTCTGCACGGCGGCGGCATCGAGTTCACCGGTCGTGACGCCGGGCCGGCAGAGCGTGCGGAGGAGGTCCAGCACCTCCGCGACCACTTGCCCGGCCGCCCGCATTTTTTCAATCTCTTCGGCGTTTTTCGGGCGGATGGTCATGGCACTCGACATCACCGGCCGACGACGGATTTCAATTGTTCAAAGAGCCTGGCCCGCACCTGGTCGGGGGACCCGCTGCCGTCCACCCGAACGAGGAGCCCTTGCCTCTTGTAGTATTCTATAAGCGGCGCAGTCTGCTTATTATACGTATCAAGCCTCTGCCGTACAGTCTCCGGCTCGTCGTCCTTGCGCGTCACGAGAGCGGCGCCGCACGCGTCGCACTCCCCGTCGGCGCGGGGCTTGATGTAAAGCACGTGATACGACCGGCCGCACTTCGGGCTGGAGCAGGTGCGGCGGCCGCTCATGCGCTCGACGATCACCTCGGGGGCAACCTCGAGGTTGACGACGGCGCTCAGTTTCTTTCCGTCCTTGGCAAGGGCCTCATCCAGCACCCGTGCCTGGCCCTCGGTCCGCGGAAAGCCGTCCAGAAGCCACCCCTGGGCGCAATCCGCGGCGGCCAGCCTTCCAGCGACGGCCGCGACCGTAATCGGGTCGGGCACGAGCGCCCCCGTCTCCAGGAACGACTTGATCTTCAGGCCGAGGGGCGTTTGATTGCCGATCTCGGCCCGAAAAATGTCGCCGCTGGAGACGTGCGGCACGCCGTAGCGCTGGGCAACGGCCTTGGCCTGAGTCCCTTTTCCCGCCCCCGGTGGGCCCATGAAAACGAGTCGCACGGATGCTGCTCCTCCAAGCTGCCCGCCGCCATGGCGGCAACTCACACGTTTAGCTGATGCGCCCGCGCACCCGGCCCTCGACCAGGAAGCCTTCGTAATGCCTCATAATCAGGTGCGACTCGATTCGCTGGACGACATCGAGCGCCACGCTGACGATAATCAGGAGCCCCGTGCCGCCCAGGAAGCCCGTCATCAGCATGCTGACGCCGGTCAAAAGACTGACGGTGATCGGCACGATGGCGACGACCGCCAAGAAGGCCGCGCCGACGTACGTGATGCGGTTCATAACGCGTTCCAAGTATTCGGCGGTCCGCCGTCCGGGCCGCATGCCGGGGATAAAACTGCCCCAATCGCGCAGGTGATCCGACATCTCCCTGGGCTGGAACTGAATGGCCGTCCAGAAGTAACTGAAGACGAAGATGAGGCCGACGTAAATCAGAAGATGGATGACGTTATCGTACTTGAAGATTTCGGCGATCTCGAACGTAAACGGCGAGATCCACGGGATGTGGGCCGACGCGTCGGCCATCCAGCCGAACAGGTACATTGGGATGTAGAGGAGCGAGGAGGCAAAGATGACCGGAATGACGCCCGCCTGGTTGACCCTCAAGGGGAGGTACTGCCGCTGGCCGCCGTAGGTCCGCCGCCCGCGCGTATGCTTGGCCTGCTGGATGGGGATGCGGCGCTGGGCCTGCGTAATCAGGACGACGCCGATGACGACACCGATGAACATCGCGATGATCAGCAGAACCATCTCGATGCCGATCTGCTTCTCGGCCTGGAAACTGAGGAACTCCAGGGTGGCCCGCTGCCGCAGGTACGCAATGACGCCCGGCAAGCGGTCAACGATGCCCGCCATGATGATGAGCGAGATGCCGTTGCCGATGCCGAACTCGTCAACGAGTTCGCCCAGCCACATCAGGAAGATCGTGCCGCACGTCATCGCCGTCACGGACACGATCTTGTACATGGTGGGGCTGATGGTGCCCTCTGCACCCTGCCACTTGACGTTGAAGACGAAGACGGCCTGGATGAGGCACAGCAGGACGGTCAGGTACCGCGTGTACTCGTTGATCTTGCGTCTGCCGGCCTCGCCTTCCTTGGCGAGTTTTTCGAGGCTCGGGACGGCCTGTGTCAGGAGCTGAAGGATAATCGAGGCGCTGATGTAAGGCATGATACCGAGGCAAAAGAGGAAGGGCTGGAAACTGCCGCCCGTGATGCGTGCGATGAAGTTGAGGTAGTCTCCGAGGCCGCCACCGCCGCCGCCCATGCTGGAGTCGGTCTGGAGGAGGGTCTGGAGGTAGCCCGGGTCGGTCCCCGGGATGGGAATATAGGTGCCGAGGCGGTAGGCAACGAGGATCAGGAGGGTAAAGAGAATCTTCCGCCTGAGCTCGGGGATCTTGAAGATGTTGATGAGGGAGGCGATCACGCGCTGATGACCTCCGCCTTGCCGCCCGCCTTGACGATCTTATCGGCCGCCGTCGCACTGAATGCGTGCGCGCGGACCGTGAGGGCCGCCGTGATTTCGCCGCGGCCGAGGATTTTCAGCGTAAAAAGCTTGCCCTTGATGAGGCCGGCGTCACGCAGTTCGTGCGGGCCGACGCTCGCGCCGACCGGGAACCGCGCCAGGTCTTCGACGTTCAGGACCGTGACGGGGTCGCTCCAGCGGGCGTTGGAGAAGCCTACCTTGGGCATACGCCTGAAGAGGGGCATCTGGCCGCCCTCGTATGTGAGTCGCCGGGAGTAGCCGGACCGGGCCTTCATGCCCTTGTGGCCGCGACCGCTGGTCTTGCCGCGGCCCGACCCGATGCCGCGCCCCACCCGCAGGCGAATCGTGTGATGCTTTTTGGATTTTTTGATATCCGTCAGGTTCACGACGATTGTCCTTCTTCCGTCGGGGTCTCGGCCGTCGGGGCCGGCGGTTCAGGGACCGGCATGGCCGGGGCCGACTCCGGCATGAGTTCCTCGATCGGCACGCCGCGCAGCCGCGCCACGTCCCGTACGTCCTTGAGCTTCAGCATGGCATCCATGGCGGCCTTGACAAGGTTGACCGGGTTGGTGCTGCCCATGGCCTTGGTAAGGATGTTGCGGATGCCGACCATCTGGCAGACGGCGCGAACGCCGCCGCCCGCGATGACGCCCGTGCCGGGCCTGGCCGGCCTCATGAAGACGCGGGCGGCGCCATAGCGGCCGATGACCTCGTGCGGAATGGTGTCCCCTTTCAGGGGGATCCGCATGAGGTTCTTCTTGGCGTCGGAGATGCTCTTCTCGACGGCGGGCGGCACCTCGTTGGCCTTGCCGTAGCCCACGCCGACGCGTCCGTGGCGGTCGCCGACGACGGCGAGCGCGGCAAAGCTGAAACGCCGGCCGCCCTTGACGACCTTGGCGGACCGGTTGATGGCGACCACCGACTCCGACAGGTCGCCGCCGTCCCCAAAGAAACTGTCCCGCTCGGTTGCCACTCGCTATCCACCTCCGTCCGTGCCGGCGTCGGGTCCGGGCGCCCCGCATGGGGAACCCCACCCGCCGCAGCGGGACTAAAACTTCAAACCGCCCTTTCGCGCCGCTTCGGCCAATGCCTTGACGCGGCCGTGGTACTTGCGGCCGCCACGGTCGAAACACACGGCCTTGATGCCGGCTTCCTTGGCCTTGGCGGCCAGGAGCGCGCCGACCTTCGCGGCCGCCTTGATGTTGCCGGTGCTCTTCAGGTCGCTCGAGACATCCTCGGCAAGGGTGCTGACGGTCAGGAGCGTCTTGCCAGAGACGTCGTCGATGATCTGGGCGTACATGTGCCTGAGGCTGCGATAGACGCTGAGGCGCGGCCGCTCGGGAGTGCCTTCGAGGTGGCGGCGGCTCCGCAAGTGGCGTCGCGCCAGCGCCGCCCGTTTCATTTTGATGGCCGTCATGCCCATACTGTCTTGTCCTTATCGACCCTGTAAACCCGTCGTGTGCCCGACGGCGTTACGCCGTGGCGCCGCCGACGAAGGTCTTGCCTGCCTTGCGGCGGATCTGCTCGCCGAGGTACCGGAAGCCTTTTCCCAGATACGGCTCGGCCGGCTTGATGTGCCGCATCTCGGCGGCAAACTCACCCACCAATTGCTTGTCCGGCCCGCGGACCCAGAACTTCGCGGGCGTTTCGTTGCCGCGCGTGTTCGGGACTTCCACCTGGATCTCGATCCCCGCGGGGACCGTCTTTTCGACCGCATTGGCAAACCCGCACTGGACCACCAGTTTCTTGCTCTGGAGATTGACCGAGTAACCCGTGCCGTAGAGTTCCAGGCCCCGCTCGTAGCCCTGGGCGACGCCCTTGACCATGTTGGCCACCAGGGCGCGCGTCAGGCCGTGAAGGGCCTTGGAGCGGCGCTGGTCGTCGGACCGCTCGACGCGGACGAGCTTGGCGGCCTCGTCGACAACGACCTTCATGGTGCGGTCAAACGTCCACTCGAGATTCCCTTTCGGCCCCTCCACCTTGACAGTGTTGCCGGAGACGGTCACTTTGACCTTCTCCATGATGGGGACCGGCTTTTTACCAATTCGAGACATCGTAACCTCTTGAAAGTGTCCGCTTACCAGATCGTGCAGAGCAGTTCGCCGCCGATCTTAAGGCGCCGGGCCTGCCGATCGCTGACGATGCCCTGCGGCGTAGTATAAATGGCGACGCCGAGGCCGCCCAGGACCGGCTTGATGTCGGTCACCTTCTTGTAGAAGCGGCGGCTCGGGGTCGACTCGCGTTTCATGTGCGTCATGATCTGCTCGCCATCCGGGCCGTACTTCAGGTGGGCACGGATGAGGCCCTGGCGTCCATCCTGGATCTCGTCGAAGCCGAGGATGTAGCCTTCCGCCCGCAGCACGGTGAGGACGCCGCGGCAGATCTTCGAAGCGGGAATATCCACATCCGCGCGGCCGCGCTTCAGGCCGTTGCGAATCCGAGTCAACATATCGGCGATAGGGTCGTTCGTCATCGCCCGTCTCGCTCCTTCACGGGTTACCAGGAAGCCTTGCGTACACCCGGGATCTTGCCCTCGTGGGCAAGATTCCGGAAGCAAATGCGGCAGATGCCGAACTTGCGGTAGACGGCCCGCGGCCGGCCGCACAGTTCGCAGCGGCGCCTGAGCCGCGTGGAGAACTTCGGCACCCGCTTGGCCTTCAATCGTTGAGCTTTGGTCGCCATAAGTCGCCTTCACCTTGCCTCATGCCCGACACCAGCACCTCGGAAGCCACTCGCTTAACGCGGCGGGCCCACCTTATAAATCGCGGCGGAAGGGGAACCCGAACCCCTGCAAGAGGCCGCGGGATTCCTCATCGGACCGGCTGTTCTTGACGACGATCGTGATATTCATGCCCTGCTGGAACTGGACCTTGTCGACGCGGATCTCGGGGAACACCAGTTGTTCGTTGACGCCGAAGTTGTAGTTGCCGCGCCCGTCGAAGCCGTCGGGGTCGAGGCCGCGGAAATCGCGGAATCGCGGCAGGGCCAGGTTGATGAGCCGGTCGAGGAACTCGTACATCCGCGCGCCGCGCAAGGTGACCTTGCAGCCAATGGTCACGCCCTCGCGGAGGCGGAACGCCGAGACGCTCTTTTTGGCCTTGGCCACCACGGGCTTCTGGCCGGTGATGATGGCGAGATCCTCCAGGGCCGCCTCGATGCGTTTCGGCTCGTCGTGAGACTTGCCGAGGCCCATCGAGACGACTATTTTTTCGAGGCGCGGAAGGCTCAGCACGTTCCGGCGTCCCAGTTTCTCCTGGAGCGCGGGGACGATTTCCTTCCGATAACGTTCGAGCATTCGGACCATGGCCGTTTACAACTCCCCGAGGTCGGCGCCGCACTTGCGGCACACGCGGAATTTTCTGCCGTCCGGTTCCGAGCGGACGGCCGTGCGGACCGCCTTATCGCACTTGGTGCAGACGAGCTGGAGGTTGGAGATATCGAGCGCGGCCTCGATTTCAAGGCGTCCGCCCTGCGGGTTCTTGCGTGAGCGGCGCAGGTGCTTGTAGACGCGGTTGACGCCCTCGACGACCGCCTTGTTCTTGCGCGGTTCGACGCTGAGGACCTTTGCGCGGCGGCCGCGGTCGTCTCCCGTGATCACCTCCACGACATCATCCCGTCGAATATGCATGGGCAATGCTTCCGTCAGACCACCTCGCTGGCGAGCGAGAGGATCCGCATGTACTTTTTTTCCCTGAGTTCCCGGGCCACGGCGCCGAAGACGCGCGTGCCGCGCGGGTTGCCTTCCTTGTCAATCAAGACGACGGCGTTGTGGTCGAAGCGGACGTAGGAGCCGTCGGCGCGGCGCGTCGGGTACCTGGTGCGGACAACGACGCAACGAACGACTTCGCCCTTCTTGGCCTCGCCGGACGGGATCGCCTTCTGCACGGAGGCGATGACAATGTCGCCGACGTGCGCGATCGGCCTGGTAAAGCGGCCTTTGGCGGTCGAGCCGCCGAGGACGCGGATGGCCCGGACGGTCTTGGCGCCGGTGTTATCCGCGACATCCAGAATGGTCCGCATCTGAATCATCGAAGCGGCTCCTTCGGCCTACCGGCCCGTGGTCGGGTCCGCGGCCGATTCCGCACCGGTGATAACCGGCTCGCCCGCACTGCGTTGGATGACGCGGACCAGCCGAAATCGCTTGGTCCGCGACATCGGGCGACACTCCACGAGTTCGACCGTGTCGCCGACGTTGGCTTCTTCCTTCTCATCGTGCGCGTGAACACGGCGGTCCTCGCGCACCGTCTTGCCGAGTTTCTTGTATCGGACCGTGTGCACGACTTCCACCGTGATGGTCTGGGCGCCGCGGTCGCTGGTGACCACACCACGGATGACGCGGCGCGTTGAAGGCGGGCGGCTCATTCGGACGGTTTCTCCTTGCCCGCTTCAGCGGCAGCGGGCGTCTGGGCGAGCTCGCGCTGGCGCAGGATGGTCCGCATGCGGGCGATGTTGCGCCGGGCCTTCCGGAGTTCGCTGGGCACGTGCAGCTCTTCGGTCTCGGCCTGCGTACGCAAGTCGAAGACCTTGCGCTCCAGCGCCTCGAGCTCCTGGAGGATCTGTTCGCGGCTCATATCTCGCAATTCTTGCGGCTTCATAGGGTTACCTTATATGCCGCGGCGTCGCACGACCATGCGCGTCTTGATCGGCATCTTGCTGGCCACTCGCCTCAGGGCCTGGCGCGCCAGGTCTTCTGGCACGCCGCCCAACTCAAACAGGATCCGGCCCGGGCGGACGACGCAGGCCCAGTACTCCGGCTCGCCCTTGCCCTTGCCCATGCGGGTTTCGAGCGGCTTGCCGCTGACGGGCTTGTCCGGGAACACGCGGACCCACAGTTTTCCTTCGCGGCGCAGGAAGTGCGTGGCGGCGACGCGGCCGGCCTCGATCTGCTGGGCCGTCAGCCACACTTGCTCCATCGCCTGGAGGCCGAAGTCGCCGAACGCGACGTAGTTGCCCCGCTGGGCCAGGCCCTTCATGCGGCCGCGCTGACTCTTGCGGAACTTGACCCGCTTAGGCATCAACGCCATGAGCGGTCTCCTCCTCGGCCGGGGTCTGGTACGGCCCCAGGTAAATCCACACTTTCACGCCCAGGATGCCGTACGTGCAGCGCGCCATGGCCTGCCCGTAGTCGATGTTGGCGGACAGCCTCGTGAGCGGAACCGACCCGCGGACGACGACCTCGGAGCGGTGCATTTCGGCGCCGCCCAGGCGGCCCGCACAACGGATCTTGATGCCCTTGGCGCCGGCGCCCATCGTCGCATCGACGCCCTGTTTCATCGCGCGGCGGAAGGCGGCCCGCTTCTCGAGCTGCTGGGCCACGTTCTCCGCCACCAGTTGGGCCGACAGCTCAGGCTTCGCGATTTCCTTGACTTCCAGGCGGATGCGGCGGCCGGTCAGCGTTTCCAGTTCTTCGCGGATCTTGTCGACCTCGGAGCCCTTGCGGCCGATCAGCAGGCCCGGCCGGCCCGAGTGAACGATGACGTTGACTTCCTCGCGGGTCCGCTCGATCTCGATCTTCGAGATGGCCGCGAACCCGTATTCGCGCTTCACGTGCGTCCGGATCTTTTCGTCTTCCACGAGCAGTTGCCCGAACGTCCGTTTCGGCGCGTACCACCGGCTGCGCCACGTTTCCGTAATGCCCATGCGGAAACCGGTCGGGTGTATCTTCTGTCCCATAACATCCCGCCTTGCCTGAGGCCGACTACTCTTTCTTGGACTCTTCAAGTTCAACGACGAGGTGGCACGTCGGCCGCCTCAGAATGTCCGCCGATCCGCGCGACCGGGGCCATACGCGTTTCAGGACCGGCCCCATGTCCGCGTGGGCGTCCGACACGATCAGCAGTTCCAAGTCCGCTTCCTTCTCGTCGGCGTTCGCCATGGCGCTGCGGACGACCTTGGCGATCATCTTGGCGGCCCGCTGCGGGCTGAAGTCCAGCGACTCCAGCGCCCGCTCCAGGGGCATTCCCCGGATCATGGACATCACGAGTCCCGCCTTGCGCGGGCTGATTCTCGCGAACCGGTGCGTGGCTCGATACGCCATCGTGCGACCCTCTCCGCGGAGCGCCGACGCCCTCAGGCGCCAGCGAACCGATTACCCTCTTGGCCCGCCACCACCGCCGCCCGGCCCGCCCGGCTTCCCGCCCGGCCCCGGGGCCGGGGCGCCAACCCCTGCGGCCGCCTCGGCCGCCTTGCGACCGCCGTGACCGCGGAACGTGCGCGTCGGCGAAAACTCGCCCAGCTTGTGGCCGACCATGTCTTCGGTCACAAACACCTTCAGATGCACCCGGCCGTTGTGAACCATGAAAGTATGGCCCACGAACTCCGGCACGATAGTCGTGCACCGGGACCACGTCTTGATAGGCTCGCGCTGGCCCTTGTCCACCATCTGCTGGACCTTGCGGAGCAGTTTCACATCCACGAACGGACCTTTTTTCGTCGAACGTCCCATGGCCTTCGGATTCCCTTATTTAGGGATCTTGGCTTCGCCATACCGGCGGGTGATGCGCCGCCGGATAATGTGCGTGTTCGAGGGGTTGCGGCGCCGGCGGGTCTTGCCGCCCTTGGCCAGAACGCCCGTGGGAGATTGCGGGTCGCGGCCGCCGCTGCGGCGACCTTCACCGCCGCCCATCGGATGGTCGACCGGGTTCATCGCCGAGCCGCGGCTATGGCCCTTGCGGCCCTTGTGGCGGAGCCGGCCGGCCTTGCCTACGCGGACCGCGATATGATCGGAGTTGCCGATCGCACCGATGGTGGCGCGGCACTTGATGTTGATGCGGCGCGTTTCGCCGCTCGGAAGCTGCACGTACGCCCAACGGCCTTCCTTGGAAGTCAGCATGGCGGACCGGCCGGCGGCGCGAACCAGCACGCCGCCCTGGTTGGGAACCATTTCGATGTTGTGGATCGCGAGGCCCGCCGGGATCGAATCGAGGGGAAGGCAATTGCCCGCGCGGGGTTCGGCCTGGGGGCCGCTCATCACGGTCTGGCCGACGGCGAGGCCGTCGGGGGCGAGGATGTAGCGTTTTTCCCCGTCGGCGTACTGGATGAGGGCGATGCGGGCGCTGCGGTTCGGATCGTACTCGATCGCGACGACCTTGCCCTGAACGCCGTCCTTGTTACGGAGGAAATCGACGATGCGGTACAGTTTGCGGTGGCCGCCGCCGCGGAACCGGCAGCACGTTAGGCCCTGGTTGTTGTGGCCGCCGTTGCGGGTGATGCGAACCGTGAGGTTCTTCTCGGGCTCTTTCTTCGTGAGGTCCGAGAAATCCTGGACGGACGAATTCCGCCGCCCGGCGCTCGTCGGATTGTAGATTCTAATCGTCATACATCATTCCTTCGTGTGGCCGCCGGCGCCTAGAACAGATCAATATGGTCCTCGGGATGCAGCGTCACGACGGCCTTCTTCAAGCCAGTCGTCCGGCCGGTCGTGTAGCGGTACCGGCGCATCTTGCCCAGGCGCTTCAGCGTCCGGACCTTCATCACCCGGACCTCGTAAATCTTCTCGACCGCCTCGCGAATCTGCTGCTTGTTGGCCCGGCGGTGGACCTGGAAGGCGTACTGGTTCAGTTTCTCGTTCTGAGCCGTGCCTTTTTCGGTGATGAGCGGTTTTATGACTACCTGGTACGGGTCCATCAGTTCTTCCTCGACTCCAGGATGGCCTCGAACGCCGGCCGCGTGAAGACGACACGATTGGGCCACAGCACGTCATACGCATTCAGGTCCGCCACCCGCCGGACGCGCAGGCGGGGCAGGTTGCGGGCCGACTTCAGCAGCACTTCGTCCTGGCCCGGCAGCGCCAGAAGGCACGTGCGTTCGACGCCGACGGCCTTCAGGGCCTTCGCGACTTCGCGGGTCTTGGGCGCTTCGAGCTTCAGGCCGTCCAGGACAATCAGTTCGGCATCCAGCATGCGGGCCAGGAGGGCGGAATCCAGGGCCGCCCGCCGCACCTTCCGGGGCATCTCGCGGCCGTAATCGCGGGGGACCTTGGCAAACGTCACGCCGCCGCCCCGGCGCTTCGGGCTGCGAACCGTGCCCGCGCGGGCGCGGCCGGTGTGCTTCTGGGCGAAGATCTTGCGGGTAGAGCCCTCGACCAAGCCGCGGCCCTTGGTGGCCACGGAGCCCTGCCGCTGGTTCGACTCATGCCGCGTGACGGCCAGGCGAAGAATTGCCATATTGACCTTGCCGCCGAACCATGCCTCATCGACCTGGATGGCGCCGGCCTGGGCGCCGTCCGTATTGTAAACCTGCACTTCGATCATGGCTATCTCTGGGGCCCGGCTACGCATCGGCCGGGCCGGCTTTTCCCTTCAAGGCGCTGCGGACCATCACGAACCCGCCGTTCGGACCGGGAATGCTGCCCCGGACCACCAGGAGGTTGGCTTCCGCGTCGATCTTCAAGAGCTTCATGCACTCGCTCGTGCGTCGCTCGTTGCCCATGTGACCGGCCATGCGCTTGCCGAGGCGGACGGCGCGGCCGGGGATGCCAGCGCCTTCGCCGATGCCGCCAGACGAACGATGCTTGCGCTCCGTGCCGTGGCTGGCGGGCTGGCCGCAGAACCGGTGCCGCTTCATGAGGCCCGCGAACCCGCGGCCCTTGGTCACGCCGATGACGTCCACCAGGCCGACGCCCTCGAACTCGGCCACCGTCACAGCCTGGCCGGGCTGGTACTTGGCGACGTCGTCCGTGCGAAACTCGCGGACGAAGCGTTTTGGCGTCACGCCGGCCTTCTTGAAGTGGCCGGCGAGGGGCTTGGTGACCACGCGCTCCGGTTTTTCGGCAAAGCCCAGTTGGACGGCGGTGTAGCCGTCGGTCTCAGGGGTCTTGACCTGGAGAACATGGCACGGCCCCGCCTCGATCACGGTGACGGGAACCTGGCGTCCTTTGTCGTCATAGACGCTGGTCATTCCGATTTTCTTGCCCAGGATGGCTGGCATGGCCCTACGCCTTAATCTTAATGAAAACGCCCGCAGGCATATTGAGCTTGTTGAGGGCCTCCACGGTCTTCACGGTCGGTTCCTCGATGTCGATGAGCCGCTTGTGCGTGCGGATTTCGAATTGCTCGCGGCTCTTCTTGTCGATGTGCGGGCTCCTGAGCACCGTGTACCGCTCGATCCGCGTCGGCAGGGGGATAGGCCCCTTGACGCGGGCGCCGGTGCGCTTGCTGGTCTCGACGATCTCCGCGGCGCTCTGGTCCAGTACGCGGTGATCATACGCTTCCATACGAATTCGAATTCGATCGCCTACCATGCCCCGCCTCTTATCAGCCGTCCGTGCCCGAAAAAATGCATGCACTCCTCACGGCGGCCTCGCCTACCCCTCAGCTTCGGCTCGGCCGCGGTCAGGACACACACCTTTTCCGGTCGCGTGCGACCGGTGTTTAGTAAAGTGCCGAGAAGATGGATGCTACCACGCCCAGCGAGACTGTCAATGACATTTTTTCCTTATTATTGCCCGACCCGCCAGCATCCCGTCAACCCGGCCTCGCTGTTGCCGCAAGTCCTTGTCAATACACGGCTTACGCCTGACACTCCCCTGCGATGCTTCGTGGCGCACTAATCGAGCAGCGTCTTGGCCACATCGTCCGGCACGACGGCATAGTGCGACGGCTCCATCGAGTAGGTCGCGCGTCCTTGCGTCAGGCTGCGGACCGCCGTGGAATACCCGAACATGCTGGCCAGCGGCACAATGGCCGTGATGACGCGGGTGGTGCCCTTGAGTTCCGTGGCGGAAATTTCGGCCCTGCGGCTCATCAGGTCCGCCGTGATGTCGCCGAAGTAGTCGTTCGGCGCGACCACCTGGAGCCTCATGATCGGCTCCAGGAGCTGGACGCCCGCCTTCTCAACGGCCGCCTGAAGGGCGAGGCTCCCGGCCACCTCGAACGCCACGTCGGAGGAGTCGGTCTCGTGGAACTTCCCGTCGAGCAGAGTGACCTTGATATCAATAAGCGGATATCCGGTGGCAATGCCAGCGCCCGCCGCGTCGCGGACGCCCCGCTCGACGCTAGGGATGTACTCCTCGGGGACCGCCCCGCCCTTGACGCGCGACAGGAATGTCACGGGCTCCTCCTCGAGGTCCGTGGAGGGCCGCGGCTCGACGCGGATTTCGACGACGCCGTACTGGCCGTGGCCGCCCGTCTGGCGGATGAAGCGGCCCTCGGCCTCCGCCTTGGCGCGGATCGTTTCGCGGTAGGCGACGCGGGGCCGGCCGACCTTGGCGTCAAGCTTGAAGTCCCGCAGCATCCGGTTCTTGAGGACCTCCAGGTGCAGCTCGCCCATGCCGGCGATGATCGTCTGCCCGGTCTCGGAATCGACGCGATACTCGAACGTCGGGTCCTCGCGGGCCAGCAACTGGAGCACTTCGCCGAGTTTCTGGCGGTCGTCGCTGGTACGCGGCTCGATGGCCATCGAGATCACGGTCTTCGGGATGCCCATCTTCTCCATCACCACCGGATGCCGCGTGTCGCACAGCGTGTCGCCCGTGACCGATTCCTTCAGGCCGACCAAGGCGACGATGTCGCCGGCGCAGGCTTCCTCTTCGCGGATGCGTTCGTCGGCGTGCATCCGCCAGATGCGGGTCGCGTTTTCCTTGCTGTCGCGGCTCGAGTTCAGGACGCGGGTCCCGGTCTTCAAGGTCCCGCGGTAGATGCGGATCCAGTGCAGGTCGCCGTGGGCGTCGGCCGCGATCTTAAAGACCAAGGCGGCAAAGGGGCCTTCCGGGTCGGGCTCGATCTCGACGTCGACGTATTCGCCGCGCCGGGTCGTCTCGTGGCCCTTGACGGCGCCGCGGTCCAGGGGGGACGGCAGGTAATCGACGACGGCGTCCACCAGGGGCTGGATGCCCTTGTTGCGAAGGGCCGAGCCGCACAGCACCGGCACGAGGGCCATGCGGACGCAGCCTCTGCGGATGGCGGCCTTGAGGTCCTCGACGGTCACCTCCTGGCCGTGGACATAGTGTTCCATGAGGTGGTCGTCGAACTCGCCGGCCTTGGCGATGAGTTCCTCGCGGGCGGCGTGGGCGGCCTCGCGCATGTCGGTGGGGACCGGCGTTTCGTCGAACTGCGTTCCGAGTTCGTTGCGGTAGTAGACGGCACGCTGGCGCACCAGGTCGATCACGCCGCCGAAATCGGCGCCCTGGCCGATCGGCAGTTGCACCGGAACGGCCCCCGCGTGGAGGTGCCGGCGGATTTCCTGGACGACGCGTTCCCAGTCGGCGCCGACGCGGTCAAGCTTGTTGACGAAGGCAAGCCGCGGCACGCCGTAGCGGTCGGCCTGGCGCCAGACGGTCTCGCTCTGGGCCTCCACGCCGCCCACGCCGCAGAAGACCACGACGGCGCCGTCGAGGACGCGCAGGCTCCGCTCGACCTCGATAGTGAAGTCGACGTGGCCGGGGGTGTCGATCAGGTTGATCGTGGAGCCCTTCCAGGGGAGCGTCGTGGCAGCGGCGTGGATCGTTATGCCGCGCTGCTGCTCCTCGGGGTCGAAGTCCATGACGGCGGTCCCGTCGTGGACCTCGCCCATCTTGTAGGTCTTTCCGGCATAGTAAAGGATGCGCTCGGTGACCGTGGTCTTGCCGGCGTCGATGTGAGCGGCAATGCCGATGTTGCGGATCTTAGATAATTCCGAGGCACTCATGTTCACTGTACCCTGGCGGCGGCGCGCGGGCGCCAAGCCGGCGCAAAGCCGCAGGAGCACAACCGGAGGCGGATCCCCCCGAGGGGCCCTGGCGCCGCCTTTGGAGCAAGACGGCCGGAAATTGTCGCGTTGAAGGACCCAAGAAAAAGAGCCTCGTGCGCCCGCGCGCCGAGGCCCTGAAAGCTACCATGCAAAGTGGGCGAACGCCTTGTTGGCTTCGGCCATGCGGTGGACGTTCTCGCGCGTCTGGATGGCGGCGCCTTCCTTCTTGTACGCGGCGATGAGCTCCTCGGCCAGGCGGTCGGCCATCGGCTTGCCCTTTTTCTCGCGCGCGGCGGCGCGGATCCAGCGGATCGCCAGCGACAGGCGCCGCTTGGTGGTGACCTGCATCGGCACCTGGTAAGTGGCGCCGCCGACGCGTTTGGAGCGGACCTCGATGTAGGGCTTGACGTTCTCGATCGCCTGGGTAAAGACGTCGAGCGGCGGGGCGTCCTTGACCTTCTTGGCGACGATGTCCATCGCGTCGTAGAAGACGCGGTTGGCAACGCTCTTCTTGCCCTGGATCATGATGCCGTTGATGAACCGCTGCACGAGCTCGCTGTTGAACTTCGAGTCCGGCTTCAAGTGCGTATGACTGGCTGTCCACTTCTTGAATGCCATGAGTGATTCTCCCGGCCGCCTTTCGGGCGGCTTACTTGCCCATCTTGGCCCCGTACTTGGAACGGCTCTGCTTGCGGCCGTCGACCCCAAGGGAGTCGAGCGTGCCGCGGATAATGTGGTAGCGGACGCCGGGCAGGTCGCGCACACGGCCGCCTCGCACCAGGACGATCGAGTGCTCCTGGAGGTTGTGGTCGACGCCCGGGATGTAGGCCGTGATTTCCCTGCCGTTGGAGAGTCGCACACGGGCGATCTTGCGGAGGGCCGAGTTCGGCTTCTTCGGCGTCATGGTGCGCACGAGCGTGCACACGCCGCGCTTCTGCGGGCACGACACCAGCGCCGTGCTCTTGGACCGCGATTTCTGGACCTTGCGCGGCCTGCGGATCAACTGGTTGATGGTCGGCATCCGATAGTCTCCGTTGCTGCCTGTTGTAATGGTTCTCTTTGCGCTTCCACCTAGACGTCCTGCACCTCTTCGGCGGGACGGTGGACTTCCGTCTCCGCTCCGGCTGGCGCCACGACCGCCGCCGCTTCGGCCGCCGTAAGGACCGGCTCGGCGTGCAGCTTGACCGCGGCTTCCAAGTAGGCCTTAAAGCCCGTGCCGGCCGGCACGAGGTGGCCGAGGACCACGTTTTCCTTCAGGCCCACGAGCGGATCGATCTTGCCGGCCAGGGCGGCCTCGGTGAGGACCTTGGTGGTCTCCTGGAAGCTGGCGGCCGACAGGAACGACTCGCTCTGGAGGCTGGCCTTGGTGACGCCCAGGAGCATGGTCTTGGCGGTGGCCTGGCGTGGGCGTTTCTTCTTCGGGGGCGCCCCGCCGCCCTGCTCGGCGATGGCCGCGGCCTCATCGAACTCACTGCGAAGGACCAACTGGCCTTCCTCGAACTCCGTGTCGCCGGGGTCGGCCACCTTGACCATGTGGTTGAGTCGCTCGTTCTCCCGGCGGAAGCGGAACTTATCGACGACTTCGCCGGGGAGGAAGTTGGTGTCGCCCGGCCGCTCGACGCGGACCTTGCGGAGCATCTGGGTCAGGATGAGCTCGGGATGCTTGTCGTCGATGCTCTGCTTCTGCGAGCGGTAGACGTTCTGGACCTCGCGGAGCATGTACTTCTGGAGTTCCGCCTCGCCGGCGATCCGCAGGATGTCGTGCGGAACGAGCGGGCCGTCGGTAAGCTGGTCGCCTGCCCGCACGAGGTCGCCCGTGTGGACCCTGAGGTGGCGGTCGTGCGGCACGTAGTGTTCCTTCTCGACCTCGGCCTCGGGGTTGCGGACGATAATCGTCATCTTGCCGCGCTTCTTCTCCTGAGAGAGTTCGACGACGCCGTCGATCTCGCTCATGACGGCGGGCTCCTTGGGCTTGCGGGCCTCAAAAAGCTCGGTGACGCGCGGCAGGCCGCCGGTGATGTCCTGCGTGCCGCCGACCTCGCGCGGCCGGCGGGCCAGCAGGGTGCCGGGGACGACCTTCTCGCCCTCCTCCACCTCGACGTAGGTGCGGGCGGGGATGTAATGGAACTCCAGGATCTTGCCGTCGGAGTCTTCAACGATGACGCGGGGATGCAGTTCGCCCTTGTGCTCGATGACGAGGCGGCGCTTATGGCCGGTGCGGTCCTCCTCGATGCGCATCGTTTCGCCTTCGACGAGGTCGGCGTACTTGACGATGCCTTTTTCCTCGGCCATGATGGGGGCCATGTAGGGGTCCCAGCGGCAGAGGATTTCGCCCGCCTTGGCGCTCTTGCCGTCGTTCTTCAGGAGCGCGGCGCCCAGCGGGACGGCAAACCGCTCCAGTTCGCGGTCCTTGGAGTCGAGGATGAGGATTTCGCCGTTGTGCTTGAGGCTGATGGTGCGCTCGCCGGCCTCGTCCTTGATGTCGACGGCCCTAATGTTCATGTATTTCGTCTTGCCGTCCTGGGTGGCGCGATGCTCGCTCTGGAGGACCGCGCGGCTGGCCGTGCCGCCGATGTGGAACGTCCGCATCGTCAACTGCGTGCCGGGCTCGCCGATGGACTGGGCGGCGATGATGCCGGTGGCCATGCCTTCCTCCACCAGCTTGCCGGTCGAGAGGTCGACGCCATAGCACTTGGCGCAGATGCCGCGGGAGGACTCGCACGTCAGGGGGCTGCGCACGCGCAGGTGGTCGATGCCGAGTTGCTCGATCCGGTCGGCCGCCCTGTTGGTGATAATCTCGTTCTCCTTGACGACGTACTCATCGGAGAGCGGATCGACAATGCTCTGGGCGGCGATGCGGCCGACGATGGCGTCCGAGAGGGGCCGGTCGACCTCGGCGCCCTTGTACCAGACCTCCTTCTCAATGGAGTTCAGGGTGCCGCAATCGTTCTCGCTGATGATGACGTTCTGGGCGACGTCGGCGAGCTTTCTCGTGAGGTAGCCCGAGTCGGCGGTCTTGAGGGCGGTGTCGGCCAGGCCCTTACGGGCGCCGTGCGTCGAGGAGAAGTACTCCAGGACCGTCAGGCCCTCGCGGAAGTTCGCCTTGATGGGCGTCTCGATAATCAAGCCCGACGGCTTGGCCATCAGGCCGCGCATGCCGGCCAACTGCCGCACCTGGTCGATGCTGCCGCGGGCGCCGGAGTGGGTCATCAGGAAGATGGGGTTCAGGTACGGCTTGCCGTCGCGGGTATCGGCTTCGAGTTCCTGCATCATCGCCTGGGTGACGAGTTCGCGGGCGTGCGTCCAGGAGTCGATGACCTGGTTATAGCGTTCGCCGTCGGTGATGGCGCCCTGCTCGTAGGCGCGGTTGATGCGGTCGACTTCCTTCTGAGTCGTCTCGAGGATCTTGCGTTTCTTCTCGACGGGCACGCGCAGGTCCTCGGTGGAGAACGAGAGGCCGGCCAGCGTCGACCACCTGAAACCCAGTTCCTTGATGGCGTCCAGGACGTTGATCGTGTTGGCGCGGCCCAACAGGCGATAGCAGTCGCTGATGACCTGGGCGCAGCCCCTCTGGACCATCTCGAAATTGTAGAAGGGCATGCCCGGGGGCAGGACGTCGTTAAAGAAGATGCGGCCGACGGTCGTCTCGACGAGCGGTTTGCCGAGTTCCTTCTCGCCAGCGCCGGCCTTCTCGCTGACCTTCTTACCGGCCGGCAGGCGGACCTTGATGGGCGACTGGAGGTCGATCCGCTTATGGGCGTGGGCGGCGATGGCTTCCTGAAAATCGCGGAAGGTCTTTCCCTCGCCCTTCAGGCCCCGGCGCAGCGTCGTCAGATAGTAGCAGCCCAGGACGATGTCCTGGCTGGGGCTCATAATCGGGCGGCCGTTGGACGGGCTGAAAATGTTATTGGTGCTCATCATCAGCACCGTGGCGTCGACCTGCGCCTCCAGCGAGAGCGGCAGGTGGACGGCCATCTGGTCACCGTCGAAGTCGGCGTTAAAACCGCGGCAGACCAGCGGGTGGATCTTGATGGCGTTGCCCTCGATGAGGATCGGCTCGAACGCCTGGATGCCCATGCGGTGGAGCGTCGGGGCGCGGTTCAGCAGGACCGGGTGCTGGTGGGTGACCTCCTCGAGGATATCCCAGACCTCGCGGTCCTGGCGTTCGATCATGCGTTTGGCGCTCTTGATGGTGTCGGCATAGCCGAGTTCCTTGAGGCGCCGGATGATGAACGGCTGGAAGAGTTCCAGGGCGATGGCCTTCGGCAGGCCGCACTGATGGAGCTTCAGTTCCGGGCCGATGACGATGACGCTTCGGGCGGAGTAATCGAC
>Ga0209777_10002032_pt1 | contig 27535 bp, 25 predicted proteins | sample FrelakmetHBP12HB_FD_187147 | JGI IMG/M metagenome (GOLD analysis project Ga0209777, IMG submission 187147) | Freshwater lake sediment microbial communities from the University of Notre Dame, USA, for methane emissions studies -HBP12 HB (SPAdes)... | ecosystem: Environmental > Aquatic >...
TTGCCATATTTTTTTACATAATCATCCGGATCGCATCCTTCCGGCAGGATTAGCGCCCGCGCCTGCATTCTCATGCTCAAAAATAATTCCAGACTGCGGTCAAGCGCTTTTCTCCCCGCTTCATCCGAATCAAAAAGGGCAACAACTTCCAGAGTATAACGACGTAAGAGTTCAAGATGCTCCCGAGTCAGAGCGGTGCCTAAAGTAGCAACGACATTGCCAATGCCCGCATTCCACAGAGAAATCAAATCAAAATAGCCTTCGACAATGAGAGCACAACCTTTTTTACGAATTTCCTCTTTTGCTTTGTTCAAACCATATAAATTTCTCCCCTTAATATAAACGGGGGATTCCGGCGAGTTAAGATATTTCGGCTCTCCTTTTTCCAAAATTCTGCCACCAAAAGCTACTATTTCACCAAAAATATTTTCTATAGGAAATATAAGACGGCCGCGAAAACGATCGTAAAAATTTCCTTCTTTGCCGGAAATTACCAAGCCCGCCTGCTCGGCCAGCTTCAAGGAGGAACCACTGCCTTCAATATAATCTGTCAAAGAGCGCCATGTATCCGGCGCAAAACCCAACCGGAATTGTTTAATGGTTTCTTCCGAAATACTTCTATTTTGCAAGTATTCGCGTACAACTTTACCTGCCGGAGAAGATAGATTGCGACTGAAATGTTGCGCCACTCTCAAATTTAAATTAAATATGCTTTCTTTCAGTGAATCCTTCTGCCGGACTTCTTTGTCGGAAAACATCGGCGGTAAAACAACTCCTGATTTTTCCGCCAAATCTTTAATCGCTTCCGGAAAAGTTTTATCGGCAATTTTCATCAAGAACGTAATAACATTGCCACCCTCGCCGCAACCAAAACAGTAAAATATTTGTTTATCGCGATTAACTGTAAATGACGGGGTCTTTTCCTGATGAAACGGGCACAGCCCGATAAAATTCCGTCCCGCTTTTTTTAAAGTAAGATATTCGGAAGCCAGTTCAACAATATCTACTCTGCTTTTGATTTCTTCAATCTTATTATCATCAAAACGCATTGAGTATTCTACCTGTCCGGAATTTGAACCTGTCTATATTCGAGCCCTTTATTGGGATAAAAACGCTTTAACTTTTTCGCCCACCATTTTACCATCAGCCTTGCCAGTCAATTGCGGCATCAATATTTTCATTACCTTTCCCATATCTTTGATCGAAACAGCTCCGGCTTCCGCAATAGCCTTTCTGATTACATTCTCAACCTCATCATCTGACATTTGCGCCGGCATAAATTCCTGCACAACTTTAAGTTCCGCCTCTTCTTTTTCTACCAAGTCAGTTCTTCCACCTTTGGCAAACTGCTCGATGGAATCCTTCCTTTGTTTGACTATCGCGGAAAGAATCTGCAGTGTTTCGGTTTCGTTTAACGGCCGCATCAAATCAATTTCCTTGTTATGCAGTGCGGTTTTTAACATGCGAATAGCCGAAAGCCGGGCTTTATCCTTAGCTTTAGCAGCAACAATCATTTCAGCATTTAACTTGGCATTAATATCCATTGTATTCACCTCTCTTGCTTAACCCAAAGGATCTTGCAGTTTTCTGCCACCAAGAACATGCATGTGCAGATGGAACACCACCTGGCCACCTTCGGCATCGCAGTTAATCACTGTGCGGAAACCTCTGTCACTTATATTTTTAATTCGGGCTACTTTTTGCGCGGCTGATATCAAATTACTGGTAATATCCATGTTCTGGGTGTCAATGTCCATAAGTGTTGCGATGTGTTTTTTAGGAATAATGATCACATGTACCGGCGCCATCGGTTGAATATCATTAAACGCTAAAACGTTATCATCTTCATAAACTTTGCTGCAGGGAATATCCCCTTTAACTATTTTACAAAAAATACAATCTGACATAATTGTCCCCTCCCTGGCTTCTTCAGCTAATCACGGTATGAACCTCCGTTTACACTGGATAATTTCCAATAACCTTTGGCTATTGGATAGTTCGGCTTTATCTTCAAACTTCGCTATGCTCGTTTTCAGAGAGTCTCACTACGACTAACGCTTCCTATATTCAGCGAGTCTCATTAAATTGGAGTTTCAACAAGAAACTTTTTTACTCTCTTTAATCGCTTCTTCCAGAAAAATAGCGCCAGTGTAAAGAGCACGGCCAATAATCACCCCATAGATTTCGCAATCTTTTATTGCCAGAAGTTCTTCGATGTCAGCAATAGTAGCCACACCGCCGGAAGCAATCACCGGAATGCTTACAGCCATCGCCAATGCTTTTGTTGCCTCAATATTGACTCCGGTTCCCATGCCATCGCGCTTAATATCAGTATAAACAATGGCCTTTATATTATAGTTTTCATAACTCCGGGCAAGATCAACGGGATCTTGCGCAGTTCTTTGTGTCCAGCCTCTGATGGCCACTTTTCCCGCCAACGCATCAATGCCTAAAATTATTTTCTCCGGAAATGTCTCGCAGGCATCCCTGATAATTTCTTCATCCTGCAACGCAGCCGTTCCCAAGATAACGCTCGAAACACCATTGCTTAAGTAAAACTCAATAGTCTCCATATCCCTTATGCCGCCGCCAACTTGAATGGGGATATTAATCTTTTTAGCAATGTCCAGAATAATCTTTGAGTTACGGGGCAAACCGGCAACAGAACCGTCAAGATCAACTATATGGATCAATTCGGCACCTTTTTGCACCCAAGTCAGCGCCATATCCACCGGATTATCCGCATATGTTGTAACGCGGTCAAAATCACCCTGAGCCAACCGCACACATTTTCCATCTTTAATATCAATTGCCGGAATAATGACCAAGCGAATACTCCCTTCAGTGGAAAAAAAGTTTGGAATAATTTAACCTAAAAATGAGATTCTCCTCAATCGCAAAGTAAAGGCAACCTTCAATCACGCGACTTGGAATTCCTCGGCTCCAGCCGGGGGTAGGAACGCGCGGAAGGTCGCGTTAATACAGGAAGACTCCGTCTCCTACCGGAGGGGGCTCCGCTGTTTAAGGTAAATTTTATTTTTCATTTGCCCACTAAAACTCGTAAGCAAATTGGATTACGTGGACTGCTGCATTCCGAAAAGCAGGTTTAATGCTCCAAGCCGGGAAATGTCTCGAAAATTTTATTCATGCCCTGCTCTGTCAGTTGGCGAGCGGTCATCCACTTGCCGCCGCCTTTAACGAACGAAGATATTTGGAAGACATCTTCCATCAGCGATTTTTGTGTTTTGTCAAAAAATCCCCGCCACGCTACGCTTCCATCAATAGTTTTAATCAAATGAATTTCAAAAGACACAGAGGCCGGATGCTCCGACGAATATTCGTAACCTACCCTCTCTGTATAACGGTAAACGTAACCAACGGCTAAAACATCCGCTCCCAATTCCCTGCCAACTTTTTTTAAAATGTTCAATAAAGGTTCTTTCAGAGATTCGGAGGCAATTCTTTTATAGACACTTTGCACCTTATCCGGGGAAATTAATTCCACTTCTTTTAATTCATGCAGTTTATCAACAAAGTTTTCTTCGACTATTTTTTCGGATCCCTTTAATATTTTTCCACTGGAATAACCTATGCCGCAAATCGGGCAAATGACAGTATTGCCCTGTCCTTCTCTGGGGATTAAGGGCTGAAAAGAAATTACAGCGACACGCATCGGAGGTTTAGCAATCTCCGCATTTTTTTCCACAGCTTGAACTGTAATGGACAACGTCAGAAAAGTGACTAAAACAAATCCAGCAATACCGCTAAATTTTTTACAAAAATAATTAAGCAAAATTTGACCTCACTTTTTTAACCCCGATAAACGGGATAAGTCTCGCCCGTGCGGGATAAATGCGTTAATGAATTTGCTTTCTAACAGAAAGCAAATTCTAACTTACTAATGCGTTAACGAAATTATTTTTTGCCACTCTTTTCAGTACCCCCTTGCGGGGTAGAAATGTGCAGAAAATAATTTCGAACTTACTAAAGACTTCCTTTTGTAGAAAGAACTCCCTTAATATTCTCATTTAACGTTACAGCTTTTCTCAGGGCCCGGGCAAAGGCCTTGAATATTGCCTCGATAATGTGGTGACCATTTTCGCCATACACAAAATTGATGTGTAACGTTATACCGCTGTTATCGGTAAACGCCTTAAAAAATTCTTTAACCAGAGCAGGATCAAATCCGCCGATTTTTCTGCGTCCATATTTAACATTGTAAATCAGGTATGGACGACCGGAAATATCCAAGTCCACCCGGCATAAACATTCATCCATCGGCACAGAAGCCGAACCGTAACGATTAATGCTCTTCTTTTTATCCAGCGCTTGTCCTACGGCCTTCCCCAAACAAATACCTAAATCCTCTATTAAATGATGGTCATCAATTTGCGTGTCTCCTTTGCTCTTGACAATGAGCTTAAAAAAACCATGCCGCGCAAAAAGTTCCAACATATGGTTAAAAAAAGGAATTGTCGTATCAATCTTGCTTCCCGCAGTTTTATCCAAATCAATTTCGAGTTGTATATCGGTTTCTGTTGTTTTGCGGATAATTTTTGCTCTTCTAGACATAACCGTCGTCCTTATTAAATAACTTTGTTTAAAGGATATTCAATTATACCCTGTGCCCCTGCCTCTAAGAGCACAGGAATCAAATTCCGCACTACGCCCGTATCGATAACCGATTCTATGGCGAACCATTCTTCCGAATACAAACTGGAAATTGTCGGAGCTTTCAGCGATGGAAGCAACGACATCACCTTCGCCAGATTTTCTTTGGAAACATTAAGTTTTATTCCAACCTTACCCATTGCCTGCAATGAGCCGATAAGCAAGGTCCGAATTTGCTCAATTTTTTTCCGCTTCCAAGTATCGTTCCAGGCAGCGCGATTCGCTATCAACTGTGTGTTCGTCTTCATTAAATCGTGAATGATGCGCAATTTATTGGCCTTAATTGTGGAGCCGGTTTCGGTGACTTCCACAATAGCATCCACCAAGCCTTCCACCACTTTGGCTTCCGTCGCCCCCCAGGAAAATTCAACATGAACATTAATCTTGCGTTCGGCAAAATATTTTTTGGTAAAATTCACCAACTCGGTCGATATGTGTTTTCCTTCCATATCCTCAATTGATTTATAAGGTGAATCTTCGCGGACAACCAGCACCCAACGTGCCTGTCTTGTCGAAACCTTCGAATAAATTAAATCCTGCACAGAAACAACATCAGATTCATTCTCCAGAATCCAATCGATGCCAGTCAATCCTAAATCAAGGTGTCCGTCTTCGATATAGCGGGACATCTCCTGCGCCCGGACCAACGTGCAGCTGATTTCCGGATCATCAATATCGGGGAAATAACTTCTGTTGTCATAAGATATACGCCAGCCAGCTTTTTTAAATAAATCGACCGTATTATTTTCCAGACTCCCTTTGGGAATCCCCAATTTCAAAATATTCATTTATATACTTCCTCTGGATTAAAAATTTTTTCTCCCATGACAACAAAATCTTTGCCGTTTAATTTCCGGTAAAAGCAGGATTTGTAACCTGTATGACAAGCCGCTTCTCCTAATTGCTTTACCTGCAATAAAATTGTATCGTCATCGCAATCAATAAAAACAGCTTTGATTAATTGAAAATGTCCTGATGTTTCTCCTTTTAACCAAAGAGCTTGTCGTGACCGGCTCCAGTAAGTAGCCTTACCCGTTTGCAGGGTAGCCTCCCATGATTGACGATTCATGTAAGCCAACATGAGAACTTCTTTAGTTTCAGCATCTTGAACAATCGCGGGGACTAAACCATCCCCTTTGGCAAAATTTGGCTCAATCATTTTATCCTCATATCTTCACTAAATTTATATATTTAAATGATGAATTACTTTAAATCAAGAAATATTTTCATCTTTTATCACGGGTATGAACCCTCCGCTTCGCGGGATTGTTCAACTTACCAATTCCGCTACGCTTCGCTTTCGGAATTGGAGTTTCACAATAAGCATCTATTTCCAACTTGCCCGGGATTTTTTTTTATGATAGAAAAAATTACATTGCCATTTATTACTATTTAATTAATTTATATTTTTTTACCGGAGGTATAATTATGTCTTTGCTTATCGGAGGAGTCATTTCCGCCATCTTCGGATTGATCAGTTTAATCTTTTGTTGGTCAGATTTTATGACCATCGTTAAGGGTTCTTTTCCAATTTTTCTACTCCTGGGTGGAGCTTTGGCCGTTTACGTGGGAATCGATGAACTACAGGAAAAAATCAGAGAAGAAAGACAAAGGCAGGAAGAAAAATTGGAAAAAGCCCAAGAAGAAATTGAATTGGTAAAGGCCCAGGCTGAACGCTATAAAGAGGAATTGGATAAATTAAAAGAAACAAAACAGTAAAAATGGTTTCAAATCAGTCAATGACAACTTTGGTCATCCCCAATGTTGAAACGTTAAATATTCTGGACGCTAAATACTAGCGTATCCATAAAACCTTTAAAGCATTATTGAACAAACGCAATTCGCATCCCACCAAATAATTTTATATAATTTAAAACTTTTTCATTTTCTATCACTTGATTTTACGAATATCGCCTTCTTTACCAATAGCGGCAAGAAACTTCACCGTCTTTAATAACGAAATATGCTTGCCCATATTGACATTATCAGAAATGACATTACGAACGGCAATAACTTCAATGTTGTATCTATTACGTAATTGTAATTCAGCAAGCGCCCCCCGGATAACTATTGGGCTGCGCTATTTCAAAAATCATATAATCTTTATAAAGAGGATTAAGATGAATGTGCTTTCTCGCGGTTCATAGTCATTCCCCAAATCATTAACATGGCGCCTAAGGAAATAGCCGAATCGGCCACATTAAATGCCGGCCAGTGGGCTGTCCCGATATAGACATCCAGAAAATCAACCACCGCACCGAAGCGTATACGGTCAATAAGATTCCCCACAGCACCGGCAAAGATCAAAGTAAGAGATATCACCATGAGCATATTCTGAGATTTGCTTTTCACAATGTAATAAACGATCAACAAAATAACCACTACTGTTATACCGGTAAAGAAAATATAGCGGAATGTCTCGGACATATTGGCCAGAAATCCGAAAGCCGCACCGGGATTCATCACATAAACAAGGTTAAAAAAACCATCAACAATTTTGTAAGATTCATGTTTAACAAATTTTGCCACAATAGCGGCTTTCGTTATTTGATCCAGTACAATGACTGTAGCCGCACCAAGAATAAAAATAATGATGTTTTTTTTCAAAAAAATCTCCTTCTAAAGCCTGCTTTATTTTTCTATATTCGGCAAACAACGGCCGCAGACAGTCGGATGCTTTGCATCCGAACCGACAGATTCTTCATAAATCCAGCAGCGTTCACACTTGACGCCACGGGCTTTCTCCACACCGACGAATAATCCTTTTATCTCTTCGCTCTGATAAGATTTAGTGATTTCCTTTTCATCTGCCAGCTGCAATTGCGATACAATCAGCAAGGCTCTTAAATCTTCCAAATGCTGCGCAAATAAAGCGTGCATTTTTTCCGGCGCGGCGATAGTGATCCGCGCATCGAGCGAATGACCGATGATTTTTTCTTTACGCGCCTGTTCAATAGCCTTGGCGATTTCCGACTTGGCGTCAATCATCGCCTTCCAGCGCTCGCCCAAGTCCGCATTAAAATATTGCTCATTTACCTGCGGGAACTGAGACAAATGGATACTTGCTTCTTTTCCCTTCCAAACGGGCATCGCAGCCCATACTTCTTCTGCGGTAAAGGTCAGAATCGGTGCCAGAAGCCTGGTCATAGCTTTTAAAATAATAAACATAGCCGTCTGCCCCGAGCGGCGCGCCGTTGACTTGGCCTTGGTTGTGTAGAGTCTATCTTTGAGAACATCCAGATAAAGCGCGCTTAAATCCACCGTACAATAATTGTATAGAGTGTAGAAGACCACATGGAACTGATGGCCTTCGTAGGCTTCCGTCACGCGTTTGATGACTTCCTGCAGGCGGTGTAACGCCCACTTATCCATTTCTTCCATTTGGGCATAGTCCACCATTTCCGAGTTAACATCAAAATCATAAAGGTTGCCGAGAATGAACCGGCTGGTGTTACGAATCCGGCGATAGGCTTCCATCAGGCGCTTGAGAATTTCCTCGGAAATCCGAATATCGTCTGTATAATCTTCGGCCGCTACCCAGAGGCGCAGAATTTCCGCACCGTATTTAGCAATCGCTTCTTCCGCACCGATGACGTTGCCGACAGACTTGGACATTTTTTTGCCGTCGCCGTCCACAACAAAACCGTGCGTGAGAACACTTTTGTACGGCGCCCGGCCTCTGGTTCCCACGGATTCCAAAAGTGAGGAATGAAACCAGCCACGGTGCTGATCGGAACCTTCCAGATACATATCGCAAGGCGAAATCAAATCTTTTCTCTTTTCCAGAACCGCCGCGTGGCTCACGCCGGAATCAAACCACACATCCAGAATATTTACCTCTTTTGTAAATTCCGTGTTTTTGCAGTGCGGGCAGGTTGTGTGTTTGGGCATCAAATCTTTTGGCTCTTTTTCAAACCAGATATCCGCGCCGCCTTTTTCCACCAGTTCCACCAGATGATCCAGAATTTCCTGAGTCAGCACTTCATTCTTGCACTTTGCGCAATAAAAAACAGTAATCGGAACACCCCACAACCTCTGGCGCGAGATGCACCAGTCGGGACGGTTCTCCACCATGCCGTAGATGCGGTCGCGTCCCCAAGAGGGAATCCACTGAACTTCATTGATGCAGGCCAGCGCTTTTTTACGCAGATCGTTTTTCTCCATCGAGATGAACCACTGTTCGGTGGAACGGAAGATGATGGGTTTCTTGCAGCGCCAGCAGTGCGGATAGGAATGCTGCATGGGAAAATGTCCGAGTAATGCGCCAACTTCTTTCAATTTTTTAATGACGTTGTCATTAGCGTCAAAAACAAACTGGCCGGCAAAATGTTCGACGTCTTCCGTAAATTTTCCCGCGTCATCCACCGGCGCGTAATTGTCCAGTCCGTATTCCAGGCCTATTTCATAGTCTTCCTGACCGTGGCCGGGCGCGATATGTACGGCGCCGGTTCCGGCCTCCAGTGTGACAAAAGGAGCCAAAATCAAAAGGCTGTTTCTTTTGATCAGCGGATGAACACATTTCTGTCCTTCCAGAACAGCACCTTTGAACTCATCCAGAATCTCATATTTTTTATTCTTGAAGCCGAATGCATCCAGACAATAATCGAGCATATCTTTGGCGACAATCAGTACTTCATCATCAATCTTTAAGGCAGCGTAAATAAAATCATCCTTGACGGCAATCGCGAGATTAGCAGGAATCGTCCAGGGTGTGGTTGTCCAAATCACCATGTTGACTTTCTGACCGGTAAGTTTCGGCAGAATCTGACTTACATCGGAGATAAAGGTAAACTTGACATAAATAGACGGCGTGGAATGATCGGCATATTCCACCTCGGCTTCAGCCAGAGCGGTTTTACAAGTAGCGCACCAGTAAACCGGTTTTTTGCCCTTGTAAACACTGCCATTGAGATAGAGCTTGCCGAATTCGTTCACTGTCGCCGCTTCATAAGGATAGGCCATCGTCAGATAAGGATTTTCCCATTCGCCAAAAACACCCAGACGTTTAAATTGTTCGCGTTGAATGCCTACATATTTTTCAGCATAAACGCGGCAGGCGCGGCGCTTTTCCACCTGTGACATAGCGGCCTTTTTGCCACCCAGTTCTTTATCCACCTGATGTTCAATGGGCAGGCCGTGACAGTCCCAACCCGGCACATACACGCCGTCAAAACCGGTCATATTTTTGGCCTTGATAACTATATCCTTGATAATTTTATTGAGCGCTGTGCCCAGATGAATATTGCCGTTGGCATAGGGAGGACCGTCATGCAGAATATAGGGTTTTTTCCCTTTGGCCGTTTCCCGGATTTTCTTGTAAATGCCCATTTCTTCCCAATTTTTGAGCATCTCCGGCTCACGCTGTGCCAGATTAGCTTTCATAGGAAAATCGGTCTGGGGAAGATTCAACGTCTCTTTGTAATCCATTTTATGTTACTCCTTACATCTCAAAAAAATAGCGGCTAAACTGCATTCTAATCTTCATTTGTCATTGCGAGTTCACGACAGTGAACGTGGCAATCTTTGCATTTTGATTATCAAAACGTCAAATGAATCCATTTTGTTACGCATATGACGCAGTCAACTATCATATAACTCATGGACATTCAAGCACAACTCTTTGCCAGTGATCTGAGCAGTTTTCTTCACAAATTAGTTACTTCCATCAACCTCAGAATCGGAACAATTAAGCGAAAAATTAATACCATTCGATTTCAAAGGATAACGAGGCGGCAAGGAGGAGGCTCCGCAGACGTATTAATGATACGTTGAGGAAGCTGACGACGCTGCCAACAAAGTTAGCCGAAGAAAGCGCATTGGTATAATGCGTGTTTTACTGAAGTTCCGAAGGCATTTCCTGAATAATTCCCATGCGCAGATATATTGGCCGGGTAAATTTGCGTATCTCCGGTAATCGGCTGTAGAAAAAGATAGCGCCGGCAATGCTCAAAACTCCGCACAAGGCAAGAGTAAAGGGAGCACCGATTTTGTGGGCGATGCTCCCCCCGATCAGACTGCCGAACGGAGCCATCCCGATAAAAGCCATGGCGTAAAAACTCATGACGCGGCCCCGCTTATCTTCGTCCACAACGGTTTGCACGATTGTATTGCATGAAGCCATACATACAATCATGCCGAAACCGGTAACCAGCATCAAGCATAAGGAAAGCGGCCCGTAACGGGAAAAAGAAAAGGCAATAATCCCGCAACCGAAAAGGCAGGTGGAAATTATGATGAGACGCGCCAGGCCGATGACCGACTTGCGGGAAGCCAGATACAGAGCGCCCGCCAGCGCACCGATTCCGGTGGCCCCCATAAGGAAGCCCAATGTATGGGAACCGCCGTGCAGGATATCACGCGCAAATACGGGCATAAGAACGACACAAGGCATATTTAAAAAACTTATCAATCCCAAAAAAAGTATTATATACCGGATAGGAGCAAAACCGGCAACATATTGAAAACCCTCTTTGAGTTCATGGAATACGGCACCGGAACTTTCCTGCCGCACCTTCTGAGTGGTTCTCATAGCCAGGAGCGCCAGAATTATGAAAAAGAAACTGATTCCATTGAGCAGGAAACAAACACCTTCCCCGACATAAGCGATGAGAATGCCCGCAATGGATGGCCCAACCAGTCTTGCACCGTTGAACATAAAGGAGTTCAGGGCAATCGCGTTGCCGAGATCATTCTTGTTTTCCACCATGTCGACTACGAACGATTGCCGGGCGGGCACATCAAAAGCATTGACTATGCCCAGAATTATACTGAGCACAATCAGATGCCAGACGGCTACAAAACCTGTGAGCGTCAGAAATGCCAGCAGAAAAGCCTGCATCATGGAGATGGCTTGTGTGGCAATAAGTAAATTGCGGCGGTTCAATCTGTCCGCGTAAACACCGGCAAAGGAACCGAAGATTACCGTAGGAATTTGGCCGGTAAAACCAATCAGGCCAAGCAGGAAAACCGAGTTGGTCATCCGGTAGACAAGCCAGCTCATGGCAATCTGCTGCATCCAGGTTCCGATCAGAGAAAGACTCTGTCCACCAAAGAATAATCTGTAATTTCTGTAAGCAAGCGCCCGCACCAGAAATCTGAGGGCTGATTTTTTTTCGTCCAAGTAGGATTTAGTGCTCATATTCAAAAGTGCGCTATTGCTCACGGCTGCTCAAAAAATAAACCGGCATCATATTATGTTATGTTCAACATTAAAAAACGCCGTTTTTGTTTTGTCAAAATTATCATGTTGTCCAAAGAACGACACTATCTCAAAAGATGGCATCCCGTATATCTTCCCACGCTTGTGTTTTAGATTGGTCTCCTGGAAAAATTTCGAATAAATCATAATGAAAATACTTTTCCAAATTACCAGACAATACATTCCCATATGCGCATAGTTTAAGAGCTTTTATAAATTCAACTCTGTTTTGAGGCGAAATAACATAGAGTTTTAAATTATTTTTTTCAATAGCTTTTGAAATCACGCAATTTATATGTTTATCCCCAAAACCATAACCGATAACGAATAACTTCAAGTCTTGTTGTTGGAGGATACATGAAAATATTTCATTATACCATTTCAATAATGGTTCTCTACCTATCTGCTCTTCCTTACCTGGGCCAATAACCATTTGTTGTTGCCCATCAGAACTTTTCCAATTAAACGACCCATGCAGTTTGATGTAATAAAAATTGCTCGTACTTAATGGGTCAATAGGATCATTTATCTTCTTATTTAATTCTTGTTCCGTCGGAAGGGTAAAATAATCTAAAGGTTCGGCTAAAGGATTTTTATGTCGGGGGACTCGACCAATGCAGGGAAGCTCTAAACAAGCTCTTTGGCCCAAAAAATGCCTTTCTATAAAAAGATCCTGATTCAAAGTAAAATAAAAACCAGATTTGTCAGGTCCACCGACAAACATATCAATCAGATTGTTGACATCATTCAAGTTGGCCTGATTATAAGTTTGGATAAACTTTCTGATTACTTCATCGAGTATTTCGTAAGCATCAAAGACAGCATCTCTTGCAGCTTTTTTCTCTTCGTTGGTAAAATTACCATTTAAAACATCTTCATAGAAATTCTCATAATTTGATTGATTATCTAAAATCTTTCTTACAGGTGATTTAAGCAAATGGTGACTATTAAAAATAAAGTCACTCATTTGATCAGCTAAAAAACCTCCGAAGTTTTTTGTGAAACCTGCCCCTGTTAATAATGCCTTCTTTTCTGGAGTTCTCATTTTTTTATTTCATCGCCTTTTCAGGATTGAATTTGTTGTATTGTTATCGATAGGAAAGGATAATTCAAGCGTTTTTTGTCATAATCCGAATTAACCTAGAGGGTCCAATAAAAGAAGGTCTGGATTCCCGTCTATGCGCAAATGACGCTGTTGATATTATATATGAGTAATAGTTGTTGCGATGTTTTGTAGGAGCATGTAAAGATGGGCTTGATAATGACCGAAAAGTCTTGATTAAAATTTGAGCTTATTTTATGAATCAGCAAGGTAGTGAAAAAGATGTAATGCTATGACAGATAATAAAAAACGAAAAGTTCAGTTGGAATATCCCTGCCCCTGGGTCTATAAGATCATCGGCCCCGATGCAGACGAGATGAAGATTGCCGTAGCAGAAATCATCTGTGATCGCGTCTATAAGATAACCCATTCTCGTAGCAGCGAGACGGCAAAATATCACTGCCTGAATGTCGAGCTATCGGTAGAGAGCGAATCTCACCGCACAACTCTTTATGAAGCCCTGAAAGCCCATCGGGCAGTGAAGATGGTTTTATAAACTACTGAAAGAAAATGAAAGTTGGAGGTAGCAAGTTTATGCAATTCACTTTCGCCCATAATAGCATCAATGTTCTCAATTTGGAAAAAAGCCTTGCCTTCTACAGGGAAGCGCTGCAACTGATCGAAGTGAGAAGGCATGAAGCGCCGGATGGCAGTTTCATTATCGTCTTTCTCGGCGACGGTCAGACTCTTCACCAGTTCGAGTTGACCTGGCTCAAAGATAGGAAGGAGCCTTACAATCTGGGAGATAATGAATCCCATCTGGCTCTCAAAGTCGACGATTTCGCAGGCGCCCATGCCCTGCATGAAAAGATGGGCTGCATCTGTTATGAGAACAAGGATATGGTCATCTACTTTATCAATGATCCGGACGGCTACTGGATTGAGATCATCCCCCAAAAGAGATGATTTGAAAATAAAAAGAGCCCCCAGCCATAAAAGGCTTGGGGGCTCTTAATTTTAGTTGTTTGGACTTTATTGCCATGCCGATTTCATCAGGATACCGAGGCGGCAAGGAGGAGGCTCCGCAGGCGTATTAATAATACGTTGAGGAAGCCGACGACTATGCCAACAAAGGTAGCCGTATGAAGGCGGCTTGGCTTACTTTCTTACATGCCCATTCCGGGATATCCGCCGCCCGGAGGCATGCCGGGCATTCCACCACCGGCGCCCTTCTCTTCGGGTTTATCGGCGATCATGCACTGCGTGGTAAGCATCAACGAAGCAACGCTGGCCGCGTTCTGCAGGGCAAAGCGAGTAACTTTGGTCGGATCAATGACACCGGCCGCAATCATATCTTCGTACTCATCAGTGCGGGCATTGAAACCAAAGGCGCCCTTCTTTTCCTTTACCTTTTCCACAACGATACTGCCTTCCTGACCGGCATTACAAGCAATCATTTTAAGCGGCTCTTCGATTGCTTTCTTTACGATATTCACGCCTACTTGCTCATCACCTTCAAGATTAAGTTTAACCAACGCAGGAAGGGTACGCAAATAAGCGACTCCACCACCGGGAACAATACCTTCTTCAACGGCGGCACGGGTAGCATTGAGTGCGTCTTCCACGCGGGCTTTCTTTTCTTTCATTTCCGACTCAGTCGCGGCGCCGACTTTAATCACAGCAACACCGCCGACCAGCTTAGCCAGTCTTTCCTGCAGTTTTTCTTTATCATAATCGGAAGTGGTATCCTCAATCTGAGCGCGGATTTGTTTGACACGGCCTTCGAGATCAGCCTTTTTCCCGGCGCCATCGATAATGGTTGTATTGTCTTTATCAATGGTAATCTTCTTAGCGCGTCCCAAATCTTCTATCTTTACGTTTTCCAGTTTGTAGCCCATATCTTCGGAAATCATCTTGCCGCCTGTAAGAATGGCGATGTCTTCCAGCATAGCCTTGCGGCGATCGCCAAAACCCGGCGCCTTAACCGCGGCCACATGCAAGGTGCCGCGAATCTTGTTGACCACCAGGGTAGCCAGCGCTTCACCTTCGATGTCTTCAGCAATGATCAGCAACGGGCGTCCCATTTTGGCAATTTGTTCCAGGATAGGCAGCAGATCTTTCATTCCGCTGATTTTCTTTTCATAGATTAAAATTAAAACGTCTTCCAGAGCGACAAGCATTTTGTCGGCATTCGTTACAAAGTAAGGAGAAAGATAACCGCGATCAAACTGCATACCTTCAACGATTTCCAGTTCAGTTTCCAAGCCTTTGGCTTCTTCGACCGTGATGACACCTTCTTTACCGACTTTGCCCATTGCCTCGGCAATGATGCTGCCGATTGTTTCATCGTTATTGGCGGAAATGGTGCCGACCTGGGAGATTTCTTTTTGATCTTTGGTGGGTTTGCTCATTTTGCTGAGCTCTTTGACTATTACATCTACTGCCTTATCAATACCTCTTTTGATATTCATCGGATTACTGCCGGCGGCAACTGCCTTTACGCCTTCGCGATAAATGGCTTGCGCCAGAATTGTTGCTGTTGTGGTGCCATCACCAGCGACATCACTGGTCTTGCTGGCAACTTCCTTAACCATCTGCGCGCCCATGTTTTCAAATTTATCTTCCAACTCTATTTCTTTGGCTACGGTAACACCGTCTTTGGTAACGGTGGGTGAGCCGTAACTCTTATCAATAATAACGTTGCGGCCTCTGGGGCCAAGTGTAATTTTTACAGCATCAGCAAGGGTATTTACGCCCTTGAGAATTGATTTCCTTGCTTCTTCATCGTAAAGAAGTATTTTTGCTCCCATTGTATATATTCCTCCTTAATAGTTTCTTATTTTTCAATTATGCCCAAAATATCGTCTTCTCTCATGATCAGGTACTCTTGACCATCGATCTTAACCTCGGTTCCTCCATATTTGCTGAACAGAACCTTATCGTCCACTTTTACTTCCATCTTGATCAGTTTACCGTCATCAGCTACTTTGCCCTTGCCTACGGCGATAACCTTGCCTTCAATCGGTTTTTCTTTGGCGGTATCCGGGATTATAATGCCCCCCTTGGTTTTTTGCTCTTCTTCCAAACGTTTTACAATGATTCTATCCTGTAAAGGTCTGATTTTCATACTATTTCCTCTCCTTTCTTGATTTTTAAATTGAATTATGACTGCTGATTTTATTTGACTATTTTATGCATCATTTTCCAGATGTCAAGACTTATGAACATTTTTTCGAGTATTTTTTTGGTTGCGCCAGGTTTTTCAATGGAGCTTCTCCCGTCTGGAGCAGGGGGATTCCAAGTCGCTGGATTAAAATAAATTTTCCAGCAATTCTTTCAACGAACTAATTTTGCAAATTTCCATTTTCGCTATTTTTGCAAGCGAAGCCGCGTTTGTTTTGGGCACCAGGCAACGGTTAAAGCCCAAACGCGCCGCTTCCCTTATCCGCACATCCATTTGCGAAATAGCCCGAACTTCTCCGGCAAGCCCCACTTCCCCCAAAACAACTGTCCGCGCATCAATGGGCTTATCCAAAAAACTCGAAGCCATAGCGGCAACGACACCCAAATCAACCGCCGGTTCTTCTACCCGGACGCCGCCGGCAACATTGATAAAGATATCCGAACCGCTCAAATGCAGACCGCAAATCTTATCCAATACAGCCACCAAAAGCGAAACGCGGTTATGATCCACACCAATAGCCGTGCGCCGGGGCATTCCCAAATTGGTTGCGCTCACCAAAGCCTGAATTTCCACTAAGATCGGTCTTGTGCCTTCCAGACTGGGCACAACCACCGAACCGGCAACATTTTGCGGCCGCTCCGCCAGAAAGAAAGTAGAAGGATTGGGTACTTCTTTCAACCCCTTATCCTGCATTTCAAAAACACCGATTTCGTTGGTTGGGCCGAAACGGTTTTTTATACTGCGGATGATCCGGTAGGCATGAGCAGAACCACCCTCGAAGTAAAGCACAGTATCCACCATGTGTTCCAGCACTTTAGGACCGGCGATAGAACCGTCTTTGGTCACATGACCCACCAGAAAAACAGGAATACCGTATTTCTTGGAAAAAAGAATCAACCGCGAGGAAGACTCGCGCACCTGCCCGACACTGCCGGGAGCGGACATGAGCTCTCCCGAGTAAACCGTTTGAATAGAGTCAATAACTACTATGGCCGGAGAAACCGCTTTAATTTGCTCCAGGATCTTTTCCAGAGAAATCTCCACTAGAACCAATAAATCCTTGGACGCGGCTCCGATCCGTCCGCTGCGCATCTTAATTTGGCTGGCCGATTCCTCACCGGAAACATATAACACTTTCAATCCCTGCTGAGCCAAATTATGCATCATTTGCAGCATGAGTGTTGACTTGCCAATGCCCGGTTCTCCGCCGATCAAGATTGCCGAACCTCCGACAATTCCGCCTCCCAGTACCCGGTCAATCTCAGCAATACCTGTAATGGTTCGACTGCCTTCTTCCACGGAAATATCGTCTATAGGCAGAGGCTTACCGTCATATTTCATTTCCGTGCGGCTGCCGGAATCGGAATCACTGATCAATTCTTCGGCAAAACAATTCCAGCCGCTGCAGGAAGGACATTTGCCCAGCCACTTGGGCGACATATAACCGCAATGCTGACAAAAGAAACTTGTCTTACTTTTTTTCAAAACTTATTTCTCCTTGGTAAGTCACGGGTATGCCCCCAAGGCAAGCCTTGGGCCTGATTCCGCCTCAAGGGTCGGGGCATTATACCCTCCGCTTGTAGCGGGATTGTTCGACCGGCAAATTTCACTACACTACGTTTATGAAATTTGAGTCTCACAATAAGAGAAGAAGAGCATATTTGTGCTGAACATGTCAATATTAATTAATAAGCATAATTGCAATATTGTCTGCACAAAAACCAAACAAACTCTATACGTTAAATACATCACAATTATTATGAAAATGTCCGGTTTTTACAATACAAAAAACTTATTGTGTTATAAATTATAATCATTATCATCTGGAGACTAGCTTTTATATCCATAATATTAGGCTAAATTATATAGAAGGAGGTATCTGTATGACTGCATTTGCGGAATATGATCAATTTGATGGGGTTGGTCTGGCTAAACTGATTAAAGATGGAAAAATCAGCGCTACAGAAGTCTGTGAAGAAGCTATTCGCCGTGCTGAACGCCTGAATCCAAAACTAAACGCTATCATAACGCCCTTGTATGAATATGCTCGAAATGTCGCGAAGCTCTCTCAGCCCGATGCCCCATTTTGTGGTGTTCCTTTCCTGCTGAAAGATGCTCACCACGCATTGAAAGGTTTCCCCATGAGTTCCGGCAGCGAACTACTGAAATCATTTATCCCTCAGTTTGATGCGGAAATCGTCAGCCGTTTTAAGAAAGCCGGTTTGATCATTCTGGGTAAAACAAATACGCCCGAGTTTAAACTCGCTGCCGTCACTGAACCTAAAGCCTTCGGTCCGACACGCAACCCCTGGAACTTTGATTATTCATGCGGCGGATCCAGCGGAGGATCGGCTGCGGCTGTTGCCGCGCGCATCGTTCCTTTTGCCTCAGCTACAGATGAGGGGGGGTCTATCCGCATCCCCTCATCTTATTGTGGTTTGTTTGGTCTCAAACCCAGCCGTGGGCGAAATCCGGTAGGGCCAAATTTTGATGAAGAATGGGATGGCATGTCCCACAGCCATGTCGTGACACGATCAGTCCGCGATTCCGCTGCCATGCTGGATGCTGCCTGCGGTACTGAAACGGGTTCGCCTTATGGCACTCCTACCCCGGAAAGGCCTTTTACCGAAGAAGTAAACATTGCACTCAAAAAGCTGCGCATCGGTTTTTATACACGACCGGCTTACGGAAGGGAAGTGCATCCGGAATGTATTAAGGCGATAGAAAATACATGCAAGTTGCTTGCACGTCTGGGACATCAGGTTGAAGAAGTGGCTTCTGGCTACCAAGAAGAAGACGTGGCCATGGACTGGATGATCATCGTGCTTGGGAATGCTGCCGCACTGGTTGACAAGCTGATTGGGACTTACGGACAATCCAAAGTCAACGGCGGATTGGAATTGACTAGTTTAGCATTGTATAGCGTTGGACGGCAACTGAAAGCACTGGACTTTGTGAAAGCCAAACGTAGGTGGCGGCAACTCGGGGTCACCATGTCTCAAAAGCTGAATCAATATGATATGCTGCTTACTCCAACCCTCGGTGAACCGCCTGTCCGTGTCGGGTCTCAGAAGCCGAGCCCGGCAGATCAGCGTTCCATGAAATTGCTCACCTCATCGGTAGGTAAAATGCTTCTCAGCAATCAAAAAATTAGCGCCTCTATTTTGGGAGAACTTGTTCATAATTCCATGAAAGGCCAGATGCCTTTTACCATGATTGCCAATATTACCGGGCAACCTGCGATGTCTGTACCCCTGCATTGGTCTGAAAACGGGCTGCCGTGCGGTGTCCAATTTATTGGTCGCTACGGTGATGAAGCAACATTGTTGAGGCTGGCCTCGCAACTGGAAAAAGCACAGCCGTGGATTGACAGGAAGCCGATGATTTAAATCACGGGTATTATCCCCCTCCGATTCGCGGGATAATTCGACCTACAAGCTCTAGTGCACTCTGTTTCTGAAGCTTGGGTCTCATTACAACTTACTAATTCCAATACGTTTCGCTTTCGGAATTGGAGTTTCACAATAAAAGTATACCCATGGCATTGGGCAGCTTCGAAGATTTGAAATGGTAATCATCAATTACTCCCAGAAAACAATATTAGCCCTTGACAAGTTATGAGCATATGCCTATAATAACTAAAAAGGAGTAATAAAGACAAATGCCCCGACCCAAATGTTGCCGTCATGTTTGTGGCGTTCCTGATAAAAATTATTTTAAGCCGAGGGGAATACCAGCTTCCAATCTGGAAGAGGTTGTTCTGAACCTTGATGAATTTGAAGCGATTCGCTTGGCAGATTATGAGCAGCTTTATCAGGAAGAAGCGGCGGGCAAAATGAACATTTCCCGCCAGACATTCGGCAGAATAATCGAAGCGGCGCATAAAAAGATAGCGGATGTTTTGATGAATGGAAAAGCGCTGAAGATCGAAGGCGGTAAAGTTTCTTTCAACGAAACAAAACCTTGCGGCCACGCAAAAAAGTCCAAGGCAGAAAAAAATAATTAATAAACTTTTAAAGGAGAATTTCATGAAAATCGCGTTACCATCGTACCAAAATCAAATTGACGAACACTTCGGACACTGTGAACACTTTACGGTATTCACCATTGACGGACAGAAAAAAATAACATCGGAAGAAAAGATTGCTTCCCCTGCCGGATGCGGCTGCAAATCTAATATTGCCCAAACACTTGCCGAAAAAGGCGTAAAACTCATGCTGGCTGGAAACATGGGACAAGGAGCCGTTAATGTATTGAACAGCCATGGCATTGATGTTCTGCGCGGATGTTCGGGTGATGTGAAAGCGGTTACGGAAAACTGGCTTGCCGGTAATCTAAAAGATTCAGGAATAGCCTGCATTCAACACCAGCAAGGCTGCCACGAATCCTGAAAATTAAATCAATATTTTTAAGCTCAGGATCAAATTTCTTCTTGATTCTTGAACAACACTGGACTAAATGATTTAAATAATTATTTTGTGAAGGTACTAATCCCGTTCGCTTACGCTCAGGGATAGTTCAACTAACAAATTTTAACTCACTACGTTTTTAAAATTTGAGTTTCACTATGGAAGAAATTAAAAATAGCGAAGAAAACGCTACCGAACCGGCCAATGTTCTCCCGGAAATTTCCGTGGAAGAGCTTACGCCCGAAATGCGCGATGCTTGTGATCGCGCGGGCTGGAAAACTCTAACGCCGGTGCAGGCTAAATCAATCCCTTATTTTCTTGCAGGCCGTGATATGATGGTGCAGTCACGCACTGGCAGCGGCAAAACCGGCGCCTATCTCTTACCTATTATACAAAAAATTAATATGCAGCACAATGCCGCCCAGGCTCTCGTGCTTGTCCCCACCCGTGAACTTGCCCTTCAAGTATCCAGAGAAGCCGAGATGCTGACACAAGGAACAAATATAAGAACGGCAGTGGTTTACGGCGGGGTAGGATACAATGCACAACTGGAAGCATTTCGCGGCGGTGCTCAACTTGTTATCGGCACGCCGGGACGAATCCTCGACCACCTGCTAAAAAATACTCTTTCGTTAGATCATTTGAAAATATTGATTTTTGATGAAGCTGACCGCATGTTATCCATGGGCTTTTACCCCGATATGGTGAAAATTCGCAAATATATCCCACCAGGCAAAATACTCAGCAGTATGTTTTCCGCAACTTTTCCGCCGCAGGTAATTCGTTTAGCGGATCAATTCATGCATAAATCACAATTATTGAGTTTGAGCGGCAATCAGGTGCATATTGCCGAAATAGAGCATCTTTATTATGTCGTTCCGGGTATGCGCAAAGAAAGGTCGCTTGTGCGCATCATTGAAATTGAAAATCCCGCTTCCGCCATCATTTTTTGCAACACAAAGAGCACTGTCCACTATCTTACAGTTGTCCTAAAACGCTTTGGTTATGATGCCGATGAACTCAGTTCCGATCTTGCTCAAAGCATGCGGGAAAAGGTAATGGCTCGAGTGCGGCGCGGCGCTCTGCGCTTCTTAGTAGCTACTGATGTTGCCGCGCGGGGAATTGACATTCCCGATCTTTCTCACGTAATCATGTATGAACCGCCGGAAGAACCGGAAGCTTACATCCACCGGGCCGGACGCACAGGAAGAATGGGCTCAAGCGGTGTGGCTATTTCTTTAGTTGCGGAAATGGAAAAATTTAAACTGCAGAGCATTGCCCGCCATTACAATATAAACATGGAAGAACGTCCGCTGGCCAGCGATGAAGAGTTGGAAAGGGTCGTTGCCGAACGGATAACAGCGCTTCTGGAAGCTCGTCTGCGCGCCCGTGACAATCTACAGATTGAACGAATGCAGCGCTTCCTTCCTCTGGCGCGCAACCTGGCGCAGTCGGAAGATGAACTGGCGCTAATTACCATGCTGTTGGACGACTACTATCAGCAATCACTATATGCGCCACCGGTTCAGCCAGTCATCAGCAATGATCAGGTACAAGGTTTTACACCAAAACCGAAAAATAAAAGGCCCCGGCCAAGGAATAAAACAGGAAGGAAATAATACATTTTTTCTTTCTAATATAAGCTCTTACCTCACCTAATAAAGGCTTACTGGAAGTACACCGCCGATTAGCTAAAAACAAACTAAAATTTCTTGAGTAAAGATTTCAATGCTGATATGAAAGATGCGTTCTTTTGAAAATCTATTTAAAGGATGGTTATTTATGCAAAACCCTAATTTCAGTTCCGGCCCTTGCAGTAAGAGGCCAGCGTGGAGTATCGACGCGCTGAAGAGCGCGCCGGTCGGCCGCTCACACCGTTCCGCGTTGGGAAAAGAAAGAATCGTCAAAGCCATTAACGATACTCGTAAAATGTTAAACATTCCTGCAGATTACCTCGTGGGCATTCTTCCGGCTTCAGATACAGGCGCTTTTGAGTGTGCCATGTGGTCACTTTTGGGTCCCAAGCCGGTTACCGTGTTAGTATGGGAAAGCTTTTCCGACGGCTGGGCAACGGATGTAGCCAAGCAGCTCAAGCTCAACCCTAAAATTTTAAAGGCGGATTATGGTAAATTGCCCGATTTAAAATCAGTTGATTGGTCAAATGATGTCGTCTTCGTGGCCAACGGCACGACCAGCGGTGTAAGAATTCCCGACTGGAACTGGATTCCCGCCAACCGCGAAGGCCTGTCTCTGTGCGACGCCACCAGCGCCGCTTATGCAATGGAAATAGACTGGAGTAAGATTGATGTTTTAACATTTTCCTGGCAGAAATGTCTGGGCGGCGAAGCTGCGCACGGCATGATGATTATGAGTCCCAAGGCAATTGCCCGTCTGGAATCATACGATCCACCCTGGCCTCTGCCCAAAATTTTCCGTCTGAAGAAGAGCGGCAAAATCAACAAGGCTATTTTTGACGGCGAAGTCATCAACACGCCTTCCATGCTCTGCGTGGAAGACTATCTGGACGCTCTGGATTGGGCAGGAAAATTCGGCCTTGATGGTTTGATCAAAAAAAGCCAGGCCAATCTGAAAGTGGTCGCAGACTGGGTGGCCAAAACAGACTGGATAGAATTTCTGGCCGATGATCCCAAAGTTCGTTCCAACACTTCCGTTTGCCTGAGCGTGACTCATCCCAAAGTCAATGCCTTGAGCGCGGAAGAAAAGAGCAAGTTTTTAAAGAGCGTGGCTTCGGAGTTGAGCAAGAAAAATATCGCTCATGATATCAACTCTTACAAGGACGCACCGGCCGGCTACCGTTTCTGGTGCGGCCCGACGATTGAGGAGTCGGATCTAAAGGCGGCGCTTGCGGAACTGGAAAAAGTTTTCAACGAAAAGGTTAAAAGCCTTTAATTATTATTAAAGAGAAATACATGAGATATGCTGGAGAAACTGCGGAAATTGCCGCATGTTATTTCCATCAAACCGATAAAAATGTAGGAAATAAATCATGGCCAATGTTGCAGTTGTAGGCACTCAGTGGGGCGATGAGGGCAAAGGTAAAATTGTTGATCTTTACACCGAAAAAGCCGACATCATCGCCCGTTTTCAAGGCGGCAACAATGCCGGCCATACTCTTGTTGTCAAGGGCAGAAAAACCATTCTGCATCTGATACCTTCGGGAATTTTGCATGACAACAAAACCTGTATTATCGGCAATGGCGTCGTTTTTGATCCCTTTGTCTTTCTTCAGGAGATGGAAGAATTACAAAAAGGCAATCTATTGCCGCCCAACACCAAAATCTTTATCAGTGAACGGGCTCATTTAATAATGCCTTATCATCGCAGCATCGATCAGGCGCGGGAAGCCAGAACTTCAGGAAAGAAAATCGGCACCACCGGCAGAGGAATCGGTCCGGCATACGAAGACAAGGCCGCACGCACAGGAATACGCGTGGGCGACCTTTACGAAGAAAATTTATTCCGGGAGAAGCTGCGACAAAATCTGGAAGAGAAAAACTTTCTGCTGAAAAATTTTTACAACGATAATCCGCTTGACGAAGAAGAAATCACCGCTCAGTATTTAACCTGCGCGGAAAAAATTAAATCTTACGTGGCGGACACGTCCTTGATTCTGGACCACGAAATAAGACAGGGTAAAAAAATACTTTTTGAAGGCGCGCAAGGTTCGCATCTCGACATCGATCACGGCACTTACCCTTATGTAACCTCCTCCAACACGGTTTCTGCCAACGCGTCCTCAGGAAGCGGAATCGGCCCAAACACAATCAGCAAAGTGGTGGGAATCTGCAAAGCCTACACGACCAGAGTCGGCGAAGGCCCTTTCCCCACGGAATTGAAAGATGAAATTGGAGATCATATCCAGCGGGTCGGACAGGAATTCGGCGCGACAACCGGCAGAAAACGCCGCTGCGGCTGGCTGGACATGGTGCTTGTGCGACAGGCAGTAAGAGTCTCCGGCATTAGCGCTCTGGCCATTACTAAGCTGGATGTTTTAACCGGTCTGGACAAACTGAAAATCTGTGTCGGCTATGAATCGGCAAATTGTCAGTTTACTTACGCTGCACCTGCCAGTATGCGTGTACTGTCAGAGTGTCAGCCGGTTTATGAAGAATTCGACGGATGGAAGGAAAATATTCTTCATGCACGGGAAATGAATGAACTGCCCGTCAATGCCCGGAAGTATCTGAAGCGTCTGGAAGAATTGGCGGAAGCTAAAATCGTTCTTGTATCCGTGGGTGCAGGCCGGGAGGAAACAATTATTCTGGAAGATCCTTTTCTGAATAAACTATAATTTTATATAAAATTATATGCAGTAAAAAGACTTGACACATACATAACTTGTTGTTAAGAGGTCACGCTTTAAAATTAGCTATAAAGTGGGCTGTTAGCTCAGCGGTAGAGCAGCGGACTTTTAATCCGTTGGCCGAGGGTTCAAATCCCTCACGGCCCACCAACAAAATCAAGGATTTTCGGTATTTACGCTGAAAGCCTTTTTTTCATTTCTCGCCAAACCTCGCCAAATTAAGCAAAAATGCGGGCCAAATGCGGGCCATTTTCTTCTAAAAAACGATTCAATACCGATCCTACAAATAGGTTGGATTTGGATCATTTTTTCTGCATTATCATACGCACTTTTCGTCTGATCTTCAGATTTTTACACTAACGGCGCACCTCAATGTATACAAAATGCCACATTCAGGCATTGTAAAGCAAGGCTCTTAATAAATATTTTGAGTTATATTGAGCATATACTCATTATTATGTTGCATTAAATATAATGTTTTTATGATGCTTTGGGTGACGAATAGCGCATGAAGGAGCAATTTCTGTGGAAATTTGGAATTTTTAATTTTGGAGCAAAACCGCCAAGCCCAAAGTGACCGCGCGCCCTGCGCAATGCTCGACGTGACGGATTACAGCGGACGATGTATGTTGAATATGGGATGAAATGCGCAAATTCGTAATGGCTTGATTTCCGGATCTGTGGAATCCATCTTTCTTCCTGTAAGTGAGTATTAGGTAATTTTAATGGTTATCCACCCTTTCAAATCATAATCAATGAAACATCCTTTTTACTTATTTATGAGTTAGGCGAAAACGACTAATGCGATGTGAGGGCATGACGTGAATACAAAAGCGCTGCCTCGACTCGATTTCTGATATCGGCCTTCACGAAGATGTTGCGCAGATGGGTTTTGACGGTCTTGGCGCTTATGAAAAGTTTCTCGGCGATCTCTTCATTGGTCATGCTGTGGCTGATAAGTTCCATAATCTCCATCTCCCGCGAGGTAAGCGAGTTTAGTTTTTCCGAACTTAGCTCGGTGAGAGGTTGAATAAGATCTTTTCTCTTTGTGAATTCTTTGATGCATTCCTTAAAAACCCGCATGGTCATCTCAGCGTCGAGCCAAATCTCTCCCCGATCCACCACGCGAATGCATTTAATAAGTTGTTCGTCACCAAGTTCGGTTCGGAAAAACCCCTGCGCACCAACCTGCATCATCGCCATAACATTTTCCTCGTTGAAGCGTATACCGACGATGATGATCTTCATGGTAGTCAATTTATCTCTATAACTGAGGATTCTTGCTAAATCCAGGGCTGCCACATCTCGCAAAATGGCCTGTTCAAAGAGGAAAATATCCGGCTTCTGCTCGACCATTTGTTCCATGAAGGCAAGGACCTGTTCCGCTTCGCTCTTGAGATCTTTGACGATGATGGTACTGAGGAGTTTAATATCTTTCTCTCTGTGTAGGCGATTTATAAGTTTCTGCAAAAACTTTTCATCACTAGTAACTACGGCCAGCTTGATCATCTTCTACCTCCTGGTAATATTAACATTGATGGTTCGCCATCGACGAAACCAAGTTCAGAGAAAAAGCTATAGCTTAAAATAAATCGTCTTATATACGCATAAAGGAGTATACACAGAATGTCAACTATTAATTGCTTGACGAATCGTAAGCCTATAGGATGCATTTTATCCTGCTAAGGGCAATTACCCCCAAATTACCTCTTTGGAGGTATTGCCAGCCTCTTCGTTTTTCGATAGCGTAATACAAAATTCTGAATAGTGTGAAGGAAGGTATAAGGAAAGAGTTCTCACTTGAGGCGCCGAACTTATACTCGATAAGCACTATAGGCGGCATTGGCATATTTCTTTAACCATTTGACAAAATTAAGGAAAAAATTATGAAGAAAATATTTGCGATTTTGACAGTTTTGTCATTGTTGATGGTTCCCGGTGTTTCTATGGCAGCAAATATGTCGGATGCGGATCTCGCCGCAGTAACGGGCCAGTCCGGTGTAACGATTGATATCAGTAATTTGCAGATTGCTCTGGGCCTTGGCACCTTCACCTATGGCGATTTAGACGGTTATACGGGAACCAACTCTTTTGGTAATGATTTCACGAACGCCGGTTACCTTAACGTAGCATTCTGGCCAGTACCTATACATATCGGCATCGGAGATATCCATCTAGTAATTGATGTTGGCGAAAGTGTAACTACCAGTGTAGCCATGGTGAATATCTCTGGATCGATTTCATCACCTATCACGATTGACTTAATAGCCCGTGATACCTATCTTGATAGTGTAAACGGCGCCGCAGTTGATTATACAACTAATGCATCCATTGGTTCTTCTTATGGACCGGCGTTCTCTCATGCTTATTATAACTCAGCAGCGCTTACCAAAAACCTCTACGAAATTGCGATATCGAATATAAGTCTTACCATCCCTACATTCAACATAGCGATTTCGGCCCACTGATTGATGTTGAATCTTTTGAATAGTAATCCTCAACTCTAATTACTGCCCATCACTGAAACTTTGTAGGTGCAAGTAATAACCAGCGTATTTCATCTTTCCCTTGGTGACACCTTGACCTGCCCCTGAAACTTGTACCACATGTTAAGTTAGAATTCTGCCTTTTTTTATTTTTCAATTCAGGTATGCCTCCGGTGCAGGAGGACGGTAATTCAATGAACTGTGTGGCCTGAATGTGTTGT
>Ga0209777_10002033_pt1 | contig 27514 bp, 9 predicted proteins | sample FrelakmetHBP12HB_FD_187147 | JGI IMG/M metagenome (GOLD analysis project Ga0209777, IMG submission 187147) | Freshwater lake sediment microbial communities from the University of Notre Dame, USA, for methane emissions studies -HBP12 HB (SPAdes)... | ecosystem: Environmental > Aquatic >...
TCTGAGGGACGAGCTTCTTGCAAAAAGGCGACAGTATGGCCTCGAGGTCCCTGGTGAGCATGAGTGGCTCGTACTCGTCCAGCAGGGCGTCGTAGGGCTGGTCCTTGTACCCGACGAGCTCGGCGACCTTCAGTTTGAGCTCGAGGGTCCTTTTGAGCCAGGGCTCGAAGATCTTGTAATCCTTCTTGTCGCGGGATTTCTGCCAGGCCTCGTAGGCGAAGGTCTCGGCCTCGCAAAGCTCCTTCACGAGCTTTGGCGGGAGGGCCGTGGCCCTTTTTTGGTCCCTTGCGAACTCGCGGACGTTGACCTTCTGGTCCTCGTCGAGGGTTTTGTCCTTTTTGAGGGAGGCGACCATCCTTGCCATGGCCTTGGAGGTCATCCTCTCGTGGACCAGGGCCGACAATATGGCGACCTGCTGGGCCCGGTCCTTGACGGTCCCGGGCGGCATGTAGACCTCCTCGTCCCACCGCAGCAGCGAAAGGGCCTGGTTGAGGTAGCTGATGTCCTTGACCTTCTCGATGAACCGCTCGTATTCCTTGGACCTGATTGGCATGTTCTTGCCTCCGAACGACGCGATATTTTACTAGAGGACCCTGGGGCCAGATTAAGCTTTGGAGCCGCGGGGACCTTTTCCGTGGTCCGATTTTTCTATCAACTTTACATTTTTCAACCGATGTGCTTTTCGACTGATGCTGTTCTGGGCAACCTTTTTAGACCTGGACACGATACCTTCGTCGGTGGATTTTTGGCGCGCAAGGCGGACCACAAGGCCAAGGCGGAGAGAACGGTTCGCAAGTTCAAGTGCACCAACTGCGGGATCTGCTGCACTGGGGAATTCATCTACAAGCAGAAGGTCTTGAATGACGAGTACGGCATCTTCTACACCTTCGACCACGAGGATAAGATCTTGGCCCTGTGGCCCTGGGAGGCCGAGCGGCTCAGGCGGCTGGGGGACGCGATGAGCCTTAGAACGGTGCTGAGGCCGTCCTCGTTCATTGTCGACAAGAAGGAGCGCAGGGCTGTCATCTTGATGTGGTTTCTGGAGGTCAATAGCTGCCCTTTCCATATAAAGAATCGATGCAGCATCCGGCGCGACAGGCCCTTTACTTGCAAGGAGTTCCCGCTATATGGTCATAGGAACGGAATAGGCATCTCGTCCCAATGCCCGGACATCGTGAGGTCTCCCATGGGGGATGACGATGAGGAGAACGGGCGGACCCTACTAGCGGCCTATCGGGACGAGATCGTATACCTATTCAAGGACATGGACATCTACCGAATGGTCTTCGACTTCCTGGGGGACCTGGAAAAGAACGACATCATCAAGTGGGACAGGGCCGCCACGGTGGATGAGGCGACCTTGTTGATCGATGACAAGAAGGCCCGGCTCGATCTGTTCGAGCTCATACTGGCGAACGGGATAATGTCCAAGGAACAGCTCGAGCAGCTGGTGGAGAGGCTGGAGTCCGTCGAGGATGTCCAGGGGCATCTGGACCTGAAGATCTCGAAGAAGATGGCCGGCATCTGAGGGCCAGCAAGATTATTACATGAGGGGACGATTCACTCTTGAAAGCAGGACGACCTCCATCTGAGAACGACATCGGCCGTTATAACGATGATCACTGCCAGGACAATCAGGTAGGTATAATCAGGACCGATGGCGGTCGTGTATGGGATAGCCGGGACCGCTGTCGTGTTCTCTGAGCCGCCAAAGGGGTTCTGCGCATTTATTTTGTACCAGTAGGTATGGTCGTTCCTCAATTTAGCATCTCGATACTGCGTTCCCGCAGTGGAGGCGACCAGGACATAGGTCCCGGTCCGGGAATCGGACCTGTAGACATTGTACTGGGACGGTGCACCGCCTGTCGTTGGGGAATGCCAGGTCACTGTGACCTGTCTGTTCCCGGGATATAATAGAAGCCCAAGGGGTGTCGAAGGACAGTTGCCTGTCGCATTTATCCTGGCGCTTTGCTCATTGGAGCGGGGGCCCTCGCCAACTGTATTGACCGCACTAACCATGTAGTAATACCTGATGCCCGCCGTCACGCCTGTGTCGGACCAGTCCGTGCCGCCCTTGTAGCCGTTGACTAAGACGACCTCTTTTCCAGAGGCGGTCCCCCGATAGATATTGTAGCTCGTTATCGGTGCCCCGTGGGCGTCGGGAACTGTCCACGACAGGTCGATCCTCGAGATGTTCGCCCTCGCGGTAAGCACCGGATCGTCCGGTGTGGTCACATTGGAACTGACCGTCACGAGCAAGGTGAAGTTGGTCACGGCATGATACTTGAGGGTGGTGCTTCCCGGATCGGCCCCTTTGAAGGTCCAGACAAAATAAATGGGGCAATCGGCGCATCCATGTCTAGTGAAATGGTCCAGCGAGATCAGGTTGACGGTCGAGTTGTCGTAACTATCAAGATACCAAACGATCCCCATGAAGCCCCCTCCTGTTAGATTGACTATGAATTCCTCCCCAACTTCGATGTGCGCCTCAGCGCCATCGTCGCTCTGATAAAAGGTCTGTATCCCGGTGGCCTCGCCTAGGAAGGAAAGGAACGATAGGGTCAGTATGACGAAGGTCATAAGCATGACCTTGAGCACTTTCATAGGTTCCACCAGTAAACGGATCGATTAGAAATTAGAAAAAGTTGCAGGATTATATACTTATTGCCACACTTGTCGAGTCTTGAGACTGGCTTGCTTAAAAGCGCCTTGGACGGGCCATCGCATATTCCATTTAAAATTATCGTCGGAAAAAAATAAGTGGGAGCACTGGGATTTGAACACGGTGCCGTCGTGGAGAATCCGTCAATTCGCTGGAATTGAGCACTTTGCCCATCCCATCGACCCAAACGGGTTATTTCGGGTCGGAATCTAAAACCGACCTTTTTTTCTTTTTCCTTTATTGAGAGTTATCTGTTATTTTCATGTTAATCGCTTGTCTGAGTATTTGAAAAAGTGGATGCTGTCTACTTATTGTAGAATACCTAAAAATAGATTTTTTTTTCTCGCACTCTTTCAATCAATATATTACTAGTTTTTCTAATTGATGGATTTTTTTCTGTGATGTGATTCATTATGATTATTTAATGTTAGGTTTGAAATTAAAATAGAATTGAATATTATATTGGTTATTAAAATTATTATAGGGATTAAACCGAAATAGATTATCAATGGGATATTGCTAATATTATCCTTTAAATTAAAACCACTAACATTCCAAAAGTTAGCTAGTTGATAAAAAATAACTGATGCGAGTGGGCCGGGTAGAAATGCTAAAAAACATATTAAAAAAAATCCAAGGAGTAGATATTTCCAATAACTTTTCTTTTTTTTCTTCAATCCATAAATCAAATTTGGTATAAAAATAAATGAATAGAGAAATGAACCATAGATGAAGGATGTAATATTTAATTTTAATATAAACAAATTTATCAATATAGTTAATGGTGTGAAAAAAACAAAACACCCATATGTAATGTTTATATCCCTAAAAAAATTTTTCTTGTAGGTTGAAGAAAATACTTTTTGTTTTTTTAACATTTTAATTCCATAGTACAATAAAATAATGGGAATAACAAATGGAAGAATAACTTCCCAAAAAAAAGCTATGAACAAATCTATTAGGTCTCTTATTGGATTCGATTTTATTTGTGGATATACCGTCATTAGAACATAAAATGTAGCTATAAGAATGAGTATTATATAAATTATAAAAAAAATATTTAAAACAATCATTTTTTTCAAATCATCAATAAAAAAAAATGATGCCTTAGATTTAACTTCTTCAATCCTTTTATTTTTTGATACATAATTGTTCATATATATGTTTCTCCTTGAATATTTTCCGATTTCCACATTTCGGGATAAGATCGGAAATCTTGATCTTTGTTGATAAGTGTTGTCGACATAGAATAATGTCGATAATTATGTTCTAAGGCAAAATCTGTTTTTTCATAGACTTGTTCTATACTCCTTGGAGATGAACTTGAACCTAAACTTTCTATAAATCCAGGATTAGAATTATGGAAGTATTCTGTATAATCATTTCCGCCTATCCAAAATGCATATTCAGCTGGATCGTGACCCAATTTATTCCAACATTCATTATTGCCTTTTCCACTGGTGCATGTTATTACCAATCTATTATTATGCATTATTCCAGTATGTGTTATTGATGGGGGGGTTATAGTAAATGTAAATTCTTCTTTGAAATTGGGCCAATTTTTAATATCTAGAAAATTATTGGAATAACATTCAGTAATAATAACAATAAACCTACTAAAATGCAGTCTCAGACCTTCTAATTCTTTTGTTTTTACATTTATATATTCATGTTGTTTTTCAAGATAATTGTTAAAGTAACCTAAAGGCATATTTTCATTATTAAGAAGGCCGGCTAAATCCTGATTAATTGTTCCATCTAGTGGTTTCCCTGTAGAATCAACTCTATTAGCATTGTTATGTCCATCAGTGGCTATGAATAATAAATCATTATTTGTCCCTTTGTGTGACAATTCCACAAAGATTGATAGAATTGCATCCTCAGTAGTCATATCCGTAATTGGAATTTCCTCATCGTTGGGGTTATTAAAATTTAGTAGATATAAATTATTTGATTTGAAATTATAATCATTTCTCAATTTTGTATATAATAATTTCATATCTCTTTGGAATGATTTATGATTAATAAATACATCGGTCTTTCCTGCAGTTACTATTAAAATAGCGTATCGTTCATTATGAATATTATCTTTCTGCCAACTTCCATAGGTCTCTTCATATGTATTTATCATTCCATCATTATCTCTATCAATATCCTGACTATCTGGAATTCCATCCCCATCCATATCTAAATCATCGGAATTAATATCAATACCACCACCAGTATAAATTTTATCAGTGGAATAACCCATCGCCCAATAGGGGTCATTCAATTGTCCGTTTCCATTTATATCATAATCTAATGGTATCGGATCGTTTAAATCGTTCAATCCATCTCCATCGGTATCGACGTTGTTTGGATCTGTTTTATATATAAAGGAATAGCGGCTCTTTTGAAATCCTGCGAGTTCCCTGAAATCACAAATTCCATCGCTATCGGTATCAATACATGGCGCAGCATGTAAGGGATCCTTTCCATTCCACCATTCCGTTCCATCTGATATTCCATCTTCATCCGTATCTTCATTTATCGGATTTGTACCGATTTTTACTTCTTCGGGAAATATTAAGCCATCATTATCGAAATCATTCTGAGTAATACTGAAATGCATTTCAGCTGCATCTTTATTTGTTGAAAAATCATCAGAACCAGAAACGACGCCCATACCGTTATAATCCCCTATTTTATCATAAATTGAATCCCAGATACCTGTTGATAAATGATACGATAACCTCAGAGTTTTACTTTCGGTACCTACGGTATCAAATTGGATTGACCCTTTTGCAGTCAGATCCCAGATTGAGATGGAAATATCAACTGTATCAATATTATCTGGTATATTTTCGGTATATGCGAATATATTATCAACATTACTATAACCAGGTTCAATAAATTGAGAAGTTACTTCTGTGATTAATGAAGGTGCACAGCCTTGGGGGCAAATATCGACAACTGCCATAATATCAGGTTCTGAATATTGCTCAGGATAAAGAAGGGTAACTCTGGATATATCAATGGTCAATGATAAATCGACAGTTGGATCGATATCGACATTATCATTGTAGGAATCACCATCTGTATCCGTGCTAATAGAAAATGTTCCTTGTTTATATTCTCTACTGTCTGATAAATGATCATAATCCGTGTCTGGTTCAAAAACATCACAAATCCGGACTTTATCATGCCAAAGATCGGAATTCAATCCTAGGTTTTGCACGAAAAGGAATTTATCGACAGATAAAGATCCCCCTCCACTCACAATCAATTTTAAAGTAAACGATCCAGTCCATATAGTGGGATGGAATGCTTGATCTGAAAAATCAATCCATATCCAATCTGATGTATGAAGCCAAGATGTTGAACCATCTTTTAATAGGGTATAATCATTATTATTTGAATCCGTTATTGTTATTCTAATAGTTGGAGATTCTTCATTTACTGGTTCATATTTACATCTAATAAATAAATCATAACGTAGATTCTTCTCCAATGCTAAAAAGACATTACTATCGATTATTTCACCCAGTCCCTTTATGTAATATCCACCTGACGCATCAACATCTGGCTGGAGACTTCCAATAATCGGTTGAGTTTCCGCTTCAATCCAATAGATATTATTACGGACTTCTTGACCATCTAACAATCCATCTCCATCCATATCTGCTATGCCCGGTGAAGTCATTTGACGTGACTGTACTCGCCAATTACCAGATGAAGTTTGTTTTATTAACCCAATACAATCAACGCCGATATCTTTCCCAGAAATCCGCAAGTCGATAAATGGTCGACCGAACGAATCGATTAATGGGGTGATGGGATCTGGCAAATAAATCCATTTCAGATTATCACTTCCTAAAACAATCGGATACTCGGTTCTATCAGTTGCAGGATCTGGACTTGTTTGAACACTAGCTGTCATTGTAGCAGAATTTGTGGAAATGCTTTGTGCCCTAATCATAATATTGTATTCACTATTTAGATTCAAACTATCAGCATCCGATTCAATATTATAAAATGTGTGTTCGATAATATAATGCGGAGCAGAGGGATCTGCGGATGCCATACCAGACCTATATGACCCCCAGATCCCTTTATGAGCCATTAAGAGATTATCATCAAGAGCAGTTGAAGAAAGCCAAATGGCAGATTCTCTGCACATACCATTTTTATCGCAATAGTTAGTTATTTCATTGATATCTGGTATTCCATCCTTGTCTGCATCATCTTTTGGATCCGGATTCTTACCAATAACTGTAATTGAATTTCTTGTAGAATCGAGCCATGTGGCCCCCCAAATGAAATGATTATCGACATCTACACTTGAGGTTTCTTCATACTGCGGAGATACGAATAAACGATAGGTGCCAGGATCTCCAGAGTTTAGGGGCGGTATGTATTGGTACATTTTTAATGATGTTTGCGCACCCGGATAATCATTAGGATTATACGCAATATGTATAATGACATATGCACTCCATTGGCCAACTTTAGTGGCAGTAATATCATATCCACCGGCAATTGTTTTAGACAATTCTATGGTTAAAGTTAATCCAGCACAGTATTGATCATCTGCAACAATTGATGCTAGATCCGCATTGGGATACGGAGGCTGAGCGATACAGTAATCGAGAGTCCAATCTTTGATGACATTGAATGAAAGTGGTTGAGTGTCCTTTCCGTCTGAAATTAAATCGCCATCAGTATCTGGATTTACTGGATCGGTTTCACCCGGATCGACAATCCCATTTTGATTGGCATCTTCCTGTCCATCTTTTAGACCATCTCCGTCGGTATCGTCAATATGTGGGTTGGAACCCAACTTTCCCTCTTTTTTATCGCTAATGCCATCCTTATCGGAATCAATAGCATCAGATGGATAATTTGGATCTAATGGATCAAATCCATATTTGACTTCCCAGCCATCCTTGGCCCCATCATGATCAGTATCTGCCACCAATGGATTCGTGTTGTTTAGATATTCCTCGTAATTTGTGAGACCATCATTATCAGTGTCCGCTTTGGGGTCGCAGTTGTCGGGTGTTACAAAATACTTTGATTCCCAATGATCATCGATACCATCACCGAGAATATCGACGAAATTATCATCCGTGTAATCCAATGGTTTCAATCCACTCTCGATTTCAGACTTATCATCGAGTCCGCCTCCGTCCGTGTCCCTTAATGTCGGGTTTGTCGGAGTGACAAGTCTGAGCTCTCCATAGAATGTCCAAGAGTCTCCATTTTTATTATCTACTTTTATTCCAGCCGCATCAAATTCCTTGGCAAGATTTGAATTCTTATCAAGAACTTGGTTATAACCATCAAGTAATTTGTCACCATCGGTATCATATCTCATGGGGTTTGTCGTATATGTCTGGGGATAATTTTCGTGTCCGCCCTTTGCATCAACATATTCTGAAACGAATATTTTTATTGGAGTAAGCTCCCCTATATTGTTACCGACATTCGGGCCATCCCATAGTCCGTCTCCATCGGTATCCGTATTCTTAGGATCCGTTCCGAGGCTAACTTCGCCCAGGAATGTATAATATGTGGTTCCATCTTTTACAATCGATTTATAATATAAGCTGTTTTCAATGAATGTATCATATCGATAATCATCGGACATTATGGTCACTGTATATCCATCTAATAAATGGTCGCCGTCGCTATCCACATTATTATCAAAGGTTTTGAATTTCGCCTCTTCGGAACCGGCAATGAAGAAACTCTGAGCAAGATATTGTGTAATGAATGCCGGATATCCCGACAAGCCATCATTATCATAATCGGTCGGGAGCAAATCGGTATCATCGAGGATCATATCATTATCCGTATCGACTTCCCATGGGTTCGACCGTCCACTTGACGGATTATAGTAGAGGCCTATTGGTGGACTGTTGAGAATAAATTGCATAGGCTCTTCATAACTATCCTTGACCCCATCGCCATCGGTATCCCAATCTCTTGCATTGGAAAAACCATTTTGATTTATATCGGTGAAAACGCCAAAAGGCGATATTTCTAGACTGTCCCTATTGCCATCACCATCGCTATCGCCGCAGAAAGGATCTGAAGTATAGAATTCCTGGTAAGTATAAGAACTCAAGGGTTGAAGATTTTCCGGAATTGTAAATATCGATGGTTCTTTTTCAAAGACATATATCGATCCCTTGACTGGGCCATTAAGGATAGTTGGGAACATTCCCGCCTGCCAAACATATATTTTCATATTATCTGTCGAAATAAATATCCAAGAACGATCCCGCAGGTATCCTAGAACTCTTATATTCGTCGGGGTGTATTTTCCATTCCAATTGTTAGGTATACCTTCGAACGAGGTGTCCGGGTCGTTTACGGTGTATGAATACGAGAAGGTCCCAATCGCCCTGACCCAAATCTGCTGTCCATCAACACCATAATACCGGGAGGTAAGAGCACCCATCATCACATTGGTCCTGGCTAAGATAGGAGAATTCTGGATTAGTGCAAGTTCATGTCCATCAGATAAACCATCACCATCTGTATCCGAGGTCCTCGGATTCGTGCCAATAGTGAATTCCATTGAATTTGTTAATCCATCGGAATCCGGCGTTACTCCGTTCAATCTATCTACATATTGGAATTGCCATGGTGACGAATAATAATATGAGGTTAGCGGTCCGGTAAGAACATCACCATCTAAACTAGCATCATTGACCCCGTTCAGATTGTTCGGGTCAAGCAAGAACCAATTCTCCCAAGAATCGCTCATTCCATCCGCATCTGTATCGCTTAGGGTTGGAGATGTTTCCTGATAATTATAGAGGTGCCCATTCACGGTCATTATCGCCTGGTCCGTCGATCTGCCATTCCCATTAAGGTCCTCACCTTCCCACGGTTCTGCAGACCAATCATGGTTCCAATCGATGATCCCATTCATGCCCCAATTCTGGCTTGAATAGATTACTGAATCATATTTGAGCCCCCAGCCATCGATAACCCCATCAGGGAGACCATCTCCATCCCAATCTTTGTTGAGCGGGTCTGTAGCTATGTTGGTTGTATCGGCATCGGAATTCTCGGTTAGGGTATCATATACAGTATATGGATCAGTTGAAACCTTTCCTAGTCCGAGTTCAATCCTGTCTCTGATGCCATCGAAATCGGTATCCCTTTCTACTGGAGAAGTGCCATAGCTCAATTCCGTCGGATCACTGAGGCCATCTTTATCGGAATCGGCGCTCATTGGATACGAACCATGGGTGAGCTCGTAACCATCTGTCAATGAATCAGAATCCGAATCTGCATTCAATTGGTTATACGAGGTACTTGATATGGTCGTATAATCAACATTGATATCCTTGATATAGAGGAAATAAAGGCCTAGGGGATCCAATTCCCCGTTCTGATTGAAGGTTTGCCCTAGATATTTAGGATCGATCGAAAGCTCCATTGAGTATATTCCAGCCGGAAGATTGAAACCAACTTCAATGTGGAAATATTTGACAGTACCAGCCGTATAGCCGTAGTAAGTTGGGATGTTATCAACTCTAGCTTCTCTGATTTCTCGGCTCTCATCAACGGGGAAAGCACCTGGCAATAGTTTGTTGATAAAGATTGTCTTTACAGGTTGTTGGGGAAGTATCAACGGTGGGGGGTCCTTTCGAACATTTATCTTCAGTGCATTCTCCGAGAGGTGATATTTCTCATCGGCCAATTGGGAAACTATAGCATTATCAACAGATATTGGCGGGGAACCTGGGGGAATTTGGGGAGACGTCCACATCCCTATTGTGGCGGTCCCTTCGATAGTATATCTGTAGTAACCCCCGGTCGGTATATTGGATACACATCGTAAATAGCCCCCAGTATAACTATTCGCAAAGTCCCAAGTGGAGGTAATATTGACATTGAATTGGTGCTTTATCACATTCAATCGTTGAACGGGATTTAGTTTGCCGAGATATACATCATTGAATTGGCCATTGGCAAAGCTGGCACTTCTGGTATAGAAATCCTCGATCTGGATCTTGTCATAGTTCCAAAGCGCACCGAATTCTTGCCCATCGGGTACGCCATCATTGTCCGAATCGCTCTCCATAGGAAGTATCGGTTGGTATGGGTTCGAATACGCAAGGTAGGATGTACCCTCTGAATCCTTGAGTTCAACACCCCATGGGATTAAATCCTTATATGTGACCTTTGCGACACCATTTACAATATCTATACCACCAGTGGTCATGACAACGATTTCTAAATAATTATCATGATCGATATCTCCAATGAGTGGTTGTTTGGTGATGGATGCGCTGACGGCAATGGAATCGATCAGGAAACCTGAGGATAGATCTAATATCTCGATTTCCGAACCTACAGGCGTATAAAGAAGTCCATTATTGGCTGATGGGGGTGCGGTCGCTATGATCAGAACGGCCCAAATGCTCGCTCCATCATTTTCTGAGAATGCTGCGAGTCCTGTGGGCGACCTCGCGATTATCAGTCCATCAGTGACGATTGCATCCGTATAAGAGCCATCTAGGGACCAAACATGCCGGTCTATATTATTTTGGTCGTATATCGAGGGATCGACCGCTTCGATTTTATTCTGCTCGATAACGATTATTATTCCTGTTCCAGCAAGGATGCTAATAGGTGTCGAAGCTAAGGAATACTCCCACTTCTTTTCCCCATCTTTTATTCCATAAAGTGTATCGGATGTTGCTACGATGATAGTATCATTGATGAAGATAGGGCCCACGGTCAGGGCGTTCGACGCGCTCCAAGACCATGTCACGGGATCGGTTGGATTTAATTTATTCTTGTCACGGGCATAGAGCGTATCGCTTGTCGTAACATATAGATCGTTCCCATGAAGGACAATGCCCATTGGATTGGTGACGGTCCAGCTATTATAATTGTTGCTGCCAAGATCTTTTCCTATTGAATATACATGTCCACTATCGCCAGCATATATTCTGGAATCGTCAGAAATTAACCTGGTAACGGTATCGATGGAGAATGTTTTATCACCATTTCTGAGCTCTCCATCCCCACTGGTAAATATCCCCGCAGCGTCCAATAAATATCCAGAGGGATTGGTATAAGAGATCAGTTGAGCTGAACTCTTTGCTTCTCTTGTCTTTATAATATCAATACTATCAAGATAGGTCAAACTTTCAGATGAGAATTTAATATTTGGATTTCCAGGTGTATAGAATTCAGGTGTCGAATACCAATTCTTGATAGGCCCAAGATTCTGATTAAAGGTGACAGTATCAATCGAGACGGATAATGGCGTTTTAGTATCGATCTTATAGATACTTCCCCCACTTGTGGCATAAAGGTTTGAAGAAACCCCCGAGAAGGGATTTGGCGCACTCAGATAATCATTGATATTGCCATTGTCATAAGTATAGACGCCATCGCCAACAAGATAGACCGTCCCTGAGTTTAGAATAGCGCCGGATATTGTTCCCAGAACACCGTTCGCCATGGTTTCAAACACAGTCCCATGCACACCGATTGTCATCTTTAGAACATTCCCATTATCTCCGAAGATCAAGGCTTCGGTTCCGCTCAACCAGACCGAATTGTGGAAAGAACCTGTAATGACCTCCGTCGGTACGGCTAATTTCAAGAAACTGGTCCCTGAACCCAAATAGACGGATCCGGAATCACCAACGATCAAAACGTTCGGGCCGTTCTTTGTAACACCATTCAAATTTGTGATACCGAGTACTTGACCACTAGAAATCGTTAGAGATGAACTGTGTTTCTCGATATTCAATAAATGTCCGTTCGCCCCGATCGCTATTGCAGTCGTTGACGAGGTTGATATTACATTGCTCATCGGATATGGTGCGGTCATTGTATAAATTGGATTTCCTGCTGGGCCCAATAAAAATATTTGATTGTTGCCTACAGCAATGCTATTTTGCTCATCAAACCATGAAATGCCAGTCATCAGACCCGATGGCACCGCCCCGCCCGAACCAACCAGGTAAGTACAAGTGCCAACAGCTATCGTTTTTGTTCCCATTGGGGATGACGCAATAGAATTGAAATGACAACCGCTAAATTGGTATTGTGCTGTCCACGTAAGAGGCGGAAGACGATATGCATTATAATAGATCTGGTAATATCCGGCCGCTAAGGTCGCTTGAACGAAGTTATAGTCCGAGCCGTGATTAATGATCGCTGCATCGCCACCTAGGTCATCTGATGATAGGACTCCACCAACATTGTAGAATTGTTCATTTGCAGAGAATTCCTGATAATCACCCAATTTATCGTTATCAGTATCAGAGGAAAGCGGCGATGTGTATATCATTGCATTTGTCAGGATGCAGGAACCGACCTTCGCGATATGAGTTGTACTAAGGCTGATCCTTACTTCAGTGATAGCGTTCAATGTGAATTCATACCAATAGTCACTTTCGGTGGTCTTGAGATTATAGGTTTTTGTAGCAAAATCATTGACCTGAACATTAATACTATCACCTATTGCATTGAAATGCAAATAATATTTCCCGGCAGGTAATTCTCCTATCTGCTCGACGGCTGGCATCTCATTCGGAACAGATAGATAATTCCCATCCTTCAGTTGATAGGCCAACTCATATGCATTGAATTGGTATTGAGATGTATCCTCAATGTCATCGCTCAGACCATCATTGTCACTATCCCCTGAAGTATACATTGTTACTTTCCTAATATCGGTCATGAAAACATGCACATGGCTTTGGCCGGCCCGGATCTGATAATATGCATGCGTTCCTGTCTCATCATATTCGATAAGGTCGGTCGTCAGAATACCCGTGGCCGGATCGGTATTATATTGTATACCGCCAATATCGACGGAAATAAGTGCGTGTGGAAGGACCTCGACGGTCAAGGTCCTCAAGGATTTGTAATGGCTCGGCCCATCCGCATTGATTTTATTCCTCTCATGCTGCGTGTTCTCCAATATCAGATCGCTACTGACGAGCGTGGCCACATTATTGACCGAATATATCATGCAATTCGTAACAATGGAATTTGAGGATTCGAGATCAATTGCCACATTTGCAGCATAGATATTAGAACCATATAATTGAACATTCGAGTTAATAGAATAAATTCCAATATCGACTGAATATATTTCTAAACCGAACAATTGCGAAGGGGCTATATCATTTTCCGAAGTGATGGCGACAGAGGCCTCATTATTATCTTCATGGACCTCGCTGACCTCATTATTCGAATCCACGACAAAATAAAACTCTGTTTGACTTGTCGTTTCTGGCGTCCAACTAAAGGTGATGGTTCCAGAACCACCACTTGGAATAGACTCTATTTTTTCATCGGATTTGAATTTCAAGCTTGTAGCAGGGGGTCCAGTATAGACGCTGACAAAGAAATTATTAGCATCCGTAAGGCCATAATTATTAATCGTGGCTGTAATCGTTGTCTCTTTTCCAACCAATGCTGGCGAGGAGGAATAGGTAATACTTCCGCTCTGGATGATAAGATCAGGCGCCAGATCTAGTTGGGGATAAGCTGGCCCAGAAGAATCTATAGTTACATCGCTCATCCAATATTGTGAACCGGCGTAGTCAACACGAATATTATAAGTTGCTTGGGGTAAGAACCAATGAACGGTTCCAGCATCTGATGTTGTTGCGGTTTTATCCAGATATACATCATCCGATGTGAATAAATAAACAGGAATGTCTTTAAGCGGTTCTCCAGCGAACATTATCTTTGCAGTAACATCCTGGTGAGGGATTGTAAATATAAGTTGATCGGGTGGATTATAACCTTCCGGCGGATTATTATTATTGTTGGAATTATCGAACCACCACTGACCACCTAGATAATCAATCCTGATCTTGTAGTTGCCACCCGTAAGATGAATCGTTGTCAATCCATTAATATCGGTCGTTCCATGTTGATTTATATAAGAATCATCCATTGTGAAGATATACACATTTGCACCTTGGATAGGATTCGTTCCATCGTTCACAGTGATCTGGAGATCTCCTCCATCGGCATCGATTGGCACATCGGCCACGATCCCTGGTTGCGCGTCATCCCATTGCAGGACGATCGGATTGCTCGAGAAGTATTGATGACCGTTCAGGTCTGCCCGGAAATAGTAGTTCTGGACCGGTAATTGAACGGTGTAATAACCCGTTTGCGTGACCCCGTTCAGGCCCAGATATGCCCCGCCTGTATTGAATACATAGATAGGGACATCATTTAAATTCGAGGAACCCTGCGTTACATGGACCTTTGCCAAAACCTCTTTGATCTGGATAGTTGGCAGGCCCTCCGCCGTCGAGCCCGACCAGAACTGGAAGGAAAGATAGTCGGCCCGGAAAGAATAGGCCTGTGCCGGAAGATAGAAATCGGCATAGCTTTTACCATCGACATCGAGCTGGGTCAGTACATATTCATTAAGATAGGCTAGTGGTGAGCTGGTGAATAAATAGACATGCGTGCCATCGGGGACTGGCGATTGTGTTAGATCATTGTTCTGGTCTTTGAACTGGCGTGTCACATAAACCCGTACCCATTGATGCGCAATCGATATAGTTACATATGGATCGGTATATGGTACATTTATTGTATTTGAGAAATATGAATAGCCCAGATAATCGCACCTTACTTTGAAGTATTGAATCGCCTCATCTGGAAGATTGAAAACGACTTCTCCTTGCGGGCCCGTTGTTTTTGACTGTCCAAGATAAAGATCACCTGAGGAGAAAAGATACATCGGCAAACCCTGCAATCTATCTGCCCTGTCTGGTGTCGGGGTTTGTTCGAACTTGAATGTCACATCATGATGAGGTATTACAAATTCATGAATACCATCGTTCAATACTTGGACACCATCGTCCCAGAATTGGAGCCCAAGATAGTCAATTCTGAAATCATAGGTTCCTTCTGCAAGAGGCAAGGAAATGGTTCCTGCATCGTTCGTTGTTCCAGAAATGCCCAAATAGGAATTATGACCGTCCAAAAAGACAAAGACATTAGCTCCTTTAATTGGCATGCCTACGGCTTTTTCCACACTAAAGATAAAACCGGACCTGCTGCTAGCACTGCCATTACCATCATTGGATATACTTCGAGCAAGTTCGGGAATTGAAATATCAGTAGTCAATTCCGCGTTTATCGAGTGGACGCCTGTCCAATGTTGGTCGTTCCCGAAATCGGCCCTGAAACTATAGGTCCCAACAGGTAACTGGAACTCAACTATACCATTCCCGTCCGTCATTCCGGACATGCTTAGATATGCATGGCCCCAGGTAAACACAAATACTGGAATGAAAGAAGCTGGATTTCCCCCATCCATCACGATTATTCTAGCTTTACCTTCCTCGATAATAATGTCGTGCGAAAAAGTAGGTGTGAGGGCCTCGGTCATGTAACTGTTCCCAAGATAGTCCGCCCGGAATTTGTATTCTTGGACTGGTAAACAGAATTGGACCTTGCCATTAGATAATGTCTGCCCGCTCAATGAGATATAATTATCCAATGAAGTAAAGACATAGACTGGGACTTGGTCTAAGGTTGTCTCCACCCCGTTATATGTTGTTTTCACAAAGATCGTGGCATCGCCGTGTAAAATATCCACATGGGGGGCAACATTAGCATCGATCATAAAAGGATCTGGGGTCATGAACTGATATCCCATGAAATCGGCCCTGAAATTAAATTCCTTTCCATCAGGGAGGTCGAAGTGGACCCGCCCCGCGTCATCCGTATGATCATATTTACCGAGGTAGGCTTGCTGAGCATCGAAAAGATAGACCGGCACACCGGAGCCGATCCCAGAAAGATGCCCATTATAATCCTTATTTACTGATACAATAACAGTCCTTAAATGGAGGTTTATTAAAGTCGACTCGTCATCCGGAACATTTACTGGATTTGACCAGAAGTTACTCCCTAAATAATCTGCCCGGAATTCAAAGGAACCCGATGCAACCTTTATCTTCGCTATTCCACCGTTCTTTGTTGTATCGAACATACCGATATAGGCCAGACCCGGATAGGTAAATGCATAAACATTCACTCCATCGATCCCGTGGCCGGAACCGTCCTCGACACTGATTGAGAACTCCTTACCCTCCAGATTAATCTCGATTGGATTTACAATATTCTTCACAATTGGAACGATCTTACTCCCGTCATTCTTTGCCCAATATGAATTGTCTTGATAATCAGCACGGAATTCATAGTTGCCTTCAGGTAAAAAGAATTCGACCTGTCCATGATTCTCCCCTGAACCGGAAACCATGTTCATATTTAGGTAATTCCCGTTACTATCAAAGACATATACCGGTACGCCATCGAGAAGATCATTTCCTTGCTTTATTGTTAGAACGGCACATCCTTCTTGGAATATTATTGTGACCTGTGGTGCAAGATCTTCTGGATTGTAGGTGTATATCTCAGAGAATTTCTGGATTCCGAGATAATCTGCTCTATAAATATAAGGCATGGAAGGAACATCGATACCAGCATAGGAATAATAATCATGAGTGTTCGAACTCTTACCCATATACATATAATCTGGTTTGAATAGATAGACTGGTATATCATTGAGATAATCACTATTTAGATTATATGTGGTTTGGACTGACACTAACACCCTACCGCCCGAGATTGATATATATGACGACGATGACGCTGGCATCTCTACAGAATCCGAACTGAAGCGATATCCGAGATAATCCGTTTTGAAAATATATTCACCTGTTGTATCAACAATTGGCAAATATACAATACCCTCATTATCAGTATTCCCCGATATTCCCGTGTATGTTCCATCCTTAAAAGCATAGACCGGCACATCAATGAGTGGACGGAAAGAGTCTCCTCCTGGAACAAAAACCTGGACCATATATCTTACATTCAGATCTATTGATGCGATATTATCAGATTCATCGGTCTCTCCGACTGAATTCGTTCTATCTACGATGACATATATTTCATGATCTCCGACCGAAGCTGTCCAATCCGTGCTAAAGGTCGCAGAACTGGAACCTGTAATAACCTGTGTGCTCTCAGATATAATAATTCCATCCGTTTTCGGATTTCCGTCATAGAAACTCACAAGGGCAATAGCGTCCCTACCGCCTGCATTGTCTACACTAGCCTCGATAGTCACGATAGAACCTGCTTTGACAACTGGATCATTCGATGAATAGGTGATATCTGTGGAAATTATACTGAAATTAGGCTCAGTTAAAATGGAGGCTCCGTCCTCATATATCCCCCAATGAAAACCATGTATCTTTGTATTTTCAATAATTGCGTGGCTTCTGTACAAATATATTCCCGATCCGCCTACAACCCCCATGGGTCCGATATCGCAATTTGTAATTGTTACATCATCACTTCTTACTATAATACCAGATTGTGGTTCTTCGGAATTTCCATAGAGACCAGTTATCGTAACACCATCAAAAGTAGCACCGCCATCTATAACGATCTTAAGTGATTGTTGAGAATCATAACCTTCTATGGAACCACCCTTGACATTTAATATTCCACCCTTCTCGACATATAATGTGCTCGGGATTCCGTCGTGCATTTTCATTCGGAGAATAACATTCGAAAGCGTCAATTGCCCTAAAACGAAGATATCGTTCGCGACAATGATCTCTCGGTCTTGATAGGATTCCGAACTAGTGATGGTCCAAGTAGTTTCTCCAGAGCTGGGCCATGATGGTAATTCAGCCTGCGATAGATTCGACAAGCTCGGAAAGACCATTACCAAGCATAATGCAATCGCAACTATTCCGGACCACTTATTTTTTGAAGATTTCATATGGGGCGGCATAATTAGTCCTCCGACGAACTTCACGATATCAATCTTTCAATGAATTACGGTAGATGGGGATATTTCATCGATTTCAGGGATTGCCGATATTGTTGGCAAATTCTGTCGAATTGCTCAAATTATCAGCACCCACGCTGGAAAAAATATGAAACCTAGTACCCCCTCCCGATTTCGGGGATACAGACATCAATATTTAAATGTTAGGATAATTTTACAATACCCTATATAAATCTATTTTTATCTCTTAAGAAAAATAAAAATAATTATCTCTAAACATTCCAAAGCATCTTAGACCAAAACGATTATTAATAATATATTTCATGTAATGTAGTAATTACTAGGTTAATGCTCATCTACAATAGACGTTCCAAGGGCCTTTGCCCCATGGACAGATTGGAGGAAAATCCTATGGCATCGAACCATTCCGGTCCGAAGTTGATCCTGTGCGTTCTTGCTTTTTTGATGGTCGTTCCCAACCTTGCCTTTGCGACGATGGCGACCGAACAATCCACCTCCGAAGTAACCTCATCACGTGCATCCTCCAGAGCCCTTGAGGCATGCCCCAGCAGTGTCACAGGTTGGACCATCTCAGGCACTCATGTATACACAGGAACATGTACAATCTCCGGCGGTGCGATAACGATCCAGAATGGGGCAGACATTACCTTCGAGAATGTCACTTTAACCCATACCGGTGCATATTATATCTGGAATTATAACAATCTTAGAATCCTGAACTCGACTATAATCGGAGGGGCCTCATGGTCTGGCATCACTGGCTGGTTGGGCATGAAACTGACCAGAATCGAAAATAGCACTGTTAAGGGCTCGACACAATACGGAGTCTACACATGGGGTGGGAGAGCGGAGATCGGCAATTCCACAATCTCCACAAGTGGCGGATATGGAATAGAAGTTTTTACCGGAACAGGTGGTTACATCACCAATACTGTTGTCAAGAACACGACGAACACTGGCATCTATATATTTCAGGCATCCAAATATTGGGTGAACAATAATACTGTCACAATGACCTCCGGCAACTTTGGAACATATCTAGCAACTTTCGGGGGCGTGTATGAGAACAACAGCGTCAAAGGAGGTACCGTTAACGCCCTGAGGATAGATCCAACCGTCCCAAGCTCCTTCTTTCATAACCGTGCATATGGGAGTGCCGTTGGACTTTATCTATCTGGGGCGAATACACTTAATGCATATTATTGTAATTTCACAGGCAATACAGGGAATGATATCTCCTTAGGGAATAATGCCAAACTGAAGGCCTATGATACATCTTTCAACACTTCTACGATGGACACGACCTCATCGGTGGAAGTCTATTGGAGCGCGAACTTCAGTGTCAAATGGCTGAGCAACGGCAAGGGTGTCCAGGGTGCCACAATAGGCATCACGAATACAACAAATAATAAGGACCCTAGGAACCTCCTAACCAACAGCACAGGAGTTATCCAGAAAATATTCCTAGAGGATTACCTCAAGGTCTGGAACGCGAAAACCGACTGCGCCCCATATACATTCGATGCAAGCATCACGACCGGAGGGAAAAGCTATACCAATTCAACAAAAGGAAATATCACAAACGGCAAAAATGATTTCCTAATAATCCTTGATGATGTTCCGCCGCCGCTTACTTTGGCTTCGCCCTCTGATGGTATTGTAACGAACCAGTCCTGGACGGTCGTCAAGGCATGGACCGAGCGTAATATTTTCAAGGATTGGCCCGTCACGGCTATTGTACTGCTCGACTCAACCGTTTACAACCCGCCCGTGGGACTCGATGGATATATCGAGCAGAACGTCTCATTGCCATCTGATGGCAAACACATGATAACTGTCAAAGCCTTGGATTCGCAATTGAACATGAAGATAATAATGATCAATGTCACACGCGACACGACACCACCAGGTTTGACCATTACTTCCCCTAGTGATGGAAAATTAACGAATGTGACGATTATCGATGTCCAGGGAACGACTGAGGCGTCGGCCAACTTGACCGTGAATGGTGTAGTTGTTCCTGTCCAGTCCACTGGAACTTTTACGTGTTCATATCATCTGGTTGAAGGGGATAATATCATCACGGTAAGGTCCGAGGACAAGGTCCATAACTGGAATAAAAAAGTCCTGAAGGTGAAGCTTGATACGAAACCCCCGGTCCTATCGATCGCCCAGCCCGTGAATGGTTATAGGACCAATCAGTCAACAATATCGATCCAGGGCACAACGGAAGCCTTGGCTACAGTTACTATCAACGATATAGTTGTCCAGCTATCCGGAACATCCTTCCAGATGCCCTATGACCTCAAGGAAAGCAGCAATATATTAAATGTTAAAAGCTGCGACGCGGCCGGGAACTGCAATATCACATCAATTCATGTATTCCTCAAGACCACAATACCGTCATTGATCCTTATATCCCCGACGGATGGTTTATTGACTAATCATGCCACGATCGCCCTCCAGGGCACGACCGATGATGGTTCAAAAGTCACTATCAATGGCCACCCGATCACATTCTTTGGGATGAGCTTTTCTTATAACTTGACTCTAATTGAGGGCAAGAACATCCTCATTGTGGATTCCGTGGATGATGTGGGCAACAAGGCAGAGGTAATAATCGCAGTCTATTTGGATACTATCGCACCGGCCTTGACAATCAATGATCCAAAGGATGGAATAACAGTCAACACCCCTGAAATAACAATTGATGGTTCGACGGAGCCAAATGCGACAATCATTCTGAATAATTTACAGCTATCAAACACCAACGGTGCGTTCACGAAAAAGATAACCTTGATCGAGGGACTGAACTTCATTAATGTCACTGCCATGGACGCTGCTGGCAACAATGCCACCGCCAGTGTCAAGGTCATTCTTGACACAAAAATTTCTTTGAAGGTTAACGGTCTAACAACGGGTGTTGTTTTCGTAACTAACCTCACGACTTACAACGTAACAGGGACAACAGATCCAGACGCCTCGGTCTATGTGAATAATAAATCTATCACTATCGATATAAACGGCAATTTCAAGACCGCCGTCCAGTTGAGCCTTGGAATGAATAACATCACAGTAAAAGCCGAGGACAAGATTGGAAATAAAATATCATCCACCTATCAGATCCAGCGGAAAGAAGTAGACCAGAATAAGCCGCCAATAATCCCTGGCAAACATCATGATGTATCGAACGGAAGCATGCTCGTGCCGATATTGGTTATCGTCGCCTTAGCTGCCGCGTTCGGTATCGGTATCGGCTTATATATGAGGAAGCGAGGGAAAGCCAAGGGAGCCCAACCGACAAAGGCATCGCAAATGGCACTACAAAACAGCCCTGAAACCCAACCAGATGTCATGCAAAAGGGCCCTAGAACTTGAAGTACTTCCATTCAGTCTTGGACCCAGTCCCGAGGTGGATAAGTGGTCAATTTTAGAGGTTTTCTTGAAAATCAATCAATCCATGATACTTAAGGGCATTACGCCACTTACGTATCTAGGGATGAACATCATCATAATACCCGGAAAGAGATTTTAATATTTCCAATTTATATCCCTGTTGATATGTCTCCACTCTTTTTCTAGCCAATGGCCTTATTGAATCTCTCCATTGATTAGATTCAGAACTGAAATATCGCAGTATCGTACTTATTTCGCTCAGCATTGGTAAATTTTCCTCTATTTCATCTAATTTATCAAAAATCTTGAAAAGAGTTTTTATTTGGGACTGGCGATCCAAATTTATTATCATCACACTTATACATTTAGTTTTCATTTCAACGGGAATAGCTTTTTTTAATAAATAATTACAATAATTAATACACTTTCTCCGCCAGATCGTGCTTTTTTCGATATTGGTTTTTTTAATATCAGTCATAACATTACGGAATGCGGAAAGAATAATATGCACTAATTCTTCATCATCTCTCGAAGTGTATCTTTTATATGATCTCAAAATCTTAAATAGTTCTTTTCTAATCATTTCGTTATCTGATTTGAAATTATAATCAATGCTAATGATATCAGATAACTGAATAATAGCTTTTCTTTTAAAAATTCTCGGTCCTTTTCTAATATCCTTAATTAACTCAAATAATTTCTGACTCACCATTCTATTTTCATCAGAATATTTATTCTTGATTGATGTTGGCATTTTCAAATCGATCTGGAATATTCTCCGAATAATCCCATCATTGGACCTGAAAACATAGGGAATATCTAATGTGGCAATTAGATCATTCTCATTACTATCATCAATTCTGCTTATTATTTTCTTTGCTAAAAAATTAGGAAGACAGAACTCAAATACACAATTTATAAATTGAAATTTAAATTCTGATTCTCCTTCATCATCAATCCTCTCGATTTTTATTGCCGCAGACGTTTTATCAAAATCTGCTGAATTTCTGTCGAAATCCGTTTTCTCAAAAGGTAACATTTTATCAGATACAATTAGAATATAATATTCTTTATTTAAGAGCCCCGAATAATAAAATAAATTAGAGTGATCGGCAGCATATTTACGACCTTCCGATTGGAGGTTTTTACAATCTATCGTCATTAATTTTTTATCAAATATATTCTCGATATATTTTTCCGCTTCATTCAATAAATTCCTTAATAACTCATAACTTGAAAGGGGAATTAAAACTATTCCGTGCCCCCAAGCAAAATGTTGGGCCCTGTATGAAAAAGGAAGTGTGGAAATCACGCAACCATGAAATAGATATCTTTCCTTTGGAACGCCGGTATTTGGTTTTCTCATTTCTAATGGAACAAAGAAATTTTGGTCGATATCAATTACTTTTCCTAAAAAATCTCGTATTATTTCTAAACCAGTAGTCTTATCCTCGTCTTTCCCTGGACTATTCCATTTTGCTTCAATTAAAATTCTTAAAGGATAAGTGAATGGAATTGTTATTGGGCTATCTCCATAAACATCGATTTGATGATCGGTTGTCCTTCCATGAATACTACCTTCTTTTACTTCTATAAAGCCTGATTGTTCAAACCACGAATGAATCATACCTTCAAGAAAATAGCCTTTTGCTTGGGCTTTTGACATCATTTAATTCCCTGATCCATAGTTTTCTCTAAAAATATAACAAGACTTTTAGCCATAAATCATTTTCTGTTGACCAATTTGAAGATATTATTAAAGGCCATAGATGCTTGGTATCTATTCTCATTTTTTATGCATTTATTATAGGGTGCATATTGAGTTATTCAGGAGCAGGAAAAATCCTAAAGGGCGGCCCTATTAGAAAAATCTCCTCAATCCCAAGGATTTAAATTTGGAATTTCGAGGTTAAAGGTATCATGTAACCTCTTGAATTTCTATTTCGATACAATGATAATTAGAACTTGAAATATTTTTTTATATTAATATTTTCTCTTTTCCCTCTGAGTCCTTTGCAATAATAACAATCCGGTTTAGGCAGATCGGATTGTTCATTCTGACTTGTAATTATCCCCCATCTTCCTCGATAATACAATATCCGTTTTGCTGGTCGTAATACGCCTGTAACATGGATCATAAATTCTATCAATGCTAGGGATGCTATTAAACCGTTCAATGAAACTACTGCAGGACCCGAATCCATGAGATCTTCTCTCTTAATTCCATATATTTCTTTTCGATCCCTTTTTTGCTCTGGATTTTCTAAATATTCTGTTATTTCATCTTGATCCAATTCATCATAACACATTAAACAACCATTACCATCATAACAAAATTGAACACGGCCACCGAAATCTACCTGGCCTTGAGTTAAAATCTCAGTTGATAAATCCATATATGGAATATTATACGCTGAGCATATTTCTGTTAAAACAAGCCTGGGGCCATCGTTATCAACACATCCAAAAGCAAAATTGGAATTAATAATCGAAGTTATAGCCATTTCTGATAACAGATTTTTTGATATTTTAAAGATTTGAGCTTTTGGATTTATCGACCTAATTAATCTTTCTGCGATATCTATTTTCAGAAGCCTTGAAATTGCATCATCATATTTTCCTCCAATGAATCTATTCATATTGGTTGTTTCTAAGATATCCGAATCAATCAAATAGAATTTATCAACGCCGAGAAAGGCGAGTTGTTGAGCAATATGCGATCCTATGCCTCCAACTCCTATTATCGAAACTGATGTTTTTTCGATTTTCATTTGCCCCTCTTTCGTAAATAATCGTTCTTGTCTTTCAAAACGAGATTGATTCATCATTATCTCTCCATTTCAATGATAACCCATTTGGTTTAGTAATCCTCTTTCCTACTAATAAATTAGTTAATTGTACTGGTTTATCCAGTTCATTGATCCAAACAATTCCATCAAAGTCAATTCTTGAGATAACGATAGCAGCATACGGTTTCTTACCAAGTCTCCATCTAATATGGGGAACAAAATCTTCAAATCCTGAAAAATCGCTCCATGAAAATCTGGCATTTCCTTCGAATGGATGTGAATGGAACTCAATTATCGCCGTTTGTGAATCATGAGCTATTTTAATAATATGCGGCCTTATTTCATCGATTAATTCCACATGATATAATGAAGCAGACTCATATTCTTCTGGCAATACTGGATACCAATCATGATATTTGAATTCTAAAGAATCTTTATCAAGGAATACTTTAGCGAAAATAAATGCAACTTGTTCATGTTTAATTTCTTTTGGAATTAAATATTCTTTAATATCGTTATAAACAGCATTTGGAATATAAAGCGATATTTCATTCATTTAACACCCCTCTCGAAATCTATCATAAAATGTTCTCGTAAAATTCAATAGATTGGAACCAGAATGAATATCCGCAGTTGGGAACCATGTCTCCTTGGTCCATGATAGGAACCTCCAATTTCCTTCAAATGGTGGTTTATTGCCTGGATTTGTAGAATTAGTTGGAGCTTTGTCATTATTCATTAAGTCAAGCGGCACCAAGAAACCATACGGTGGATTTCCAGGAAAACCATTTGGTATTTGAAAACATACATCAATATTGGTTTTATTCCAACCTTGATCATTAGGAATAGGGTATTCAGGAATTAGAATCCATTGACCCGAGTCTATGAATTTTAGATTCGGATAATATTTCTTAAGAAGTTCTATTTCTTCTTCAATTCGTTTTTCCAGTTATTATTCCCCCTTTTAAATTTGGTTTTTTTCCCGAATCCTTGACCCGGTTTTAGTGTGACAACCTCTCCTGGTTTTAAGGGATGTTCTGTATTATCCTTCAAATTAACTTCAACAGCACCTTGATTTGGATCCCAGCCACCCAATCCTATTATTTGTTCGGTGGTTATAGTATCTGCATCCCATGGCTTCTCTACACCTTCAATATCGATATAGTATTTTGGACCTTTTCCTTCATCCTTCGTTGTCATGAATTTCCTTCCTCTTTCTTTTCGCATTGAAATGCGATATATGTATCTATTTTATCAGCGCAGATTAATAAATCTTTCTTGTTTAATGTATTTAGAACAAAGAATTCAATCTATGAAAAGAGTTAATATTCAGTATCTTGTATCCTAATTTTGAGAAATTGGTATGACAATTGAGAAAACGGCTCACATCGTTTCAATCGGTCTTGAACAGAGACGGGTTAGTACATACATTCCAAAAATTGGGGCGGATAAAATTGTCATCATCTATTTTAAAATAGATGAAAAACAGACTTCAAATAATTCAATATATGGTTTCAAAAGTTCGCTCCTTGCTCGTTTAGAAGAAAATCGCAAAAAATTTAAAATAAAAATGGAGAATGAGCTGGGTTTAAAAGTAACAGAAGTTCCTTTATCCTCATTTGAAATTAATGATATATGTTTTAAAATATATGAAGTAATTGAGGATTTGAAAGCTGAAGGATATCAAACAATATATCTAAATCTCTCAACTGGACATACTTTATTCAAGATTGCAGCATATATACTTACTTGTTATGATCCTATGGTCAAAGCATCATATGGATTCGTTCACGATTATCTTGCAGATAAAATTAACACCGTTCTAGAAAAAAATAAAGAATGGATACTATCCAATGAAGATCAATTGCCAAAAGATCTAAAGCAAGATTTAAAAGAGTTATATAATTTTGTTCAAGAAGGTCATACCGGGATAACCACAGATGTATTGACAATCCCAAAAATTCCTATGCCAAAGCTTGAAGATCCCGAAAAATGGATTTTGGATTTGGTATCCGAACATGGTGAGATTCCAGGTATTTTCATTGCTGAAGAAATAATTTCAAAACGACCAAAATGTCTACGACATCACCTAAATGAGAATGGAAAAGAAAAGGCAAAAGCCCTCACACGACCATTAGGAAATAGAGAACTTAGTTCATTAATCAATAAAGGTTACCTTGAAAAAATAAATAAAGGAAATAGGGTTCTTTATCGTCTAACCGATGCTGGAAATACCGTTATTGATTTTTGTAAAGGAATTAAACCGATTAAATCATTTGAGAAGAAGAAGAAATAATCTATTTGATACGGTTTCAAATTTTTAAAAATATTGAATAATTTACCAATCCTTTATAATGATTTCAATTGAATGGTAACAATCGGACCCATCCTTATATAAATCCAAAATACAATCAATTAGTAAGGTGAGTTCCATGTCTTTCAAATGGCTCGACTTCAAGATAACTAATAGATGCAATAACCGATGCATATACTGTGGTGTCCAGCATGACCATCCCTCAGCTCCTGAGGTTCTCAGTATCGACGAAATAACAATGGCCCTTTCTGACGCTATAAACCTCGGCTTCACCCATTTTGCATTGCTTGGAGGAGAACCTTCGATAAGGGCTAACATCGACCATGTGTTCTCTCCGTTTGATGGATCCCACGGTATAAACCTGTTGGTGATTACCAATGGTCTACAATATAATCAAAAGATGTGTGAAGCAGCTTTTAAGTCCGGTGCCAGCGAGGTCAAAATCATTTGCTCGTTCGATAGTTTTGCCTCACCCAATTACAAGCACCAAGATCCAAAGAAGGTGCTGGGCCAAATTG
>Ga0209777_10002034_pt1 | contig 27510 bp, 37 predicted proteins | sample FrelakmetHBP12HB_FD_187147 | JGI IMG/M metagenome (GOLD analysis project Ga0209777, IMG submission 187147) | Freshwater lake sediment microbial communities from the University of Notre Dame, USA, for methane emissions studies -HBP12 HB (SPAdes)... | ecosystem: Environmental > Aquatic >...
GTGCTTTTGAAGCAGCCTATGATTTAGAGAGCAGCAGAGGCAACTGCCCGATAGCTCCCAAAACCATAATAAAAGTCTGCCTCTATGCCCTGCATAGCGGTCGTTTTTCGACCCGCAAGATGGAGAATACGACACGGGACATCATCTGGGATATATGGTTCTAACCGGAGCTCAGCGCATTGATCACAGTACCTTCAGTAAATTTCTAAGTAAATTCAAAAACGAAGTTGTAGCGCTGTTCAGCCAGATAGTGCTGGTGTGTGTTGAGCAGGGGCTTCTAGATTTCAAGGTGTTGTGTATAGACAGTGTAAAACTACGGGCCAATGCTTCGCACAAGCAGCAAAAGAACAGGAAAGGGCTTGAGAAAGCCACCGTGAAGCTCAGGAAGCGTATTGCGGGGCTGTTGGATAACGTCAGCAGTGAAGAAACAGCTGTAGAGAAGGAGAAGGAACTGCAATTGTGTCCTTGTTCATCTCCGTCTTGAGATCGACCCTCAGTATCTTAATTTCTGACTGCTTTGTAATCAGGGCCTTCTGGTTCTCGCTGATTAGCTGTTTGTTTTTTGATAAGCCGTAAGACTATCTTTATGTATGCCTATGCTGTAAAGGCCAGCACATAAGGCGCTGAGGCCTCCAACAACTACAGCACCTTCCAGCGCTCTAACCAACCAGGCCACCAGCCGGCCTACAACCAAAATCGGTTACAAACCGGGAATCCAAAAGAACGCGTCACCTCTTTACCACTAGAATCGGAATTTTGTTATCTTTGTGCATCACACCATAGGTAACACTGCCAAGGATCGCAGCTACTAAAGCGCTTTGCCCATGGGAACCCATAACAATAAGGTCTACCTTTGACTTCTTGGCCTCTTTCACAATCTCTTCAACAGGATGCCCTTTAGTTATCGCGGTCTTTGATTGGATACCATTTTTATCGCACAGCTTCTTTATCTCTCCGGCATACCCTTCAGCAGCCTCTCGCAGATAATCCTCGATAGGTTCTATTACATGCATTACCGTCTGCGCGGCAGGAACTGTCTGGCCTATAAATGAGCGTTGATCAATAACGCTCAGAACAATTACTGAAGCTTTTAACTGTTTTGCAAGGTCAACTCCATATCTTGCTGCCTTTTGCGCTGTCTTTGACCCGTCTGTTGGCACAAGAATCTTCGTAATCATGTTCCCTCCCTTTAATATTCTTCAAGTTTAATCTGGAAACAATTTGACTCGTGGCCTCATGAAGGACATTTTTCCGGCGGCTATTCACGATAATTTCTTGTATTTTTCTTCGTGATGTTCTTCTGCCTTGGCAATTACTCGTAAGCGCCCACTTGTAAAAAGTATAGGGGAGGTGAGCCTTATCGCTGTGTTCTAAATAAATTTGGAGCATAAAATAAATGGTTGTCAATAAACAGTTGCGTAATTATGCCTTACAGGAGATACAAATGTTTTGGTTGACTTAAAATATCCTTCAGCAGCCCTTACGACATTTCGTGCCGCCGGCTAAAGGCCCGCCACATTCATACCCGGAAACATTTTCGCAGAGATTGCGGCGAATTACCTATTGACACACTACCGCCCCCGGCCTATCCTTGTTTTATACAAAAATGAGCTCCTATCAATAGAACATGCTGCCGGGGATAGTGAGATAAAATGAAAGCCTCAAGAATGAGATACGGTGATCAGCACGGCAGCGTTATTATTTACATAGAAGACAACGGGAGAACACTATGCGCAGAATGCTGAGGGCGCTGCAACTGATTATGTGTGTTTGTACCATTGTGTCTCTCAGTGCCTGTGTAAAACGCCTGGACACTAGGGTTGTCATGCATCCCACCGCGCATGACAAATTTGTAAAAATTGATACTGACGTACGGGATGTTGATATCCATTACCTCGAGTATCCCGGGGAGAGCGGGGATATTATTCTTATCCCCGGATTTGGATCATCCATATTCACCTGGGAAGCGATGGTTCCAACACTCCAGAAAATATTTAAATGCAACCGAAAACCTGCTCCCCATGTGTGGGCTGTTGACATGAAAGGGTTTGGCTGGTCCGACAAGCCGTTTAATGCAAAGTATGACCCTTTTACCTTAACGGAGGAAGTGAATGCCTGGATGGATAAAATCGGGGTTGTTAACGCTACGGTAGTAGGCAATTCACTGGGCGGGGCAATTGCCTGGATCCTGGCGCTTGATCATCCCGAAAAGGTTAGGCGACTGGTGCTGGTCGATGCGGGCGGCTATCCGCCGGACAAAAATAATTTTGCAGCATTAACATGGGTTCCATTTCCGGATTTCTGGATAAACCTTTTTTTTAACCGTGGGTTGGTAAGATGGGGCCTGCATAAAGCTTTCTACGATGAAGGGAAAGTAACCGACACCAGAATTGACGCATATTTCAACCGGCTGCAAACCAGAGGCGGCATTGATGCTCTGGTGGCAGCGGCAACATCTCTTGATCCGAAATTGGCACTGACGTATGCAGGACGCATACATGACATTAAACAGGAAACCCTAATTATATGGGGAAGAAATGACAACTGGATTCCTCTGAAATTTGGATGCCAGTTTAATCACGACATAAAAAGATCAACGCTTATTGTTATTCCACAGTGCGGTCATGTGCCTCAGGAGGAAAAGCCAGACGAGGTTGCACAGATCCTGTACCAATTTCTTTCAGGTACCCTGCAAGTGCCGGTTGGCCACTCAAGTGAGGATTGATAAAGATTACAGGGTATGATTTAAGAACTCAACTCGACTTAATTTCTGCCTATGTTGCACCAAATTAATAGGTGAAGACGCCGTTTCATATACTTGAACCGGCATCAAAAAGCTGACGTAGCAATCTATAACAAGCTTCTGATCGACTATCAGCACTCAGTGCTATTGCTATGCACAAGAAAGTCGAAAACCCTGTCTATATAACTCCATAATAACAGAGCACAGCAAGCGCCCCGCTTATATAACTAATTTCATCGAGGAACGCAAAAGGTCCACAGTCGCCAGGATTATTAACGCATAAGAAATAGTATAAAACATCCGCTGTAATCGCAGCAATTGCATAGTCATAGCAGCTTGAATTAAAAGTTTTAATAATGGTATCCACCTTTTCATCAATAGCTGCATTACTTTTAGATATTGCAATTATCTGGTCCATGATACTCATTATATTTTCCGGAAGGAACTGCGATAGACGTTTCATATCTTTCTCAGCAACCGGCATTTCTTGAATTATGAGAATACTCTTAGTAAGATTGGTTAAAGCTTTTTGTTTTAGGGCAACAAGCTTCTCCTCTGAAATATTGTTTGTTTGGGCGTATACCGTTGAACTAATAAACGTGAATGCTGCAAGCACCATCAAAGATGAAACAACTGCTATAAAGTAACCCTTTTTAGTTTTCATATTCACTCCCTTTTCTTAATATTGTTATTTTATTTTAATTCTACTAATCTTAACTCAACACCCGCCCCCGCTGGCATATTAGCATCCTCACCTATAGATTATTTAAGGGTCATGATAGAAAAGACCAGAATATTTTTAAAGAACCTCCGCAGAAGAGCAGAGCCAGTCTATAGCATCCTCATAAGACGTAAATGCATGTATATCATACCCTCTATTGAAAGAGCACAATTCCAGAAACTGCGCTTGATTAAAACGTTCACGGGGGCAGATAACGGCAGTTTTTCTTCTAAACTTTTCTCCGAATGTACTAATTTCTTTGGCAAGCTGCCATAGATCAGTTGGCGACATAACAGAGTGAGCTTTGCGCGTATCGATTATAAGCTCGTAATCATCTTGTGGAACAACAATAGCCGCGATTTTCAGAAGTATTCTTTTTGATTCTTCAAAATCCAACTCCCCTGCAGGCGTTGCCTTGAGAAAGTCTTGGGCGTGGATGATCCTTATTTTTACGGGCATACTTCGGCCTCCTTTCATGACAGTAATTATCCGCCTTCAGATGTGGAGGCAGTATTTTAATTTGATTAACGTTGGGACTCTATTGTGTATCCTGCTGCGAACTGCCTTTATGCCCGGGGCGGATCTTCTGGTTTTTTCTCATCACCCCGAATCTTTTTCTCAAGGTTTTCCAGAATATCTGCCATCTTGTTTCTGAGGCTTTCCGTCGTCACGCCAAGATCTTCAATTTTTCGCTTCATCTCTTCGACTGATCCCCCGCTTTTTGTGTATGCAAGATATGCAACTATCAGCGCCAGTATTGAAATAATGAGTGATAGTACAGCCATGATTACCCCTTTCTTAAAAATAATTTGTTGAAACTAATTTATATACCCTTCCTTTGCCTTTAGGCTCTTCCTTCGTGTATTAAGAAGTGAAAGTAACAGCCCGATAATAATGCCGGTAAAAAGTACTACCAGCAGCATGAGACAGGCTGACATGGAAACAGACCAGAACAGGAACTTTAGCTGCATAACAGCCGTATTCTGGCAGGTAAAAACCGCTGCAAGCGCAAGCAGCACTACGATACAGCTGATTTTGAAAGTACGCATAATATTGTCCCCTGCTTTTTTACTAATAAGTAATGTACGCCACCAGAACTGCATAACAATGTGAGCCTTGACTTCGTTCAAGCTGACAGTTGTTCAACCGTCCCACTGTCTCAAACTTATTGCAGTAAGAACGTATTGCCTCACTTGACAAGGGGAATGAGTTCCGCAAGTGCGTTGTTGACGATTGCATTTGCTTTATTCTCAAGCTGGTAGTAGCGTGCCACTTTTACTTCAGGCAGCACCTTTCTGAACCTGGGCAGATAGGACTGCATGAGCTTCACACGCTCCCCTTGAATCGCCAGATGGCTGTCCACCAGCTTTTTTGCTTTTGCGTTGGACAAGTTCTCATAGTTGGCGGCATAGTCCTGGATCAGTTGCATGTTGCGGTCGTTCAGTTTGCCCAGTTCCTTCTGGTATTTCTCGTAAACCGGCAAGAATGCCCTGGCTTCTGATTCCGTGAGTTTCATGTTATCTGTGATGAACAGCTTCTTATCAGTCTTAATCTTTTCCCGGGTGATCTGCATAGTATCAGCCGGTTTGTCTTGAGCCGGAGCAGGGCAGATGAACACCATCAGGGCTAAGGTTACCGTTAATGCCAGCAGCTTTGCGTGACGGTTTATTTTCATTTCTATGAACCTCCTGATGAATGAGTATTTGTTTTGTTCTTTAGCTTACCTGATGCGCTGGTCCGGCAGTTTATCGGGCCGAATACCCTTATTCAAGGCTTCTTAAAAAAGATGCTAAATCCAAATAAAACTTCTCCAGCTTTTTAACGTGCCAGGGAAACGTTATAACTGCCTGTCCGGTAATATCGCCATGATCCCATTTCAGCTTACCCAGGTAGTTCCACACCCCTTTTTGCGGCAGCCCTTTGTATATGCTGACCCTGTCGCTGCAGCCCAGTTGCGGTGCTATCATTGAAATGGTGTTAACCTCACCGTCATTTTCCCGCCAGCCGTCACCAAGCCCGAACGGATCACCCAGGGAGATAATTCCCATCAAAAACGCATTTGAGCTTAACGCAGGATTTATGGTGAGATCCGGCAAATAGAACTGCTTTCCCACGGGAAAGGTTTTTTCGTTTTCATAGGAAAAGTAGTAGGCCTCCGGGTCAACGGTTGAAAAGTTCACGGTACTATTCAACTCCTGTGCCCCTGCAATTGAGGTGTCCCAGGTGCTGATATCTTTTGTATCGCCGAGGGTGTTAAAAACCCTTGTAATATAATCATTGAGGCCTTCATTTGCTTCTCTTTGAAGTCCCCACTGCTCAAGTTCAAAGCTGTAGAGCTGCCCTGAAGTAATATCCTTTTGCGGGTTTATTCCTGCAAGTGCCATCAGTGATGTCACTATCGTGACCTGGTCTTTAACAACGTAAGACAGGGTAGAGCCGTTATGCGGTGCTGACAAGGTGGTGATGCTTTTTATCCAGCCATTGCCAGGGGTAAACGGTTCATCATTTGCATCTCTCAGTATATTGCGAAACCGGGGGTCCTGTCCTGACAGCAGGGCTGAGAGCACCCGTATGGTCTGCCCGCCCATGCTATGGCTGACTAAATGAACCGGGTGGTTTGCATCCCATTGCGGGTACAGCGGATGATCATAATGTTTTCCTGCCGGCCGCTGGAGGTGACCAAACTGCTTGCTGTGTTCAAATCCAAAGTCGACCTGCCCGCCTTTAATCTCATAGTAGAGCTCTATTGCACGATCCCAGTTGCTTGAAAGAGCCCCGACATTTGAAACATAGACCTCATAGCCGTTTTCTTCTAAAAATTCTTTCAGATCAGTTTTACCTCCCCAGTAGTAATTGCCAGCGAGTTTCTCCGGGCCCCAGCCTCCCAGACCGTGTACCAGAATAATCGGGCAATGGGGGTGCGTATCCTGAACTGGTTCAGCCCATAAGGATTGACCACATATAACAGGGAAGAGCAGAAGCAGGAGAACGGTAACTGTTTTTTTCATTCACTTACACTTTCAGGAAAGAGGAGTTATTTGCTTTTATTTGTTTGAAACTCCCCGCCCTGCGGACGGGAAGCTTCACTTATCTATTTTCATGCAATTTTCAGAGCATGGCCCCAAGCTCCTCACTTATTCGTTTCGTGTTCCTTCTCCCCTTGTTGCTGCTGTGGTTTCTTGGAATTATGCTGCTGCTGCTGCTGTTTCTGGACAGCATGCTGCTGCGGTTGCTGAACAGCAGGCTGCTGGGGTCTCTGGACAGTTGGCTGCTGCGGTCTCTGGACATCATGTTGATGCGGTTGCTGAACAGCAGGCGGCTGGGGTCTCTGGACATCATGCTGCTGCCGCCCTCCTTGCCCTTGCTGTTGCTGATGCAAAGTCTGGGCACCTCGCTGCTGGCGATCCCTATCAATACGATTATACCGTTCCCGCCTTATATCATCACTCCGTTCATGCTGATACCAATCATAACGGTCCCAATGCCGTTTATGATCCCATGTCTGCCAGTTGCTATAGAAATCATTGTAGTGTATCCGGTAATAGCCGGATGGCACGTAGTGAATATATTCCGGCGGTATAATAAAGATGACTTGCGGGACCATAGACTGCTCAATATAGTCCCAGCCCCCGTTGTAGTGGGAAGACCGGAACCAGTAGTTATTATAATACCGGTACCAGCTGCCGCCGTAGAAATAGACGCCATCATAATCCGGCACCATATAGACATAGCTTGATCCACTGGGAACCACGTAGACATCAGGCGGCGCGGCAAATTGCAAAGGCGGAGGTGCAACGATGCCAATGTTGACCTGCACTTGAGCTGACGCCTCTTTCGCCCCCCCGAGGGCAAACAATGCCCCGAAAAGAACGGCCAATCCCAGCACTCTGTAAATACTTTTTTTCATTTTACCTCCCCGGCGGCCGAAGGCCGCATTACTGCGACGTTTCCCATCAAAGAATACACCCTGGCCCACTGGCAGTGTTCAATCTTCGTTTTGACTTTGATGGGTATATTCTAATCTTCTCAACCCTTACCGATTCATTCCTATTTGTGATGCTCGCCGACTATGTAGCCTGCCACCCCGCCGACAGCAGCACCGGCCGCTGCCCCAACAAGAGGGCTTCCTCCAACGGCTGCGCCAAGTACCGCCCCGCCGACAGCGCCAATGCCTGCCCCGCTCAGAGTCGTTTGTTGTGTTCTGCTCATTCCGGAACACCCGACAAACGTAAACGTAAAAACAAGAATTATAAAAACAACTGCGATGCGTTTCATATCATCTCTCCTTTTTAGTTATAATGTTGTCAGGGCTATTTTTTGAGCGGACGACCAGCGATGCCCGTTTTTATATTCGGTTTGATCATTTCATCCCAAAGCACACTCGTCACGGGCTTTTCAATCTGATCCGGATGCAGCTCGTAGTATTTGTCCACCCGGGCAACAACCTCATTCATGGGTATATTAGCCATTCCTTCAACAACCTTTGGGACAAGACTATCCCGTTTAAGCTCCGGGTACTTTTCCATCAGGTAAAACTCAATTGACACCACATGTCCGAAACCCCAGATAAAAGCCACCTTGCTGTCGTGCGTCATCTTTTGCCAAAGATCCCCTTTTAGAATGGGCATTCCCAGGGAGTCCTGCAACCCTTTTTCAACGGCTTTTCTGCCGGCCTTTTGCTCGGGAGTTATCCCCGCAGCCAGCACGTCAAACGAGCAGGCCATGAACGCAAGCAGGGGAACGATAATTAAGCAGCATTTTAAAAGTGCTTTTTTCATATAGACATCTCCTTTCATTACTGATTAACAAAACTCCACATTATTATTCAGGCGTTGTGCGCCATCTTTTTCTTCAAAAAGCTCATATTCATCAAATACATCACAATCCGGTTTGAAACATAACCTCCCATAAGCTGTGGCTATCAATTCATTGTTGCAAACCGGGCATCTATTATCAAACATACGTACCTCCATATCCCTTATTTGCTTCTGCCATCGGTATGAAGTAATTGGCGAGCCAGAGAAAGAACACCAGCCACGATCAGAACCACTACAAAGGCATACTGCATTTTTCTGTTCTCTGAGGCAGACAGCTATAGGTACACCACTTCCGGTTCTGCACTGGTTAAGTACAGGCTATTTCAGGTGCACGTTAACCGCTATGCTTTCAATCGCCTGGAAGTGTCTGCGACGCGTGACACCAAGCGGACTCGGCCCGTGGCTGCATATTAAATCCGACCCGATAGCAGCAGGATGACTAAAATCAGAAGGACCAATCCAAGTCCACCGCCGGGATAGTAACCCCATTGCCGGCTATGCGGCCAGACGGGTATTGCACCCAACAGCATCAAAATTACAATGATAAGTAAAATTGTTCCGAGCATATCGTTTCTCCTTCTAAATAGTGCAATTTGTGACGCAGTCTCTTTAAGCGCGGAGGCTGAGCTTCATTGATTGTTCTTTTCCTTGGCTTTCTGTGCGGCATCATCCATTGCCTGTTTAGCTTTATCAACGCTTTCGTCGATCTTTTTATCCGCCTTTTTCATGGTATCTTTAGCTGCTCCAATGCCTTCATCAACCTTCTTGCCCGCCTTTTCCATGGTGCCTTCTTCCTTTTGGCACCCCGAGACGGTGACGAAGAATAACAGAGCAACTATCACGCAAAGGCTCCCCTTTAGAAATGTTGCCATTGATCTTTTCATAGTGACCTCTTCTTTAAGTAACAGTTTATACTGTAACCAGCATTCAGCCTGCACGCTGAACCACCAGACTTCTTTTTACTTTACTTCCTGATCTTCGTGAACTTTGCCCCCTTCAGGGAAACGTCAACCATGAGGCCCTTGGCGCCAAAAACAAACGCTACGACCGGGTCCTTTAATGACGTGGTGTCGAGCCGCTTGCCGCCGCCAACGTCAATAAGCGCGACGTTGCCGTCCACACCTACTTCCCATCCCTGAATCTTCCTGAACTGCCGCAGCGCATCCTCGGTCATGAAGGCGATGATAATATCCATCTGTTCTGCGCCAAAGGTGAATCCATAGGATCCGGCGACAAGATTATAGTACCCACTCGACTTTTTATTAATTCGAAGTACGCCCTGGCCGTATTCCCCACCGGCAAAGAATCCTGCCTTGGTAACGCCTGACATCACAAGCAGCGCCTTCGCGGAAGAGGTAAGCTCTTTGGCACCTTCGACCTCTCTATAGAAACGCTTCAGCGTCCTGTTGGCGTCTGCGTTGATCTCGGCAGCTGTCTTCGCGTACGCATTGGGGGAAAACATACCGAAGAGCGTTATCGCCAGGCCGAGGAAAATTAACCATACTGTTTTACGCAAGTTTCTTTTTGCTAATACTTTCATAGTGTCTACCTCCAAAGTTGAAAATTATGCTTTAAAGAATTGGTTGTTTGAAAAATCTACTATTCTATGTATTTCTATTTCCCAAATATCCCGAAAATAAACCTTGGCATCGCATTCACCGGTCCATGGATAGTGGTTGAGTCGCTCAGGTCGATGTCTCCCAACTTATAATAATACGTCTTTCTATTTTTTGCGGTGTTGTCAATGAAAGCGTACGTCGCACCTGCCACTGCAGAGCCTTTGGCCGGGATAAAACCATCGTTGAGCTGTACATATACTCCATCGCTTGTTTCTGCACGATACATGTTGAAGCCGACGTTATCTGTCTCTGTCTGAGTCGTCCAGATCAGTGTTACTGAACCATTGCCTGGCTTTGCAGTGAATGAGGAAAGCTCTATCGAAGTTTGTACTTGATAGCAGCAGCTTTCCGTAGACGAGATAGTCTCGCCGTTAAATGTGACTGCTGCTGTCCGCGCCCATGCAGAGCCGCACATCGTCGCTTTGGTATTCACTGTTATACTTGCTTGAGCCAGTATATTACCATTGAAGACAGAGTACGTTCCGATAGTCGCTGAACTGCCAACCTTCCAATAGACGTTGCAAGCCTTTGCGCCGCCGGTCAAGATAACACGGCTACCGGGGGCACTTGGGGCACCGGCTGCCGTGGTGAGTGTGGACGCCGCCTTGAAGATCCAGACATCAGTATCATTGCCGTTGAGCGTGAGATCTCCAGTTATTTCAAAAGTACCCGCGGCTGAATCGTAAACGCCAGGCCCCAGGATTTTATTGCCTAGCTCTGTGTCGATGGTAGCATCAACTGCTTGTCCATCGACGTTGGTATACGCGGCGGTCAAGTCGATTTGGGCCTGGACTGTGGCAGCATTGTTCACGTTTACCGTCCCGTTCACTGTTGCCGGAGGAGTTCCTGGCACCCAACCGCCGACTCCATCAACTCCGACATCGCCATTAACGGTGCCTGCACCGGTGCTTGTTGCTGTGCTTTTTGCCAGAATCGCATACGTGTTGATTGTCCCAAGAGGTGGGGCTACCGCTGCAAGAGCAGTGATGGAAGGCACAATCAAAGCAACAGTCAGCAGCGCGCAAAGGAAGCACGTGCATCTTCCCAAAAAACGTTTTGGATTAGTTGTTAAAATCTTCATAAGAAACCTCCTTGTGGTTAACGTTGGCTATGTCCATGCGTTTTATGTGATAACTCATAAATCACGCAGTCTTTTTAAAAAGTCTTACTAATTCATTCCCAATCACACCAACATTTTCATTTTCCCCCTGCATGTTAAAATTCAGCCATATGCAAATATACGTTGGCAGGTGCCTGGGAAAGAGGGCAGGCTCATTCTGGGCCGCGATAATTGCGCGTTCCAAAGCATGTATTAATTTCCTTTTCTTTTATCTTCCCAGTGAAGTCAGCTATAATGAAATAAAGTAAGCAGTAAACTATCCATACTGATATAACTCCCATGAGAGCAACTATTAAGCACAGGGGCATAATCCACGGGTTGCTTTTTGTTGCATCAGATATATCTAACTCTTTTATGGCTTGCCACTTTATTTGCTCGTATCCTTCCTGTTCTTTTAAGTAAGAAACAAGGAATTTTATCGGGGGCCGTGTTGTTTTTCCAACCCATTTCCATTCTCTTGATTGTAAGGCTCGATCCTCAGCCAAAGTAGAAATCTCCATATTTGTTATCTGGTAAAAACTAAAAACAAAAATAGAAAGACCTGCTACTAAAGAAACTACAATCGAAAAGCTAATAAAAACCATTCTCCAATTCATACAGTCCACTGTTTTAGGGCAGGTCTCCGTACACACGAGATAAAATATCTTTGATCATCTTTAGTTAAATTCAGCCTTTTACCGTTTATATAACTCCATAATAACAGAGCACAGCAAGCGCCCCGCTTATATAACTAATTTCATCGAGGAACGCAAAAGGTCCACAGTCGCCAGGATTATTAACGCATAAGAAATAGTATAAAACATCCGCTGTAATCGCAGCAATTGCATAGTCATAGCAGCTTGAATTAAAAGTTTTAATAATGGTATCCACCTTTTCATCAATAGCTGCATTACTTTTAGATATTGCAATTATCTGGTCCATGATACTCATTATATTTTCCGGAAGGAACTGCGATAGACGTTTCATATCTTTCTCAGCAACCGGCATTTCTTGAATTATCAGAATACTCTTAGTAAGATTGGTTAAAGCTTTTTGTTTTAGGGCAACAAGCTTCTCCTCTGAAATATTGTTTGTTTGGGCGCATGCTGTTGAACTAATAAACATGCATGTTGCACCATCAAAGATGAAACAACTGCTATAAAGTAACTCTTTTTAGTTTTCATATTCACTCCCCTTCCTTACTATTGTTTTATTTTATTAATTCGACTAGTCTTAACTCTGCACACGCCCCCGCTGGCATATTAGAATCCTCACCCATATATTATTTATTTTCTTTATCCTTATTGTTACTCTGTTGGTGCTGTTGTTTTTGCTGCTTGGGCTGTTGTTGCTGTGAGTGCTTCTGTACTTTCTGATTTTGCTGATGCTGCGTCGACTGCTGCTGCGAGTGCTTCTGCACTTTCTGATTTTGCTGATGCTGCGTCGACTGCTGCTGCGAGTGCTTCTGCACTTTCTGGTTTTGCTGATGCTGCGTCGACTGCTGCTGCGGCAGTTGCTGGACAGTATGCTGCTGATGCCCTTGCTGGTGCTGCAGAGTCTGGACGCCACGCTGCTGACGATCCATATCAATACGATTATACCGTTCCCGCCGTATATCATCACTCCGCTCATGCGTATACCAATCATAACTGTCCCAATGCCGTTTATGATCCCATGTCTGCCAGTTGCTATAGAGATCATTGTAGTGTATCCGGTAATAGCCGGATGGCACGTAGTGAATATATTCCGGCGGTACAACCATGATGACTTGCGGAACCATAGACTGCTCAATATAGCCCCAGGACCCGTTGTAGTGGGAAGAACGGAACCAGTGGTTATTGTAAGACCTGTACCAGTTGCCGCCGTAGAAATAGACCCCATCATAATCCGGCACCATATAGACATAGCTTGATCCACTGGGAACCACGTAGACATCAGGCGGCGCGGCAAATTGCAAAGGCGGAGGTGCAGCGATGCCAATGTTGACCTGCAGCTGTGCCGACGCCTCTTTCGCCTCCCCGAGGGCAAACAATGCCCCGAAAAGAACGGCCAATCCCAGAACGCTGTAAATACTTTTTTTCATTTTTACCTCCCTGGCGGCCAAAGGCCGCATTACTGCGACGTTTCCCATCAAATAATTAAACAGTATACAGCGCTGTTATACATCGGGGCTGCATGCTTAAAAAAAACTTGACTGGTAAGATGCCCCGCAGTCTCTGCTGCGGAGTAATTAACTTTCTTATAATTTATTCGGGACTTTATCTCGCGTGTGAAGCAGGCTGATAGCTTCAATTGATGTGACCCTGCTTCGCTTCGATGATAATGGCAATTACCAGCAGAAGGTAAACAAACCCTCCTATCGTGTAACTGCCCACCATTCCCAGCCGTCTAAATCTCGGCGATTATCTTAATTACTTCATCCTGCGCCTTGCCCAGCTTCTTCTGCATGCGACCAAGTAATTCGTCATGCTGCCCTTCCGTATAGACAAGATCATTATCCGTGAGCTGGCCATATTTTTGTTTGAGCTTACCCTGCACTTCATTCCAGGTGCCGTTGAATGTTAGCTTGTTCATGCATTTAACTCCTTTGTTTATTATGGGAGACTTTCTCTTCCTGATTTTTGTGAACTTACTGCCTGAACTGAGTCAATCGATTGCAGTCTTCATCTGTTTTTATTCTTTCCGTCCGAAGATGTCATAATCTTACAAAGCGGGAATTGTAATGATATTTTGGTCCAGTGCAACGGTTCCGGTAAATGCCAATGCCCTGCCATTCAGCGTCGCGCCAGTATCCATCGTGACTGATGCATCAGCCATTATGGTCCCATAGAAGATAACGGTCGTTCCGAGAACCGCCTGGGTTCCGACCTGCCAGAAGATGTTTTTCGCCTTGGCGCCGCCGGCCAATGTAACATGCACACCGTTGCTTATGGTGAGAGCGGTCGCTATCTGGAATATCCAGACATCGTTTGCGCCGCCCGTCAGAGTGAAGTCAGTCGTCGCTATTGCCTCGCCCGTGAATTTATACAGGCCAGGGACGAGGTTTAGCCCGGCGAGATTTCCGTCTCCGGGATTCAGAAAAGGGCCAGTGGGTACTGGTGTTCTTCCAGCGGCATCGTTATACGCTATGGTCAAGTCGCCTTTGGCCTGAGTTAACATGGCAGGAGTAGGATCAGCCATGTCAGATGCGTATATAGATCCGGTCACCTGGGGCGATGTCGCATATCCGGTCCAATCTGTTTGTGAAAATCCAGTTATAAAAGACTCGGCGGCCGGGCTTATCCCAACATCCCCGGTAATAGCAGACGCAGGGACGTTGGTGATCGCATAGCCTGCCAGCACCACAAATTGGGAGGCCTGTCCGAGGGCTACTGGATCAGGGCCTGCTCCTTTTTCGCATCCTGCTGCAAAAACGACAAATAGTGATGCAATAAACAACATGGAATAGCACTTGTACTTTTTCATTTTGCACCTTCTCTTTCTCATCAAAATATTATTTGCAAAAGCTTTCATAGTGTCTCACTTTTAAATAAAACGTTCTGTTTTAATAAATTGGTTATTTGATAAAGGGAAAGGGTTCACATCTTCATATGTCATATAAAGATGTGAACCTATGCTTTCCCTAAACCTATCAGTTCACTGGGTGCCTATGGAGAAGGCACAGTAATGATGTTGGCGTCCAATGTGATCGCTGCGGCCGCCGGGCCCTGATTCAACAATCTCCCTTCCAGATTTGCACCGTTAAGCATCGAGATGCCAGTTCCTGCGATTATGGTTCCCTTCATGATCGAACTCGTTCCAAGAGTCACCGCACTCCCCGCTGTCCAATAGACGTTAGAAGCCTTTGTGCCCTTGGTCAAGACGACCTGGCTCGTGGCTTCCGTGGTGATCGAGGTTGCACTCCTGATGATGAAGACGGCATTCACGTCGCCCTGAGCATCCAGGTAAAGGAAACCACCTGGTGATATCTCAAGCGAGGTTCCTGATTCATACAGGCCTGGATACAGCGTCAGCCCGTTTAAATCGCCGGATATTGCTTGAGGAGTTCCTCGAGCAGCGGCCCTGGCATTTTCAAACGCTGCCAGAGCATCGGTTTTGGCATTCGTGAGAAGGGTCGGGTCGATCACTGCACAGGCAGGACCCGCCGCATCAACAACGTACATCTTCCCCGTCACTTCCGGGCATGTTGCCGGAACGCTGAACCCGGTTATATTGGCCCCGGTATCCGGGGTCAGACCGACATCTCCGGTGATCGCGGAAGTCGGGATATTGGTGATCGCCGCGGAAGCCAGGATCGCGAAAGTGGAGCACGATCCAAGTGGTACTGACCCTTGGGGGACGGTTTGCGCCGTCTGTGTCCCTGTCGTAAAGGTCCAGACATAATCACTTGCCAGGGCATTGCCCGCAAGGTCCTCGGCCCCGGTGGTGATTGTTGCCGTAAAGGTGGTGTTGGGTGCGAGATTGCTTCCGGGAATAAATGTTGCGACGTTGGTTATTAAATTATAGTCGACCGTCCCGGGGACAGGTGTTCCAACCGGCGCTTCCAGCGTAAAGGTCAGGTTGATGATCGTTAATGGGTCCATCCCCTCGCTGAAGACGGCGGTGATTCTCTTGTTAATGGCCACATTCGTATCGGCGTTAGCAGGATTTGTAGAAGTTACCGTGGGCGCGGTGGTGTCTGGCGTCGCACTGGTAGTCCAGCTAATTACGAAGTCACTTGCCAGTGGATTGCCTGCCAGGTCCTTGGCTCCGCTCACCCCGCCTTTGATGGTGACGGTATAGAGGGTACTGGGAGCGAGATTGCTTAGCGGTATGAATACCGCGTTCACTCCGGAGTAGCTCACCGTCCCGAGGACAGGCGTTCCAACCGGTGATTCCAGCGTAAAGGTAAGGTTGGTGATTGTTAATGGGTCCATCCCCTCGCTGAAGGTTGCACCGACTTTGGTGTTAATGGCTACATTTGTCGCGCCGTTGGCATGGATGGTCCCGGTTACCGTGGGCGCGGTGGTGTCTGGCGTCGCACTGGTAGTCCAGCTAATTACGAAGTCACTTGCCAGTGGATTGCCTGCCAGGTCCTTGGCTCCGCTCACCCCGCCTTTGATGGTGACGGTATAGAGGGTACTGGGAGCGAGATTGCTTAGCGGTATGAATACCGCGTTCACTCCGGAGTAGCTCACCGTCCCGAGGACAGGCGTTCCAACCGGTGATTCCAGCGTAAAGGTAAGGTTGGTGATTGTTAATGGGTCCATCCCCTCGCTGAAGGTTGCACCGACTTTGGTGTTAATGGCTACATTTGTCGCGCCGTTGGCATGGATGGTCCCGGTTACCGTGGGCGCGGTGGTGTCTGCGGGTGTTCCACCTCCGCCGCCGCCACCGCCACCACCACCATGTGTTGTGAAGGTCCAGGTGTAATTACTTGCCAGCGCATTACCCGCGAGATCTCTGGCTTCGGTGGTAATCGTGGCGGTATATGAGGTGTTTGTCGCGAGATTGCTTAGCGGTATAAATACCGCATTCACTCCGGAGTAGCTCACCGTCCCGAGGACAGGCGTTCCAACCGGTGATTCCAGCGTAAAGGTTAGATTGTTAATCGTTAATGGGTCCATGCCCTCGCTGAAGGTTGCACCGACTTTGGTGTTGATGGCTACGTTTGTCGCGCCGTTGGCATTGATGGTCCCGGTTACCGTGGGTCTGGTGGTGTCCGGCGCCGCACCGGTAGTCCAGCTCCACACATAGTCACTTGCCAGTGGATTGCCTGCCAGGTCCTTGGCTCCGCTGACCCCGCCTTTGATTGTGGCGGTGTAGAGGGTATTAGGAGCGAGATTACTCAACGGTGCGAATATCGCGCTCACGCCGGAGTAGCTCACCGTCCCGAGGACAGGCGTTCCACCCGGTGCTTCAAACGTAAATGTCAGGTTGGTGATCGTTAATGGGTCCATCGCCTCGCTGAAGGTTGCACCGACTTTGGTGTTGATGGCTACGTTTGTCGCGCCGTTGGCATTGATGGTCCCGGTTACCGTGGGTCTGGTGGTGTCCGGGATATTGCCTGTGGTAAAACTCCAGACGTAGGTACTCTGCAGCGGATATTCCGCGAGGTCATTGGCCTCGGTGGTAATCGTAGCAGTATAGGCGGTGTTGTACGCGAGATCGCTTGACGGCGTGAATGTCGCGGTGACACCCGTGTAGGTCACCGTGCCTGAGACAGGCGTGGTCCCTTGCTTCATGGTAAAGGTTGCCGTAGTGATGGTAAACGGGTCCATCGCCTCGCTGAAGGTGGCGGAGATTTTCCAGTTGATAGCCACATCTGTGTCACCATTCGCAGGATTTGTGAAAGTCACGGTGGGCGGGGTGGAGTCCGCCATCGTACCTGTGGTAAAACTCCAGACGTAGGTATTTTCCAGCGCATTGCCCGCGAGACCCCTGGCTCCGGTGGTAATCGTGGCGGTATATACGGTGTTGGTTGCAAGATCTCTTGTCGGCGTGAAAATCGCAGTGGTGCCGGTGTAGGCCACCTTACCCCAGACGTTGAACAGGTTCAGGCACTGCGCTGACACGTCAGTTGCAATGGCGTCGGTGTAGGTTACCGTGCCGGTGACAGGCACGGTCCCTTTCTTAAGGGTAAAGGTTGCCGTAGTGATGGTAAACGGGTCCATCGCCTGGCTGAAGGTAGCGGCGATTTTTCTGTTGATCATCACATCCGTGGCAAGATTCGCAGGGTTTGTGAAAGTCACGGTGGGCGGGGTGTAGTCCTGGTTATTACCTGTCGTAAAACTCCAGACATAGGTACTTTCCAGCGCATTGCCCGCCAGGTCCCTGGCCACGGTGGTAATCGTGGCGGTATATACAGTGTTGTACGCGAGATCGCTTACCGGCGTGAAAATCGCAGTGGTGCCGATGTAGGCCACCGTGCCTGTGACAGGGTTAAGCCCTTCCTCAATGGTAAAGGTTGTCGTAGTGATGGTACGCGGGTCCATCGCCTCGCTGAAGGTGGCAGCTATTTTTCTGTTGATCGGCACATCCGTGTCAAGGTTCGCGGGGTTTACGAAAGAAACCGTGGGCGGGGTGGTGTCCTGGATCACGGTGTTATCGCATCCGGCTATAAAAGCGATACATAAGGCTGCAATAAACAACAGCGAATAGCACTTGTGCTTTTTCACTTCGCACCTTTTCTTTCTCATTAAAATATTATTTGCAAACGTTTTCATAATGTCTCCTTTTTTATTTGTTTTTACTTTTTGGCGCCAAAAAAGAATGCCTTTGTCTCATCCTGTTTATCATAGCCGCTGATGCTGAGCTGAGAATAGCTAACATCCATCTGACCGATGATAATTGTATCGATAAGATTTATTCCTTTGACATCAAACGTATATTTATCCAGCGAGTTCTCAGTAATAACTTCATAGCTTGCAGTAAAAGACAGTCCGTTTGCATTGAACGCACCGCTCCATCCCGCACCCAGGACACCGCCATTAAAGCTGTCAACTGAAAATTTATCATCATCAAATGTAAACGAATCATGTTTAACATCCCCCTGGCTGCAATAGTCTCCGGCATCATTTACACAGTACGCCACTATCGCATAGTCATTCCCATTAAGAGATAAAGGCGCTGCAGCATATGCTGCTGAAGATACTGTCAGAAACAAACCAATAACCACGATTTTTATCATCACTAATTTTTTCATACGTGATTCCCTTTCTTAGGATGTTCCCCTTTCCACTCCCCCCCCACGTAACAAAGGGCTTCGGCTCCGGTCTTTGTCGCAGACCTCAGTGGCAATGATCATATCGAGCCGCATCGCGCGCAACGGACCGGAGTACCGAGGCCCTGAGCGGTCGACACTGAGGATTCCCTATCGAATGATGATAGGGGGGAAGAAAAGGCTGATGCCCGGCGACTGATACGGGTCTGGGGTATAGATGACCACTGGAGGCGCATAGACAGGTGCCGGGTAGTAGTAGTAGCCACTGTGGGACTGATATGTACGCCGGCCGTGCTCGTTCCGGCCCTGATCGTAATACCCTTCGCGCCTATCGTTATTTTTATTTTTATCTTTGCCAAACGCCGGCGCGATGGATATACCGCCGATCATTGAGGCGAAGACGAGCGCCATCACGATCTTGCCGACTGTCGAACTAAACTTCCTTACTCGCGTGTTCGAGGTTCTCATAGTGACCTTCCATTCTTTGACTGATTCCCTATCGCAAAATAGGGTTTGCTGTCTTTGCGTTGTGGCAGTCGCGATCATTTGCCCTTTGCCTTTGACTTCGTGGGGCCGTGTTGGCGGAAAAACGTATCAGCATTCTTCTTCTGAGCGTCCGACATGCTTGCATAGAGAGGCTCGAAGACCGGAATGAATTTTTTGATACCATCTGCATGTGCCTCGGCAATTTCGCCATAGGATTTGAGATCGTCGACAGCGCTCATGGTACTTGCTTTTTCTGACCTTGCCTTGATGAGCGCTTCCATCGTTTTCGCATTGTCCCGCATAACCTGGGTGACGTTATTCCATAGCTCTTGCTGTGCCGGGGTGATCTTGAGCTTGGCAAGAAGCTCTTTGATGCGTGCTTCAACACGGTCGGTTTTTGAGGCCGTACCAGCGGTCGCCAGACCTGGCTCGGATGAGGCGGCGCGCAGAGGCACGCTGCTTACCAGCAGAGCGACCACAGCCGCCAGCAGTGCCACTAAATACATTGCTTTACTTGCTTTCATTGTTCTCATGGTACTCTCCTTTATGTTATTGCGTTTTTTCCGTTTCTGGCTCCCCTGCGTGGCAGTTCCTTCTTTACCCTGCGCAACTCGAAACCACCCTTCTCAATTACCTTTCCCTGTGACACCGTAGCCGTATAATCTGCTTCTTCATACAAGAAGTCTCTGGTCTGAAGATCCTGGCTGCCGATTTCTATAAAATTCTACCGGTACCGATTTAGATCCGTATCCAATGAATCGAGCCTGTGGGAAATGTCTGCTCTCTCATCGTTCGTGGTGTATCTGCCGCCTTCTGTCATCCGCAAATAATCACGCCGGATGGAGTCCAGTCTGGTTTGATATTCCCGCTCCTCTGTCTGAGGCAAACGCCCGCTGCTTCTTCCATCATCAATTATTCTTTGGAGTGCGACAATCCGGTCCCCATTCCTTGGCAGTTCGACTCTTCTTGGCACTTCGATTCTTGCAGGCCGGGCATACGCTCTGTTAATCTCACCTCCAAGCGCATCAAGTCTTCCATTAAGACTTTCCCATTCGTCCCGGTAGACCCTTTTGTCTCTCAGCACCTCATAGTCTGTTTGAATACCCTTCAGTGTCGTCAGAAACATCTGTGACTGATCAGGGGAAAGCGCGCCGGTTTTCAGCCCCTCTCCAATCGTCTCCTGGATTACAACCAGCTTGTTCTCTGCAATCCTTGCATAATCCGGCCATGTTTGAGGCATAGTGGCGCAGCCCGAAAATAAGGCTACTGCAAAAACCATTAGTACTGTCAAAAAACTGGCGTTCTTCATTTCTCTCCTCCTTCCTTTAAATGCGCAATCATACGATTGCAACGTTTCTACATTCTCTTTTTTCTTTTAAAGATTAGCCGGCATTCTAAGCCCCGGCCGGCTGTCCTGGAGAGGAACGCCGAAAAAATAAGCATCCAGGAATTAATGCATAAATAAATTATTGGATACACACCTATGATTTCGTGCTTCTCCTTGATGATAATTTCAAAAAACAACCCTTTTACTTGCCAATCACTCTCTTGACCTGGCCTATCTTTTCTTGAACTTTCCCGCCTAAATTTTCGTCTTTGCCTTCGGCTTCCAGGTCGCGATTCCCGGCTATCTTTCCGACCGCCTCCTTGATTTTACCTTTCGCCTGGTGCATCTTGCCTTCTGCGTTGTTTTGTGTGCTTGATTTCATGGTATTCCTCTTGTTTGATTTCAGTTTCTGGTCATCATGCTGCTGCGGTTGAAACATTTTACCTCAGATCACCACTTTCTTATTCCCCACGACCAGCAACACGATGCCTCCCGCGAACGCAATAGCTCCAAGGATCGGCGGCAAAGGAATTGTTTTCGTTTTCTCAGCAGTCATCTGGATAGGACCGAGATCGACGACCTTCTCTCTGGTTGTATACGTGATGCCCTGGTACGTGAACACCACTACGCCTACAGCGATCAGTATGATTGCAATTATGGTTTTTGTGCTCATCTCGAACCTCCAGTTTCTTTTTCTTGGTCAAGTGCTTCTTACACCGCTCGTCAGCCCTGAATGATGTTGACCAGCACCATGATAACGGCAACCACCAGCAGGATGTGAACAAACCCTCCCAGCGTGTAACTGCTCACCATTCCCAGCAGCCACAAAATTATCAGTATTACAGCAATCGTCCACAACATATGAGCCTCATTGCAATTTGATTTGGGTACGCTGCCGGTTTGTGCAGTTTCGCACCAGCCGGCAGCGTACCATAGTCTATCTGGACTACTCGATGGTCATCTGGTTGTTTATGCTCTTCACGCCGTGAACGTCTTTCACGAATTTGGTGACCAGATCCTTCTCGGCCGCGTTTTTGGCCTTGCCACTCAGCGTGACCGCTCCATCGTTCGTCTCGACCTTGGTGTTGACGGCGCTGGTCGAACGATGATACAGCAGCGTCATCTTGACCAGGGTGGTGATGGACGCGTCATCAATCTTTTCGCCCGCGTCATCAATCTTTTCGCCGATTGTTTCCCCCGGTTTTACCGAGGCCTTAGCTATTGTCATCTTGTTTACCACGCTTTTGACGTCTTCTACATCCCTGGCGTATTCGGTCGTCAGTTCCTTTTGCGCCTTGCTGGAGGCCTTGCCGCGCAGGGTCACGGTGCCGTTTTTGGCGGAAACCTCTGTCTGGTAAGCGCTCACGTTGCGATGGAAAAGTAGCGTGGCTTTCACTTTCGCACTGAGCCACGCATCCGAGTTAGCTGCGGCGCGCACACCTTTTATTTCCAGTCTGTTGTCAACGCTTTTGACCCCGGGCAGGCTCGCCACGGTCCCCTCTGCCAGGGATTTGTTAACTTCATTAGCGACAGTACCCGTCAGGGTGACAACGCCGTCACTGGACTGGACTTTAATATCATCACCCTTGAGGTAGGTCTGGAACACATATGACTTCCCGGCTGTTGATGCGATGCGATCATCCGTCTCGGACGCGCGCAGAGGCACGCTGCTTACCAACAGAGCGACCACCGCCGCCACCAGTGCCGCACAATACATTACTTTTCCTGCTTTTATTGTTCTCATGGGACTCTCCTTTATGTTGTTGCGTTTTTATCCGTTTCTAACTTTCTTGAAAAGTATATAAGCGCTGCTTCACGCCTTTATTCCGAACATCTTCTTCACCTGCCCACATAAATCCCGGGGAAGCTGGTTAAAACACCAAACACCCTCAATAGCCACAGAATCACTACAATAATCACGACGATATTCAGGATCTTTTTTATGTTGGCGTCCATCGGTATGTAGTTATTAACCAGCCATAGAAGCACCCCAACGATAACCAGAACAATAATTAATTAAATCAGCGGCACAGGTTTTCTCCTTTCTTCTTTGTTTCAATGTTCTTACATTATGTATGCGCGTTGGGTGGTGTCCCCCAGCAGATACAAATTTTTGCATTGCCAGCGGTTGTGGCGTTTTTGAAGATTATGACCCAGCTTCCATACAAGCGAGATCCCGCCACGTAGTTAGTTGGACCCGTTGAATAAGAAGCCTGCCCGGCAGTCCTTCAATAGCTTCAGCACTGCCGGAGTAAGCAAATACTCCTCTTCCATTGGCACCTGCTCTGAAACCGCTTCAATAAGCTCATACAGGGTTGTTGCGACATGAGCTGATGGTCTTTGCTTTTGCCTGTACTCCAGAAAGTTACTCGTAACTGCCAGCATTTTTTTCCCTTTCATCCGGGCTACTTTAAGTATTCCGGAACTTTTACAGCGAATTTGCTGCTATTGAATGTTCCCCGCATACCCCTGGAACGTCGCGTGAGCATTCTGAATGATTTTACTTACCGGAATAATCCTGCCGTCCTCAACAATGACTGGCAAAGGCCCTTTTTCATAAAAACGTATCAGTTCAAAAAATCCCGCTTCATTCCTGCCTATATCCACCTCTTTGTAGTCCATGCCTGCTTCATCAAAATGCTGTTTTATAACGCTGCAGTAGGGATCTGATGACGTCGTATAAATTTTTCTTTCCCTGCACATAAAACACTCCATGAAAAAGCCTCAGTCAGCAAATAACTTAAGGCAACGTTTAGAATTGGGTTGTTCGATTTTAAAGCCCCTCCATTCCCGCTGGGTGGGAAACGGTGTGGAACATCATTTCATGGGGCTCTTTGAGAAGGTTCATCGCTCCCCGGAGTACTTTGAAACGCTTTGACTTCAGGTAGCTCTTAAGGTTCTCCTGGGTATCCCATTCCTCAAGAAGAAAGATCTCATTTTCATTCTCCATACTCTGACAAAAGTCGCAGCGCCTGCAGCCCTTCTCCAATCGTATGGAGCCGATCAGTGAAGCAATGGTCTGTGACAGCTCCATCCGTTTCTCAGAAAGAACCTTCATTCGTATGATTATAAGTATCATGGAGACGGTAATTGCAAATGGGTTGCCAACAACCGGAAATAAAACAAAAGCTTTGAATCATCCTTTAATAACAGGGGGTTATCTTGATAGAAGAGAATTGCAGAGAAGTAAGAAACGATCTGGTTGGCCTCAATATTTGGTGGAACCTCAGCATATTGAGGGATACTTTGATGGAAGGTGTTTTAAATGGAACGGTTCTATTTTAATTAAATCCAGTGCGGGCAAGAATAGTAGAAGATCCAAAAGACTATACATGGAGCAGCTGCGGTGCATACGCCTATGGGGGAACGGATAGTATCGTAGAGAGACACCGTATTCATGATGCACTTGCAGAAGAAGAGGGAGACAGAAAAAAGAAGTACCGGGAGTTTGTACGGGGGATGCTGAGGGAAAAGAAAGCGAAGAAGGAAGAGATGGTCAGACGAGTCGTGTATGGGAATAAGGCATTCATAAAAAAGATGCAGATGGCATATAAGGTAGAAGCATTAATAAAACCGCAGGGCAAACCCAGGAAGAGCGCAAATGAAAATAATTAAAACCGTCCCCTTTTATATTTTATCGTATATTTTACCAGGAGCTGCTGAAAAAACTAAAAGAAAAGCAGGTGTCGGTGCCGACGCCTGCTTCATAGCTGGCTGACAGTTAATTTCTATTTCCATCTATTCTCTGGATTTATTCACCCGGTTCTGCCGGTTATCAATATAGGCGTTTTTAACCGCCACATAAGGATCCAGAGCCATTTTCTTCATATCCTCGTATGTTCCGAGTGTGAGCGATGTTTCGTTAACCACCTGGTATGCCCTTACTCCGACATAAGCCCCAAACCAACCATCATTTAAAACCCAGGTGACCGGATCAAGCAGAATGTCCCCTGCCTTTCCCGCAGTTCCGCGCGCGCTTGATGGCCCTAAGATTGGCCAAACAATGTAAAAACCCGGATTGATGCAATAGTGCCCGAGTGTTTGATCAGTGTCTGCGTCGTAGGGATTCATTTTACAGTATGATTTTGCCGGATCAAAAAAGCCGACTACGCCGACGGTTGTATTAATAACAAAGCGGGACAGTTCAACCCCTGCTTTTTTAGGTTTACCCTGGAATAAGCAGTTGGCAAATCTCACCGGCATTGAAACGTTTGCAAAAAATTTTCTAACACTCACCCTGCCGGGTTCCGGTACTATGTATTTATACCCCTGAGCAGTTGGTTTTAAGACATAGAAATATAGCTTGTCATTGAATGTGAACATGGCACGGTTAAATTTTTCCAGGGGGTCTGCTACCTGTTCCCTTGCGCCTTCAAGTGTACCGGCTTCCTCCGGAACCACCGATGGTTTCAATTCTGAGGAAGACGCGATAGAAACAATAAGCAACACAGCAAATATTCCACACAGTATACCAACTTTCTTCATGACTGCTCCTTTTGATAATCCCTGTTGCAATAAAAATTATAATAAATACAAACGGCATTTATTTTACATTTCTTGCTTACATTGTTCTTATTGTACTCTCCTTTATGTTGTTGCGTTTTTTCTGTTTCTAGCTCCTTTGAAAATGAATATGTGCCGCACCTTAACACCTTTACCGGCTACACATCACCCAGTTCATAAAATCCCGCTTCATTTCTATCCTGCTGTACTGTTTCGAGTGCACAGAGCCTCACCAGTAGAAATACAGCACCGATTGACCTTTTGGATGTACCTGTACTTTCTGGGTTACCACTTTCCCCTGCATGGCAGCTATGACCGTATATTTCTCCGGAGTAAGCCTGGTAAAAAAATACGGGCCATCTGATACCGCGTCAAGCACGATCCTGCCCGCTGCATCTTTGATTTGCACCGTTATATCTGCCAGATATTCCCCGCTTTTAAAGGCAAAGACGAGTTTTAAATTGTACTGACTGCCAATGAATCTCAGAGCAGCCAGCTCCTCATCCCCGATGCCGCCACTGATGTAGGGGACTCCTTCATACTGTTTTACTGCTGGCAGGGACGGGGAATAGTCTGCAGAAAAACTGACCGGTACTGTGCCCACAACAAAAAGGCTCACTGCAATAAGTATAATTTTTTTCATGGCGCTATTCCTCTTTCTCTTGTGTAACCATATGAAATAACTTTTTAGGGACCTTTTTCATTTCTTCTCCCACTTCTTTGCCGTCACGGACATATTTAGCCGTAACTAACTTATAGTTTCCCTCGGTGCTCTGTGGTGTGGCGATTATCTCCTCATTGGGAACGTTTTCTACCGTACGGTTATATGTATACTGATTTGTTGCTGTATGCTGCTTCACCTCACTTTAAAATCATTACAAGAAGTGAGCCATCATCGTCCTGAATGCATAGGCATTGTTATTTGAGAAAACACTTATTCCGGTGCTCCCGCATCAGCAGCGCCGGGATTCAATAAGCAATTTTGAACGGAGCCGATTACACCAAATACCATCATGAGATTACCCGCGCTGCGTAAAATGCTGTTTATTCCTGATAGCGGATTGGTTACTTCCTTTTTCTCACAAACGCAAAAATCACCGAGACACGACTCCTTTACGCACTTCTCCTCCGGCGTCAAGGTCTTTGATAGTATCATGCTGAGTAAAACGAACGAGAGGCCGGCCATGAACAAAAATGTAGCGCTGACGCAGGCTTCAGACTGGGCAGGTTCAATGCCGCTGTCATTAGCCATTGCGGTGGTCAATAATTTATCAATGGCCAGTAACATCTCAGCTGCTTCCTCATCACTCATGGGATAGGTTTTTTGTATCAGGCTGAGTATTTGCTCTGCTGTGCAGCCGCCGGTGACAGCACGGATGAATTTTATGAGTCGCTCCTGATTGTTATTCCTCTGCATTCCACCTGCAAGTGCCGGCAGCGTGTAGAAGTTTGACAGGAGAACTGTAATGATTATCATGCTGACTATTCTGAAAACCTTTTTGTTCATGAGTAGTTTCATAACAATCTCCTTTTGTTTTTAGTGGCAGTTGTACCATTACATTAGGTGGCCGAACGATAGTCTCTCGTCGTCCGCGTCACACCTGATGCGAAATTGTCTATAGCGACTAATTTCGCATTTTTATTCGGCTGCTTATGGGCACACAGATTTAGCTAAATCATTAGCGGAGCGACTCAAAGTTGAATTTGTTCCAAAATGCTGTCGAGGAGCGTTTTTCCCATTTCTGACTTCCTTAAAAAAATAAGATGATGATCAGTATCATTAAGAGGTAAATGCAAAGGGGTTGCCAACGACCGGAAAAAAACAAAAGCTTTGAATCATCCTTTAATAACAGGGGGTTATCTTGATAGAAGAGAATTGTAGAGAAGTAAGAAACGATCTGGTTGGCCTCAATATTTGGTGGAACCTCAGCATGTTGAGGGATACTTTGATGGGAGGGGGACCGTCTAATCTGGTTCTTTTGTCTCCGGCCGGACTATGCCGAGCTTATGCATCCTCGCTCTCAAGGTACTCGGGTGGAGGCCCAGAATCGCAGCGGCCCCGCTCTTTCCCTCGATGTGCCATCGGGTTTCAGAAAGGATTTTAAAAATTTGGTTTCGCTCCGTCTCTTCCAAAGTTCTCACGGCGGATGAAAACTGAGGGGATGAAACATCCAGTTTATCTGCCAGATGCAAAACCGGCCCGGAGCACAAGATCGCGGCCCGTTCAATGATGCTTTCAAGCTCCCGGACGTTCCCGGGCCACGGATAATCCTGCAGCGCCTGCATCGCCTCCTTCTGGATCGACGTGATCTTTTTGCCCAATTTCCTGGAATACCGCTCTATGAAGGATTCGACCATCAGCGGGATGTCTTCTTTCCGCAGCCGTAGTGGCGGGACAGTGATGGGGAAAACGTTGAGCCGATAGTAAAGGTCCTGCCGAAACCGGCCCTTGCGGACCTCTTCCTCAAGGTTTCGATTGGTCGTCGCTATGAT
>Ga0209777_10002035_pt1 | contig 27508 bp, 27 predicted proteins | sample FrelakmetHBP12HB_FD_187147 | JGI IMG/M metagenome (GOLD analysis project Ga0209777, IMG submission 187147) | Freshwater lake sediment microbial communities from the University of Notre Dame, USA, for methane emissions studies -HBP12 HB (SPAdes)... | ecosystem: Environmental > Aquatic >...
CAATGGAGTAAGCATGCCTCTCGTAGCGTCCTTCGAGAATGGGAAGTTTAAGGGTATTGTAAATGAAAAGAAATAAGAAAACGGAAGTTATATAATGGATGAAAAAGTTGACGACATGATACCAGAAGACATTCAACCCGTCGAAATAGTAGTTCACGGCAAAGGTAAAATATGAAACAGGCCTCTGCCACCTGGCAGTACCACCAATCCCGTAAAGGCCCTTCTCTATCTCCTGCCAGGATAGAGTCTTTATCTGAACGCCGGGATTCTCGGCAATATTAATATAGTCGTCAAAATGCCATGAACAATCAAAACTGTTCGCATATATAAGTATCAGCATGACAAACAGAAGGAAAGAGGAAGAGACATATCGCCTCATGCCCCTCATCTTCCATCTCATGCTTAAGGCAAAATCGCTATCGTGACTTTTAATGCGCATCGATTCGAAATGACAAAAAAGGGGTGAGGTATAAACCCCACCCCCTCAACATGTCCATGATACATTATTAACACTTAGCTTCTTGTAACCGCACCGTTCGCATCAATATCGAAGGTTGAACCACCACCGGTATGCTTCGCCCTTATGCTAAAGGCCGATAATGACCCAGTAGTCACTGTTATTCCCATGTTGGGATCATCCTTATAACCGGCGCCGGTCAAGTCTGCAAGGGTAACGCTTCCCCCCGGTGAATCAACGAAATAAGCCTGTGCTGCCGTGTACGCATTCCTTACCGCCGAGTTTGCCGATGCACTGAAACCTCTTGCCCTGTACTGCACGAACTGCGGGATGGCAATGGCTGCCAGAATGCCGATGATCGCGATAACGATCATCAATTCGATCAATGTAAAACCTTTCTGTCCTCTTTTCTTGCGAAATGCTCTAATCATGTTCATCTCTCCTTTCAATTTGCGTTTAGCATAAATATTTTAGTGAGTCAATTTTTGTAGAACCTGTATAATCTATAGCATAAACTAATCTGTACTACCACCTCCTTTGTCAGAAAAATTATATTGTTGCATTTGTAATATATGAATGACTTTTACAAGCTATTTAGCAATTACCATACCAAGTTATTTCTTATAGCAAATTTTAAACAAAAATGACTTTTTTATCTTTTATTATCATCTTTTAGGCATCAATATGTATTAGTTGAACTGTTTTATATTTGAGAACTTTTAAACGAAAACCAGTAATTTTCACCAATTGTCTGTTAATTGCCCCAAGGTAAACCACCGGCTCTGCCGGTGGATATTTACTCTCTTTTTTGTCATTTTGGTGAGTCGAAGCCCTGAGCATCGCTAAGGGGAAACGAGAAATCCTTTCTCCTTCTCACCCCCTTTATGAAAGGGGGTCGGGGGGATTTTATTCCACTATCAGAAATCCCCTGTAGCCCCCTTTGTCAAAGGGGGCAAGAAGAAATGACGGTAAATCGGATTCCCGCTGGAGCCTGCCCCCGAATTTTCTTATCGGGGGCGGGAATGACAGGGGTTACAAGAACCTTGACGATGATGTTCTTGGGTTTTCGCTCGCGATCAGGCCCCTTCGAGGGGCCAGCAAGCGTAAGGCCTCCGGCTTTGCCGGAGGATATTTACTTCGCCTTTCCACGATTGAATAATAATTTGAAAATATTTAATTTCTCATACTGGCTAAAGATGAATTTACCTATTTTAAGACGGATATTTCTTGCCTTGACACCCACCCCTTATTTTCACTATATTATAAGCCACAATTTGGATGGGAGGCCCCGTGTACGAAGTTACAATAAAGCAGTCATTTTCTGCCGCTCACATGTTGAATGAAATAGGCGGTGCATGCGAGAAACTCCACGGTCATAATTTCGTCGTTGAGATCTCAATATGTTCTATTGTACTGTCCGAGGAAGGTATTCTCATTGACTTCAGGATATTAAAACAGTGGGCCGATGAAATATTGAAAGAATTTGATCATAAATATCTCAATGACATAAGTTATTTCAAAGATACAAACCCATCATCAGAAAATATTGCCAGGTACATTTATGACAGAATCTCGGAAAAGGTAAAAAAACGCAATCTTGACGTATCCCGAGTTACCATATGGGAGTCAGAGGACGCGAGAGCTTCTTATTACGGAAATAACAATGATCGACATTCAAAATCAAAAAGATAACAGAAATATAGATATACAAAAAGTGGGAGTTAAGGGAATTAAGTACCCCATTGTGGTCCTGGATCGCGCGAACGGCACACAACATGTCAATGCAACCATCAACATCTACGTCGATCTACCTCACCACTTCAAGGGAACACACATGAGCCGTTTTGTGGAAATCTTGAACGAATTCAGGGGACAGATAAATATTAAGACCTTTAATAAGATTCTCCAAAAGGTCAAGGATAAACTTCATGCAGAATCGGCACACATGGAAATTGAGTTTCCCTACTTTGTTGAAAAAACGGCTCCTGTATCGGGGGCGAAAAGTCTCATGGAATACACGTGCTCATTCAACGGACAAAACAGCGTCAGCACGACAGATTTTCTCGTGGGAGTAGTCGTACCGGTCACTACGGTATGTCCCTGCTCAAAGGAAATCAGCAATCTTGGCGCTCATAACCAGAGAAGTATGGTAACTGCGAAGGTGAGGTTCAAGAAATTTTTCTGGATCGAGGACCTTATCAGGCTGGTTGAAGATAGGGCAAGCGGCGAAGTATATTCCCTCCTGAAAAGGGTTGACGAAAAATTTGTCACTGAAAAAGCACATGAAAACCCGATGTTCGTCGAAGATGTGGTAAGAAATGTGGCCCAGGAGCTAAACAGAAATGATAATTTCACGTGGTACAGCGTGGGAGCTGAAAATTTCGAAAGTATCCACAATCACAGTGCTTACGCATATGTGGAAAAGACTATCTGATAGAGCCAATGCTGCATTATCTGTCTTTTTTCTTTGACAAAACCTTACTAATCATTTACAAAATTTATGAGGCATAAACAAAATAGATTTCAAATGTGCCCGGAAATATCCGGTTGATTGCTGACAAGTAAAACGGGAAGTTGATGTACACCATGGAATCGAGCGAAGAACGCCAATATTTTAATTTATACAATCATGGATTCATCAGGGTCGCCGTCTGCATACCGGAGCTGAAGGTAGCTGATGCCCCATTTAACGTAGCCAGCACAATCAAACTGGTCAAGCAAGCGTCAGCCAATAATGCTATCCTTGCTCTCTTCCCTGAACTCGGCATTTCAGCTTACTCGAACGATGATCTCTTTCACCAGGATGCCCTTCTCATAGGCGTAATGGAGGGACTCAAAGAAATTCTCCATGCCACAAGAAAGCTGAATACAATTTTAGTTATTGGAGCCCCCCTGCGGGTTGATTTCCGTCTCTTTAACTGCGGCATCGTCCTTTATCGAGGCCGCATTCTTGGCATTGCAGTAAAATCTTATCTGCCCAACTATCGCGAATTTTACGAGGGCCGCCAATTCAGTCCGGCTGAAGATGCCCAGTCTAAGTTGATCGACATTTGTGGACAGGAAAACGTTCCTTTCGGAGCTGATATCCTGTTCAATATAAAAAATATAAATAATTTCAGTTTTTTTATTGAAATCTGTGAAGATGTCTGGGTACCCATCCCACCTTCCAGCTACGCAGCCATGGCTGGGGCAACTGTCATAGGTAACCTCTCCGCATCCAATATAACCGTGGGGAAATCGGACTATCGCCAATCTCTGGCATCAAACCAGTCCGCGCGCTGTATATCTGCATACCTCTACGCGGCTGCGGGTCCTGGAGAATCCACCACTGATCTGGCATGGGATGGACATGCCATGATCTACGAAAACGGTAATCTGCTGGCAGAATCGGACCGCTTTTTATGGAAGTCCCAATTGATTTACGGAGATGTGGATCTCGACAGGTTGACCCAGGATAGGATGCGTATGAACAGCTTCGGACAGAACGCATGCACGCACAGAGAGCGACCGGAAAAATTCCGCAAAGTATCATTCACCGTTATTCCCGTTGAAAAACGAATACTGCTGGATAGGGAATATCCAAGATTCCCATATATACCTGCGGATCCGGGAAAGCGCGATCAGCGCTGTTATGAAGCATACAACATACAGGTGCATGGGCTTGCCAAACGTTTAAAATCATCGGATATCGAGAACGTGGTGATTGGCATCTCCGGCGGCTTGGACTCAACCCATGCCCTGATTGTCGCGGCAAGGACTATGGATCTCCTGGGTCTGCCGAGGTCCAACGTTAAAGCCTACACCATGCCCGGATTTGCAACTTCAGAAAAAACATACACGAATGCGCTGAGGTTGATGAAGGCCGTAGGCGTTGAGGCCAATGAGATTGATATAAAACCAAGTTGTATGCAAATGCTAAAAGATGTGGGTCACCCATTTGCACAAGGAAAAAAACTGTACGACATTACTTTCGAAAACATTCAGGCCGGGGAACGTACCTCCCATCTGTTTCGCATAGCCAATATGAAGAAAGCCCTGGTTGTCGGTACCGGGGATCTAAGTGAACTGGCGTTAGGCTGGTGTACTTACGGCGTGGGTGATCACATGTCCCATTACGGTGTGAATGCCAGTGTACCGAAGACCTTTATTCAGCATCTGATACGTTGGGTCGCACATTCCTCGCTGTTTGAGAAGGAAACTTCGGAGGTCTTGCTCGACATCCTTGAAACGGAAATCAGCCCTGAATTAATTCCGGGAATAGACGGCGACCAGCCGGCGCAGAAGACTGAGTCCGTAATAGGACCCTACGATTTGCAGGACTTTAACAATTTCTTTATTACGAGATTTGGTTATCTTCCTACCAAAGTTGCATTCATGGCCTACTGCACCTGGAGAGACAAGGCCAGGGGCCAGTGGCCGGATGTGCCGAAAAAAAAGAGAAAACAATACACAATCGGCGAAATAAAAAAGTGGCTTACCATCTACCTGCATCGCTTCTTCAAGTTGAGCCAGTATAAGCGCTCATGTATACCTAATGGCCCGAAAGTAGGGTCTGGAGGGTCTCTGTCTCCCAGGGGAGATTATCGGGCGCCGAGCGACAGCGAAGCCACTGTCTGGCTGAAAAATGCGAAAAATATACCCGAAAAGGATGATTGAACAGGATGGGTCGGGAAACTTATAAGGACTTTGATGCCACGGAGCTTCTCTGTCCTAATTGTAAGAAGGCCGTCCCAGTAAGAAAGAGACTTCTGTTGATTCTTTCTAACGGCGACAAGTATGATTATATGTGCGTGTTCTGCGGAACTTCAGTGGGAGATAAGATTGTCAAACAGAAAGATAATCTCAGGATAATTAAATGACAGTCACTAACGATTTACCTTTCTCTCCATGGCCTTCTTCAATTTGTTGCCCAGAGACCCCAGCTTGACTGAAGGGGTATCTTTTACGCTCAAATCCCCATAAGCAAGACTGCTGTCTGATTGACTCGAGGAGCCTGACAGATATTCTCCGAGAATTCCCCGGCTGTGAACATCATCATGACAATACACGCACAGGTTTTCCCAGTTGCTCCCATCCAGCGGATTGTTGTCATGATTGCCGTCCTTGTGATGAACGGTGAGAAGGTGCCGCGTCGACTCATCAAATTCCCTTGCGCATCGAGCGCATATAAAACCATGAAGAGCCAGTGATTTCTCGCGGTAATCTTCGCCTGGCAGTTTCTGTTGCTCTCTTTTCAGATCACGGACTACATCTTCAGCGGACCTCATATCTTGAGATTTATCCTTAACGGTTATAGTACGGACACGCCCCCCTTTTTTTCCATAGCTAACACGGGGCATAATGCATACCTCCACGATTCCGAACAGAATATAGATAATTTAGTTTGATACGACGGCTATTCACATCTGCGTGAAGATAGGAATACCTTCAAAAATACTTTCACCCCTGTCAGAACCGCGAAGGCATTTCTGACTGTTTTGAAAATAGGAAGACGAGCTCCAACATGCAAGATATTTTCAATGTCCGATACTATGCCCATCAACCCCTGAATGCGCCTGGCAACGAGTGACAGTCCCTCAATCTGTTCATTTACTGTACGAGTTGCTTTGTTGATATTCGTGGTAATTTCTTCCAGGTTCTTAAGGATGCCGGGCAAGCTTTCATTAAGCATATGCAGGGTCGTGGCCATACTCTTTGCGGTCCGCCAAATCTGCAGCAGGAACGGAACGGATAACACCGCAATGAGGAGAAACACAAAGCTCAAAATTACGATACTGATTTCGAGAAACATGCATATCTCCCGCTTCTTATGCTGAGTTGCTCACTCCTGGGCCTTTTCTTTTTCTTCCTTGAAGGCTTCGACTCCTGCATCTATTGCTTTCTTCAAGCGCCCCTTGGTCTCCAAAATTGTCTCTTTTCCCCGATCAGCCATCTCTCCAACTTTTACTTCCATCTCTCCAACTTTTTCCTTCGTAGAAGATTCCAGCGCCTTCAGACGCTGAACGGCGGCTTCATAAGCCTTTTTGCTCTTTTCCAGCGCCAGTTCGTATTCCTCTTTGGCCTTTTCTATCAATTCCTCAGTCTTCCTGCTGAGGTCCTCTCGTGTTTCTTTACCACTCTTAGGGGCATAGAGAATGCCAATTGCCGCACCAATCAAGCCTCCAACAAGCAACCCTTTAATGAAATCATCGACCCTGTTTGACATATGCGAACCTCCTTATCCTGAACATCCATTAATTCCAGCCAGACTATAACGTGACTGGAGATATCTGCTTTCGAAATAGCTGCAAACAATAAATGATGATTCTTGTTTGTAAATTTTATACAGATTAATAGAGGAACATGCAACAACAAAATGAGGAGCTGGGACAAATTTATGGAAACTCGCATTTCGGGAAAAAGGATTTCTCTGATTGTCACACCATCGTAAAGATGTTAATAATAAATATAGGTTGAATCTTTACAGTGATGAAAATGAAAGAAACATCTTGCCAAGCTGAAGTAGGTCTTAAGAGGCTTCTCCAGACTATTCAAAAGTTGCGATCCAAAGACGGGTGTCTCTGGGATAGAAAACAGAAAAAAGAGGATATGGCAAAATATATACTGGAAGAGACCTACGAACTCATTGATGCTATAGAACATGGTTCGCCTGCGGCCATTAAAGAAGAAATGGGGGATCTTCTGTTTCAGGTTTTCTTTCTGGCGCATATTTCAGAGGAAGCGGGCGACTTTAAGCTCCCCGATATTATGAAAGATGTGACTGAAAAGATGATAAGAAGGCATCCCCATGTCTTTGGCAATGCAGAAGTCAAAGATATAGATGAAATCAAGAACAATTGGGAAGATATCAAGAGGAACCTGGAAAATAGGAATGAGAAAGGTCGCGGACTTTTTGATAACATTCCACGCTCCATGCCGGCCCTCAGGAGGGCGCAAAAAGTAACCGAGGCAGCCTCCAAGGTCGGTTTTGATTGGGTAAGAACGGAAGATGTCCTGGCCAAAATTGAAGAGGAGCTCAATGAGTTCAAGTCGTCCCTGGCAGCCAATGACATAAAATGTATCAGGGAAGAAATTGGCGATCTTCTGTTTTCCCTGGTAAATATATCAAGGTTTGTAAATGTAAATGCCGAGGAATCGCTCACGGCATCCCTTGCGAAATTTATCGACAGATTCTCATACATTCAAGAAAAACTTGCGGAACAGGGCAAAGACCCTGCTGGCGCATCACTCAAAGAAATGGATGATCTGTGGAATGAATCGAAGTTGAAGGAATAATCACATAATGGAATATTTCTTATGTGTCTTGGGAATGGTTTTCATTATCGAAGGCCTCCCTTATTTCGCCTTCCCGGATAAGGTTAAGTCTTATATTATGAAACTACAGGAAATGCCCGACTCCGTCCTCCGGATCCTGGGGCTCTCCGCAATTATAACAGGGTTGATTCTCATATATTTCGGAAGAAGTTGAAGGATGAAATTAGATGATTTCGGCTACCATCTTCCCGAGGAACTTATCGCTCAAACCCCATGTGATCTAAGAGACGAATCTCGGATGATGGTTGTTAGGAGAAAGACGGGCGATATTGAATTCAGACCCTTTCATGACTTGCCGGAATTTGCAGAAAAGGGCAATGTACTGGTCATTAACGATACGAAGGTAATTCCGGCAAGGCTAATTGGAAAGAAGCCAACAGGGGGGACTGTAGAGATACTTCTTCTCTCCAGAAGGCCCGAAGATTCACAACCATCAGAAACATGGGAGGTATTATTAAGACCTGCGAAAAGAGTTCTTGTGGGAACGAGAATTTTATTTGGAGAGGAATGTGAGGCGCAAGTTATTGACCGCGTATCGGAGAAGAAATGGATCGTTTCATTCGTAACAGGTTTGACGTTCGCTAATTTTCTAAAAAAATACGGAAGGACACCCCTCCCCCCCTATATTAAACGGCACAAGAACTCTCTCGAATCTCTCGCGGATATAGAAAGGTATCAGACAATCTATGCCAGGTTTCCCGGTTCAGTCGCAGCACCGACGGCGGGTTTGCATTTTTCTCAGAATATTCTCGACACCCTCAAAAAAAATGGTGTATACGTCGTGCCCGTTACATTACATGTAGGTTACGGGACATTTCTCCCCATAGAAACGGATGACGTCGAGGATCATGTAATGGAAGAGGAGTTTTTTGAAATAACGCCTGAAGCGGCAGAGGTAATAAACAGCGCCGAAAAGGTTATTGCCGTGGGAACGACAACCACAAGGGTTCTTGAATCGGCTGTCGACGAGGCAGGAAAGATTAAACCCTCCTCCGCATATACCGGACTCTTTATCTATCCCGGGTACCGCTTTAAGCGGGTTGGTTCACTGATAACTAATTTTCATCTTCCCAGATCCTCCCTTTACTTACTCGTGTGCGCCTTTGCCGGCAAACATCTGACAGAAAGGGCATACAAAGATGCTGTAAGAAATAGATTCCGCTTTTACAGTTATGGAGATTGCATGCTGATTCTATAGGTTGGGACCAAAGAAATAATTGCCAAGCCCGGCATTTCGTGAGTTCAAAAATTATCTATATGTATGATGTATCAATTTAAGCTGCTCAAAAAAGACCCATCATCAGGGGCCCGTCTTGGAAGAATCTATACAACCCACGGCGAGGTCAATACACCCGTTTTCATACCGGTAGCCACTCAAGGTACTGTCAAGTCTCTCATTCCCGAAACTGTACAGAACCTTGGCGCTGAAATGATCCTCGCAAACACCTATCACCTCTATCTGAGGCCGGGGTACGAAATTATTAAGAAGCTGGGCGGTCTCCACAAATTTATGAACTGGGGCGCTCCCATTCTGACTGATAGCGGCGGTTTCCAGGTATACAGCTTAGGCGCCCTCAGAAAAATAGAGAATGACGGAGTAACCTTTAAATCCCACATTGATGGCTCCAGGCATTTCATTAGTCCGGAACTTGCGATTGAGATTCAGGAGGCTCTCGGTTCGGATATCATGATGTGCCTCGATGAATGTACAGCTTATCCGGCCAGTTTCCAAGAGGCAGAAAAATCTCTGGCACTGACTCTAAATTGGGCGAGGAGATCCAAGGCCATTAAGAAAAATAATGAGCAGGCCCTATTCGGCATCATCCAGGGTGGGATCTATCCAGACCTCAGGCTGCGGGCTGTAGAAGATATAACGAAAAATATTGGATTTGATGGCTACGCCATAGGCGGGTTGAGCGTGGGGGAGCCCAAGGAAGAGATGCTGAGTATCACCTCATTGACCACTCCCCTCCTTCCCGATGACAGGCCGAGATATCTGATGGGTGTGGGAACGCCTGAGGATATTGTGACATGCGTGGATTATGGCATTGACATGTTCGACTGCGTAATACCTACGCGTTGCGCCAGACACGGATTATTATTTACAAATAATGAAAAGGTTGTTATAAAGCACGCCCAACACCGGGATGACGATTCGCCTTTGGACGGTACATGTGACTGCTATACTTGCAGAAACTACTCACGGGCATACTTGAGACATCTCTTTATGGCCAAGGAGATTTTGGCCATGGTTTTGAATACTATTCATAATGTGCGGTACTTCATGCACCTGATGGAGCGCATCAGGGCAGTGATAAGAGATGGTAAATACAGAGAATTCAAAAATTCTTTTTTAACTGATACGAATACAGCTATCAGCCAACAGATTTAATTCGAATAGTTTTTGGACCTGATAGCTGACAGTCAAACTGCAAAGAGGAGGACTTGAAATTGACAGACATTGCTTATGCTATGGGTGGTTTTGGCGGAGGAGGCGGCGCCGGAGGAGGAGGCGATATTAGTTTTATAATAATGATGGCTGTTGTGTTTGCCATCTTTTACTTTCTCATGATACGACCTCAGCAACAGAAGCAAAAAGAAATTAAGAAAATGCGTGAAAGCCTCACTCATGGAGATACGGTCGTAACTGTGGGAGGGATTCACGGAAAAGTGACAGCTTTGACAGATACTATTGTTACGCTTGAAGTTGCTGAAAAAGTGAGGATAAAGGTCTCACGAGAATATATAGGTACTGTTACTCAAAAGGCTACATAAGAATGATATTGATCTTTCAAAAAGTCCCGGACTGGATCAAGGGACAGCTTTGTGAAAGAAATAAGTCACGCGGCGCGGAATTTGAGTGTTGCCTGAAATGCATCACCGCCCGGGAAGAATGATATAATGGCATATTCCGTTTTTTGCGTCTCATATGCGCAGGGTTCACGGGGAGCCCGGGTTCATCGGACCGAAACTTTTCGGGACGCAAATCACGACGGCGGGCAATAGAGCGCAACTCAGGTTTTCGCACTTTACAAAGTCGTCAATTATATTGAAAGGGGTAAAACATGCTCAAGGGTATCAAAATAAGGGCTGCAATGGCATTGGCTGTTTGCCTTTTGGGATTATTTTATCTTGCACCTTCCCTGACACCGGACCTTCCGGACATATGGAAAAAATACTTGCCCATGGATAAGATCCACTTGGGCCTGGATCTTCAGGGAGGAACCCATCTGGTGCTGGAAGTTGACATAGAGAAGGCGCTGGAAAACACCACTGAACGCCTGTCCAATGAAGTGAAAGAGACCCTCATGAATAACAAAGTCCGCTTCATGTATCTTGAGGGCGCGAGGAAGACAGGCGCCATATCCTTTGAACTGCCCGACAGTGCATCGAAGGGTGCATTTGAAAAAGTCATCAAAGATAATTATCCGGATCTGGAAGCAGTCTCATCGGAAATTCGGGGTGGCAGAGAAGTTGTTGTCCTTAAGATCAAAAACAAACGAACTGAAGAGATCAAGAAAATGGTCATCGAACAGAGTCTTGAGACCATCCGGAACAGGGTCGATCAATTTGGTATTACGGAACCGGAAATCATTCCCGAGCGAAATGACCGCATAGTCATACAGCTTCCCGGCATCAAGGATACAGAACGTGCCAAGAATCTTATTGGAAAGACAGCTCTCTTGGAATTCAAGCTTGTTGATGAAGAACAGAGCATAGATAACGCATTGAAAGGCAATGTGCCCCAGGGCGATCACGTTGCCTATGAAACCCGACTGGATCGACAAACGGGACGGAGAACAAATATTCCGATCTTGCTCAAGAGCAGAACCCTCCTCACCGGTGGTGACCTCGAAAGTGCGCAGGTAAAAATAAGCGACAGGTTTGGTGAGCCATACGTGGCCATAAAGTTCAATGCCCAGGGCGCGAAGGTTTTTGACAGAATAACAGGAGAAAATGTAAAAAAACGACTGGCAATTATTCTCGATAGCTCCGTTTACTCGGCCCCGGTAATTCAGGAGAGAATTTCAGGTGGCGAGGCCCAGATCACCGGATCGTTTACTATGGATGAAGCCAAAGACCTGGCAATAGTCCTCAGGGCGGGGGCTCTCCCTGCACCGGTGAATATCCTCGAGGAAAGGACTGTGGGACCTTCTTTAGGCCAGGATTCCATCGACAAGGGGATATGGTCTGCCATTCTGGGAGGCATTATGGTAGGCCTGTTCATGATTGTCTATTACAGGCTCTCCGGAATCGTTGCGAACATTGCCCTCATCATGAATATATTCATCATTCTTGGCGCCTTGGCGGCTTTCAAGGCGACACTGACCCTTCCCGGCATAGCGGGCATTGTCTTGATTATCGGTATGTCAGTAGATGCCAACGTCCTTATATTTGAAAGAATTCGTGAAGAGCTTCGTGCAGGCAAGACTCCGAGAGCATCAATCGAAACGGGATATGCCAAAGCCTTCATGACTATTTTTGACACCAATGTTAATGCCTTGATCGCTTCTCTGTTCCTCTTTGGTTTCGGTACAGGGCCCGTTAAGGGTTTCGCCGTCACCCTAAGCATAGGCATAATCTCAAGCCTATTCACCGCCGTTTTTGTGACAAGAATTATTTTTGACTACTTCATCTGGTATAGAAAAATCGAAACCGTCAGTGTTTGAAACTACCATATCACAACCTGCTTTGGAGTTTAAGATAACTTTTTACCCATAGGAGACATAAATGGAACTTGTAAAACCAGGAATTAATATCAATTTTGTCGGAAGGCTAAAATACGCAGTTATCTTCTCGGTAGCGCTGACCATTATCTGCATAATTTCTATCGCATGGAGGGGACTGAACTACGGGATCGATTTCGCCGGCGGCACGCTCGTCCAGATCAAATTTCATAAAGCAGTGTCAGCCGACGACATCAGAAAGGTTCTGATTCAGATCGGCATCGATGACAGCGTTATCCAAACGTCTGGCGCCGATGAGGTAATAATCAGAACGGCAAAGTCCTCGTCGGAGATCAAGGGTCTTTCCGCTAAGATCGAGGAATCATTGAATGCCGCATACGGGAAAGACGCTTTCCAGGTGCAGAGGGTCGAGGTGGTGGGACCAAAGGTTGGTAAGGATTTGACGCAAAAAGCGATCTTGGCCGTTATTTTTTCCTGGATCGGTATGCTCATCTATATAGCCATCCGGTTCGAATTCCGCCATGCCGTAGGCGGCATTGTAGGCGTAATTCATGATGTTACTATAGTAGTAGGAATTTTCTCCATCTTTGCCATAGAATTTACTCTCACCGTTGTTGCTGCCCTCTTGACTATTATCGGTTACTCCATTCACGATACAATTGTGGTTTTTGACCGGGTCAGAGAAAACGTAAGAAAGAATACAAGGAAAGAACTTCCCACAGTCATGAACGAGAGCATTAATCAGACGTTGAGCCGGACCATCCTGACTTCCTTTACAGTAGTCCTTGTTGTTGCTGTTCTATTTATCTTTGGTGGGGCCGTGATCCACGATTTTGCCTTTGCCCTTCTTGTAGGTGTTATCTTCGGCACATACTCATCTGTCTTTATCGCGGCTCCTGTAGTTCTTGCATGGGAGAGATATAGACCTTCGACGCTGAGAAAGAGAAAATAATTAGTGACTCCTCTTGAAATTGCAGGATTGACCGTCTTTATCCTCGTGCTCTTTATGGGAATTTTTTCCATAATATTCGGCATTCCCGGAACAGCCGTAATACTTATTGATGTCGTCCTTTATGCTTTGATCACCGGTTTCGAAAGAGTCAGTATCAAGATTGTCCTGATACTTCTCGTCATCTCTATACTGGCAGAGGCTATCGATTTTTCATTTGGAGTAGCAGGGGCAGCGCAATTTGGGATTTCCAGGAGATCAATCTGGATATCCGCAATCAGCGGCTTCATCGGTGCCGTGTTAATGACCCCATTTTTTTTCGGTTTAGGCACCGTTGCCGGAACTTTTCTCGGCGGATTTGCCGGTGTGCTGGCGATTGAGCTGATCCACCAATCCAAGTTGAAACCTGCGTTGAGGGCAGGCTACGGTGATATCCTGGGAAGGATTGCCGGGACTCTCATAAAAGGATTTTGTGCTATCGTAATGATAGTTATCACAATGTCAAATATATATTCATGAACGGTTGGTTTTCTTCATATGAATCCGAAGCGCTATGGGAGAATGACTCATGCGGGGACTACTGCTTCTCCGCCTGCACCCAGGTGGACAGGGAGACTTTCTGCTAAGGTTCCGAAAGGTTGAATCATGACCAAAAACAAATCCAAATTACAAGAATACGCTGAAGCGATTGTCATTGCCATCCTTATAGCGCTTTTTATACGGACATTCGTCATTCAGGCCTTTAAAATCCCTTCGGGTTCCATGAAGCCGACATTTGAAATCGGAGATCATATACTGGTAAATAAATTCATCTGCGGCATAAAGATACCGTTTATCAGAAATACGCTAATTCCCATCAGCGAACCAAGGCGGGGAGACATTGTGGTATTTATATACCCTGAAGACCGATCCAAGGATTTTATCAAACGGGTCATCGGGGTCAGCGGTGATACCATAGAAATTAGAAACAAAAAAATTTACTTAAACGGCCTGCCATACAATGATCCCTATGGGATTTATACTGATGATTTTATAATTCCCGGCTCTATACAGCCTCGCGACAACTTTGGGCCGATGACCGTTCGTCCTGATTCCGTTTTTGTGATGGGTGATAACAGGGACCAGAGTTATGACAGCAGATTCTGGGGTTTGGTTGACCTGAAAGATGTCATGGGGAAGGCCTTTATCATATACTGGTCAATTGCGCCTTATGATGAAAAAGACAGTTCTTTGTGGAGCAGAATTTCGAGTGTGTTGAGCAGAATCAGGTGGAAGAGATTCGCCCAATTGCCCCATTAGCGTCGTATCCCTGTTGACCAAGGCATTATTGAGGGTATAAAAAAGCTTTTTTTCTTTCCATTGATATGATATGAAATAGCAGATTGCCCAGCAAGGCGATAATCCAAACTTAGATATTGCACACTGAGGCAGCCTTTTAATTTAATCCAGAGAGATTGAAAAAGGATATGAATCCAAAACAGTCATCAGTTTTTTCGCCAGCCTTCTCATCATAATGGGAAGGCTTTTTTGCAGCTATTTTCAGAGGTGAAACACGGCAATGGAACAGAAAAAGGTCGTCATGGATGCAGATGGCATAGACAGGTCTCTCACAAGAATAGCTTATGAAATTCTGGAGAAAAACAAGGGTACAGAGGAACTATGTCTGGTAGGTATCAGGACAGGCGGCGTTTTCCTTGCAGAAAGGCTGAAAAAAAAATTAACCAAGGTTGAAGGAGTTGATTTGCCTATAGGCATTCTGGACATTACACTCTACCGCGATGACCTGCGCCTGACCAACAAGAAGCCTCCGTTGGGCAAAACAGACATACCCTTTTCCCTGGATAATAGGAAGGTCGTCTTAGTTGATGACGTCCTCTTCACTGGCAGAACGATAAGGGCAGCCATGGATGCCCTTATTGATTTCGGCAGACCCAAGCTTATCCAGCTTGCGGTGCTCATTGACAGGGGACACCGCGAGCTTCCCATCCGGGCAGATTTTGTGGGCAAGAATCTGCCGTCGTCGTTATGGGAATCGGTGGTCGTGAAACTCATGGAAAAGAACGGGGTAGACGAAGTTGTCATCCAGGATGACAACCAATGAAAAGAGAACACTTAAAAGCTTAAACGACCAGCAAGGCAATCACTTGTTTGAGGTTCCCTTATGAAGTTAACGAAGAAAGATATCCTCGGCATTAAAGACCTGTCTGTTGATGAGATAAATCTAATTCTCGATACGGCAGATTCCTTCATCGAAGTCTCTACAAGGGAGATTAAAAAGGTCCCAACCCTGAGGGGTAAAACGGTCGTAAATCTTTTTTTCGAAGCCAGTACGAGGACAAGAACCTCCTTTGAAATCGCAGGAAAAAGACTGAGCGCCGATACCATCAATATTTCTGCAACGACAAGCAGTGTCGTAAAGGGTGAGACCCTTATCGATACTGCCCGGAACTTAGAGGCCATGAATCCGGATGCCATAGTTATCAGACATAGCGCGGCAGGGGCGCCCCATATGCTGGCCAGGATGGTCAAACAATCCATAATTAATGCCGGCGACGGAGCCCATGAGCACCCAACCCAGGCATTGTTGGACATGATGACTATAAGAGAAAAAAAGAGGAAGGTTTCAGGTCTCAAAGTGGCGATTGTGGGTGACATTGCGCACAGCCGGGTAGCCCGTTCCAACATCTACGGCCTTACGAAGATGGGGGCCCATGTCATTGTGGCTGGACCAGCAATGATGATCCCCAGGGATGTTGAGCGTATGGGAGTGACTGTTCATAATAATCTCGAGGAAGCGATTAAAGATGTGGATATTATCATGATGCTCAGAATTCAGTTGGAAAGACAGCAGCAGAAAATTTTCCCATCCCTCAGAGAGTATTCCAACTTCTTCTGTCTGAACAGACATAATATCAAGATGGCGAAAGAAGACGTCCTGGTTATGCATCCGGGACCAATCAACAGGGGAATTGAAATTGCGCCTGACATTGCCGATGGCCCTTATTCCATAATACTTGACCAGGTGACAAATGGCGTGGCTGTTCGCATGGCACTGCTGTATCTGCTCATAGGAGGCCAACGATGAAATTACTGCTCGCGGGCGGAAGGGTTATTGATCCCTCCCAGAATCTGGATGCACACATGGACATCCTGATAGAAAATGGGAAGATCGCTGAGATCGAGAAAAATACACACAAGCCCAAGACTGATTCCCGGAAATCAGCAGCCCGAGAAATCAATATCATCGATATCAAAGGTATGGTTGTGGTGCCGGGATTAATCGATATGCATACCCATCTGCGCGAACCGGGGTTTGAATACAGAGAAACAATTCAGACGGGAAGCGAAGCCGGCGCTGCCGGCGGATTCACGTCCGTTGCCTGCATGCCCAACACCAACCCGGTCAATGACACCCGGTCCGTAACGGAGTATATCAAGAGAAAAGCGGCTTCATGCAACCTCGTTAATGTATACCCCATTGCATCTGTCAGCATGGGATCAGAAGGAGTCTCCCTTACAGAATTCATGGACCTGAAGGATGCCGGCGCCATGGCATTCTCAGATGATGGGAAACCGGTGACAAACAGCGCTCTGATGAGAAGGGCTCTTGAATATGCATCTTCCCTCGGCATGTCAATCATCTCACACTGCGAAGACACCTGCTTATCTCAAGGGGGATCTATGAATGAAGGGTTTGTGTCCACCGAACTCGGTCTTCAGGGAATTCCCAATATAGCGGAAGACGCGATCGTTGCCAGAGATATAATTATAGCCGATTACACAGGAGCGCTTCTTCATATTGCCCATGTGAGCACCGCGGGCGCCGTCAGACTGATCAGGGATGCCAAAGACAGAGGCCTCAGGGTAACGGCGGAAACCGCTCCCCACTACTTCACTCTTACCGACGAGGCATTGAGAGAATTCGATACATGTGCCAAGGTCAATCCCCCATTGCGCACTATCGAGGACGTCAAAGCAGTAAAAGAGGGACTTAGGGATGGAACCATCGACGTCATCGCAAGTGACCACGCTCCACATGCGTCAACAGACAAAGAAGTAGAATTCGAATATGCTTCATTCGGTATCACAGGGTTGGAAACCTCCCTTGCTCTTAGCCTGAGGCTTGTTGACGATGGCATCCTCACGCTCGGCCAGTTGATACTCAGGATGAGTACAAATCCTGCGCGGATCCTCAACATTCCCAAAGGAACCCTCAAGACAGGCGGAGATGCCGATATCACTGTGATTGATCCCAATAGAAACTGGACGGTTGACCGCAACAAGCTGCGATCAAAAGGGAAAAATACACCCTTTCATGGACAGGCAATGAAAGGGAAGGCCATAATGACAATTATGGGTGGGGAAATAAAATATCGGGACATGCCATGAACACAAGGGTCGTGCATAAGACTTCAGCAATCGTCATACATTCCCTCGACTATGGAGAATCGGACCGTATTGTAACCTTTTACTCGAGCGATTTCGGTAAGATTAAGGGAATCGCAAAGGGCGCCCGGCGAAGCAAAAAAAGATTCTCCAATGCCCTTGAACCCTCATCTTATTGTAACATCATTTTTTCCAAGACAGGACGGGGGACACTCGCTCTCATTGAAGGGTGTGACGTCATAGACCACCACGCAAATATCCGGGAAGACCTTCATAGGACGCTGCTCTCCTCATACCTTACAGAGCTGATCGATAAATTCACGCTGGAAGGCAAAAAAAATATTGACCTGTTTAAATTATTGCTGAATTTCTTAGGCCTCATTGACGCTGGAGCCTGTTCGGAAGCGTTGATACGTTTTTTTGAGATACGTCTCCTAAGACTTGCAGGATATGAACCGGTCTTAGACAGGTGCATGACTTGTAAGAAGCCGGTCGGCGAAGAGCTCATCTACCATTTTATCATAAGCGATGGTGGCCTAAGATGCAATGCGTGCCACCGGAACAATTCCGGCTCCCTTTACATTTCTTTGGGAACCATAAGAACGCTTCTCCTGGGAAAGGAAATAGATACCGCAAGAATCAACATAATTACCTTTTCGGAACAGACGGCCAAAGAAAGCAAGGAGGTTCTTGTCGGCTTCATTCACCACCTTCTCGGGAAAGAAGTTAAGTCATTTCTGGTTCTTAATGATATCCAAAAAATGGGAATCTTATCTTCGCAATAGCCTGCCTCCAGTTTTTCATGTTGACACGCATCTTTACCCATGTTAATTATTTTAGGTTAAATGCCTATAAAATCAAAGCAGAGGCCACTATACAACCGAGGAGGGTCAGGTGAACTTTCAGGAATTAATATTTGCCCTTGATAAGTACTGGGCAGACTACGGATGCGTGATTCAACAGCCTTATGATCTTGAGGTAGGAGCCGGGACATTCAATCCCGCGACGTTTCTCAGGGCTCTGGGGCCGGAACCTTGGAACGTGGCATATGTTGAGCCGTCGCGAAGACCCACTGATGGCAGATATGGAGATAATCCAAATAGGTTGCAGCACTATTACCAGTATCAGGTAATATTGAAGCCCTCTCCCCTTGATCTCCAGAGTCTTTACCTTGACTCGCTGAAGAATTTTGGCATAGATCCCCTCGATCATGATATCAGGTTTGTCGAAGACGACTGGGAATCACCTACACTCGGCGCATGGGGACTGGGATGGGAAGTCTGGCTCGATGGCATGGAGATAACGCAGTTTACCTACTTCCAGCAGTGCGGAGGCATCGACCTCAATCCCATATGCGGCGAACTCACCTACGGAATCGAGCGCATTGCCATGTATATACAGGAAATAGACAATGTATACGACCTTAAATGGAATGACCAGGTCACTTATGGTGATGTGCACCACAAAGGTGAGGTGGAATGGTCCTTCTATAATTTCCAATATGCAGATGTTGGGATGCTCAGGAAATTTTTTGATATGTGCGAAGCTGAATCCATCAGGATGTCTGAGAAAGAGCTGATCCTCCCCACTTACGATTACTGCCTCAAGTGTTCCCACATATTCAACCTGCTAAATGCCCGTGGCGCAATAAGCGTGGCAGAACGCACAAGCTACATAGGCAGAGTGAGGAATCTGGCCAGAATAAGCGCTGAAGGTTATCTCAAGCAAAGAGAAAAGATGGGGTTTCCCCTCCTGGAAAAAGTGAAGAAAATGAACACGAGTGACTGAACAATATCAAGACCTGGCTGTCCGAATACTTTTGAATTTTGATAGTCGAACTTAAAATTTTAGACTGGAGATGATTAATGGGCAAGGAACTTCTACTCGAGATAGGAACAGAGGAAATACCTGCGGCTTTTCTGCCGAAAGCCATCAGAGACATGGACGAGATTATACGGAGAGAGCTTTCCAGCACACGCATCCAGCACGATGAGATCACGGCCATGGCAACGCCCCGGAGACTTTGTCTCTCCGTTCTTAACGTAGCAAGCAGGCAGGAAGATCAGATTATTGAAAAGGTCGGTCCCGCAAAGCGAGTTGCTTTCGACGAAAATGGAAATCCAACCAAGGCCGCCATGGGCTTCGCAACAGGTCAGGGAATAAACGTCTCGGAACTTGAAGTAGTTACGACAGAGAAGGGCGAGTATATCTGTGCGCGAAAAAAAATTGCCGGACAAGATACGATGGCTCTGTTGCCGGAGATCCTCACAAGACTCATAGCTTCCATCCCTTTTAGAAAGTCCATGCGCTGGTCTGACCTGCAAATTCGCTTCGCAAGGCCCATCCATTGGATACTCGCCATATACGGCGGCGAAACGATACCGTTTGTGATCGGAAATATAGAGAGTGGAGATAGAAGTTATGGCCATCGTTTCATGAGCACAAAATCATTTAAAGTAAAAAAAATGAAAGAATATGTGACAAATTGCAAAAAGCATTTTGTCATTGTTGATCCTGAAGAAAGGAAGAGGATTATACTTGAGGAAGCTGAAAAAGCCGCGAAGACTGTGGAGGGCAAGATTTTTTATACTGAAGATCTACTTGAAACAGTTATCTATCTTGTTGAATATCCGACTGCCGTCTGCGGGAGCTTTGATAAAGACTACCTGAAACTGCCCAAAGAGGTTCTGACGACCTCTATGATTTCACATCAGAAATATTTTCCCGTCGTTGACGATGAAGGAAAATTATTGCCATATTTTATTACTATTAACAATACTCTTGCCCGAGATCCACACGTCGTAGCCCGTGGTAATGAAAAAGTAATTCGGGCAAGGTTGGCTGATGCAAAATTCTTCTTTGAAGAGGATCAAAAAACAACTCTCGATCAGCACTTTGAGAAGTTAAGACAGGTTGTATTTCACACGCAGCTGGGAACTTCATACGAAAAGGTCATGCAGATGAGAGAGCTTGCCCTGTATATAACGGATCACATAAATCCTTCCCTTAGAGTTACGGTTGATCGAATTGCCATTCTCGCCAAAGCCGATTTAGAAACACAGATGGTCTGCGAGTTCACCGAACTTCAGGGTATTATGGGAAGGGAATATGCATTGATAGCTGGTGAAAATCCTGTCGTTGCAAAGGCAATCTATGAACACTACCTCCCCACAGCTGCAGGAGGCGACCTCCCGGAAACGGATGAAGGCGCCATAGTCAGTATCGCGGACAAGCTGGATACCATCGTCGGATTCTTCGGTGTTAATCTGATTCCCACAGGCACGGCAGACCCGTATGCGCTGCGACGACAGGCCATCGGTATTATCAACATAATCATAAACAAGCGCTATCCCCTGAACCTGAAAGTCATAATCGATAAGAGCATAACGATTCTAAATGGTAAGCTCAAAAGAGCCCCCGAGGAGATAATGGCCAATGTGCTTGAGTTCTTCAAGGGCAGATTTGAAAATCTGCTCACCTCCCAGGGACACCCCTATGATGTAGTTGACGCCGTACTTGAAACGGGCGCCGCGGATATTGTCGGGTCATTTAAGAAAATCGAGGCGATGGAAACTTTCAAGTCCCACGCGGATTTCGAACCGCTGGCGATCGCTTTTAAGCGTGTAGGCAACATCATTAAGGAATTTAAGAATGGCTCAGTTGATCCCTCGAAGTTCGAATCTGAAGAAGAAAAATCTTTATACAGTGCTTTCTTGCTCACAAAGGAGAAAGTTATTAAACATATTGAGAGGGATGATTATCTATCTGCCCTGGTCGAGCTGGCCACTTTGAGAAAACCTGTCGATGATTTTTTTAATAATGTCCTCGTTATGGCGAAAGACGACAAAATACGGTTTAACCGTCTTTCCCTTCTGGAGGAAATTTCAGGCGTATTCCATATCATAGCCGACTTCTCGAAAATTGTTACAGGATCCTGATTATCTTTACTAATTAGTCCACTGTTTTCTATTTCCTTTGTGATATTTGTCACTTTCGGCGATATCCTTAGCAATCCTCAAGAAATAACTTTATATTGAATTTTTTTTTATTCTGATTTAATATGCGATGGAACTTGACTCACTTTGAAGACATCTAAATGTAGAGTAATGAGTATTACATGGCAGTAAAAATGGACGTTCTGCAAGCAGAAAAGAAAATGATGGATGGCAATCCGACGATTAATCAGCAATCTGATCTCGAGGAGCAACTGCGCCTCCGTAAGGCATTGCAGGATATCACAAACCGCATTCACGCTGCACACAATACGAGGGAGATCCTGGTGGATCTGAAGGACGGCATTCTAGACCTCTTTGATGCCCATTCAATCACCATCTACACGGTGGACAAACTGAAAAATGAAATATTTTCCATGTTTCTCGTCGGCTCTCAGCTTAAAGAAATCAGGGTATCCGTCAATAACAAAAGCATCGCCGGTTATGTGGCAAACACGGGTAAACCGATTAACATAGCTGACGTTTATGATATTGAAGAACTCAAAGACATTGATAAAGACCTGGCCTTTGATTACAGATGGGATAAGAAATCAGGCTTCAAAACCAAGCAGGTTCTGGCAGCCCCTATTTTTTCTGAAAAGACCCTCAAGGGTGTTGTCCAGATATTAAACAGAAAAGGTGAAGGTAAATTTACAGAAGATGAACAAGAGTTCTTGCTGGAGATCGCCGATGTTTTAGGAATAGCAATCAACAATCAGGAGATATACGGCAGGAGGAGAAAGACAAGATTCGATTACCTCGTTACTCGCGGATTTCTCAAGGAATACGATCTGGATAGCGCCTGGGATAGATCGAGAGAAGAAAAGGAATCGATGGAAAGCTTCCTGATGAGTAAATATAAGATCTCGAGGAGTGATATCTCCAGATCTTATGAAGAATACTTCCACTGCAAGGTCATTTCGTTCAACGAGAAATTCCCCATCCCGGGAGACCTCTTAAAGAATTTAAAGAGGGAATTTCTCCGCCGTGAGATGTGGGTTCCTCTTCAAAGAGTGGATGGAAGCATCCACGTCATTATGGATGACCCCTACAACATCCTGAAGCGGGATACAATCGAAAGTATCCTAAAAACGAAAGCAGTAAGATATGACGTAGCGCTCCCGGATGACATCATTAAATACATCAATCTATTCTACTCAACGAATGAAGATGATCAATCGATAACGGAAATTCTGGGACGACATGTTTCAGACGAAGAAGCTGAGGAGGACGAAGGCGAAGTTATCACAGAATCAGACAGCGTCATCATGCAGATCGTGAATAAGCTCATTAACGACGCATATGCAAGGCGCTCATCTGACATTCACGTCGAACCAAATGTTGGAAAGAAAAATGTGGAAATCCGTTACAGAGTTGACGGGGAATGTGGGCTTGCTCAGACCCTTCCGTACAATTACCGGGCCGCTATCATTTCAAGAATAAAGATCATGGCCAATCTGGACATAACCGTAAAGAGACTCCCTCAGGATGGAAAAATAAAATTCAGGCGTTCCGGTGGTGAAGAAATCGAGCTTCGCGTGGCTACAATTCCTACGCAGGGCGGCGTGGAGGACGTGGTAATGCGAATACTCGCCAAGGGGTCAACCATGCCCCTTGAAGAGATGGGGTTATTGGACAGAAACTACAAAGAACTAATCGGCATTAGCGAAAAACCTTACGGCCTGATCCTATGTGTTGGCCCTACCGGTTCCGGAAAAACTACAACCCTACATGCAGCATTGCACCATATCAATACGCCGGATAAAAAGATATGGACGGCGGAAGACCCTGTCGAAATTACCCAGTACGGGCTTCGTCAGGTCCAGGTTCACTCCAAGATCGGATTGGATTTTGCCGCTGTTACGCGCGCCTTCCTCCGCGCTGATCCGGATGTTATCATGGTCGGCGAAATGAGGGATTTTGAAACTGCAAGAACCGCCATTGAGGCGTCACTGACAGGACACCTGGTGTTCAGTACCCTGCACACGAACAGCGCCCCTGAGACAGTCGTCAGACTTCTCGATATGGGTATAGACCCCCTGAATTTTGCGGACTCCCTCTTGGGCATCCTTGCACAGCGTCTGGTGAGAACCCTCTGCAAGGTCTGCAAAGAGGCATATAATCCATCAATCGATGAATATAACGAATTAGTGGAAGCTTACGGTCATGATCTTTTTGAAAAACTGAACATACCCTACACAGACGACCTGATCCTCTATCGTCCAAAGGGATGTGAGGCTTGCGGCAAGACAGGATACAAGGGAAGACTGGGTATCCATGAACTCCTCCTCAATACAGACACGATTAAGAGGTTGATTCAGAAGCACGCATCTGTTGAGGAGCTTCGTGAAGCGGCAACGGCTGAAGGGATGACCACCCTGCTTCAGGACGGACTGCAGAAAGCCATCAGGGGCGTAACGGACGCAAAGCAGGTTCGAAGAATCTGTATTAAATAAGAAGATAAGAAAAATTTGTCCAGGTGACTGAATTCTTATAGGAGTTTGTCCTTCCAGGAGCTGAGCTTCTGCAGTGCCTCAAGGGGCGTCATATTCTGAATATCCAGCAATTTGAGCTCGCTTGCGATCATGTCCTCCCCGTCCATAAAGAGGCTTAACTGTGTCTTGTCCTTTTGGGCCGATTTCCTGCCACGGGCGATCTTAGGCATGCCGACCTCGTCGAATTCACCCTTTTCAAGATTATTCAGAATCTCCCTGGCCCTGACAATGACTTCATCGGGCACTCCGGCTATTCTCGCCACCTGAATGCCATAGCTCCGGTTTGTTCCGCCTTCCACGATCCTTCTGAGGAAAATGATCCTGTCTCCCCACTCCTTGACGGCAATATTGAAATTCTTTATCCCCTCCTTAGTCAAAGCAAGGTCTGTCAACTGGTGATAGTGAGTGGCAAAGAGCGTGCGTGCCCCTATGAGCTTCGCATTGTGAATGTATTCCGCCGTTGCCCAGGCAATGCTGAGCCCGTCAAATGTACTGGTCCCCCTGCCAACCTCATCAAGGATGATCAGGCTTCTCCGGGTGGCATTCTTCAAGATATTGGCAACTTCATTCATTTCGATCATGAAGGTGCTCTGCCCCTTGGCCAGGCTATCCGCCGCCCCGATACGCGTAAATACACGGTCGACAACACCGATGCGTGCTTCCAGGGCCGGCACAAAGCTTCCCGCCTGGGCGAGGATCACTATGAGGGCGATCTGCCTGATGTATGTCGATTTTCCCGCCATATTCGGGCCGGTGATAATGAGGAGGCGGTTTTCATCCAGATCGAGACGGACGTCATTGGGCACAAAACCGTCCGGCAGCGGCATCCTTTCCACGACAGGATGCCTGCCGTCCTTTATTTCAATCCTCTCTTCACAATCGACAACAGGACAGCAGTAGTTGTAGCGCTCCGCCGCCTCCGCCAGAGATGCAAGGCAATCGAGGTCGGCAATATGCGAAGCCGTGGTCTGAATCCGTTTTATTTCCTTCGATATCTCTCCCCTGATTTGGACGAAAAGATCATATTCCCGCTCTTTCCGGCGGTCCTCTGCGGAAAGAACAGTATGCTCGTATCCTTTCAACTCCTGATTGATATACCGTTCTGCATTTACGAGGGTCTGTTTCCGGATATAATCATGGGGAACGAGATCTGTATTCGCCTTGGTGATTTCAATGTAATATCCGAAGACACTGTTAAATCCCACTTTCAGAGAATTGATCCCCGTTCGTTTTCTCTCCCTTTGTTCAAGGGCGGCGATCCACTTTTTCCCGTCTCTGCTCGCAGATATCAGCTCGTCGAGTTCTTGATCATAACCCTCCTTGATGACTCCACCTTCCCGAATTGTCATCGGAGGCTCTTCCGCAATGGCTCTCTCAATCACGCCGCAGATATCCGGCATTTCGTCAATCCCGGCATAAATTGAAGCTAGGAGCGATGAATCCAGGCCACAAATGACGGCCCTGATTTGCGGCAGCGCATTCAGAGATGTCTTCAGGGCAATCAAGTCGCGCCCATTGGCGACACCCATAGAAACCCTGCTTGCCAGCCTTGCCAGGTCATAGACACTGGAAAGGGCATTCCTCAGATCCCCCCTCAGTATGTGGTGTTCCTTAATTTCAGATACTGCGACCAGTCTTTCTCTGATTTTCTCCGGATCCACGAGAGGATAGTTGAGCCACCACCTGAGCCTCCTTGTGCCCATGGACGTGATGGTCTCGTCGAGAATATGAAAGAGGGACCCTTCCTTTCTGTTCTCGGTTATGGTCGTAAATAATTCAAGATTTCGCTTGGCGATTTCATCCATGACGAGATAGCTGTCGGTCTCATACCAATGAATGGCATTTATATGGCCAAGGTGGTCCTTCTGCGTTTCTTCCACGTAACGGATGATGGCGCCTGCCGCAGCTACCGTGGCCGGATGTCCTAATATGCCTTCCTTAGCCAGGAGTTCGTGAGAGAAATATTCTCTTAATCGGCCGCAAGCGGCATCATAATCAAAATAATCCGCCGCGAAAAAATTTATTCTGGGGCGGGGATCCCTCTGCGACAACGTTTTCACAACAGCTTTTTCACGAAAGTCCTCCTCGATGATGACTTCGCGAAAATCGAGGCCGCTTATTTCCGCTATGAGGATATCCCTGTTTTGAGACTCCGTGACCAGGAATTCCCCCGTAGATATATCCAGGAAAGCAAGGCCGAACCTGTCGTCCCGGAACGCAAGAGCCATCAGGAAGGCATTTTCCTTGATGTTAGTGTTATCTTCATCTACAAAGAGAGCGGGCGTGATAATGCGCACCACGTCCCTTTTCACAATGCCCTTTGCTTCTTTTGGATCTTCTATCTGTTCACAGATTGCTACTTTGAAACCCTTCTCGATTAGCTTTGCGATATACGATGACGCGGCATGGTAGGGTATGCCGCAGAGAGGAATGCTATCATCCTTTCCCTTGTTCCTCGACGTGAGAGTAATCTCCAGAATCTTGGAAGCGGTAATTGCATCTTCAAAAAACATCTCATAGAAATCACCCATCCTGAAAAAAAGGACGCAGTCCTTGTGCTGCTCCTTGATTTCCAGGTACTGCCTCATGGCGGGGGTTAAATTCATGGTGCCCGTCATTCCCACTTATTACCCTTTTTTGTGAGGTCGATATACTCCACCCGCTCTACCCTTCCCCTGTCACTGATGAAAGAATTGAGGAGCCAGCTTATGACGCTGATGATGAGTGAGCCGATTACGGCCGTCCAGAACCCGTAAACCTCAAACCCAGGAATGATGCCCGATGCCATCTTCAGCATCAGGGCGTTGATGATAAAAGTGAAAAGTCCCAATGTCAGGACATTAATGGGCAGGGTGAGAATCAGCAAAACAGGTCGGAATAATGCATTCAGGATTCCCAGCGCAGCAGCCGCAAAGAAGGCGGAAAAAAAACCGCTGATGTGGATGCCTTCCAGCAGGTAGGAAGCTATGATGATAGATGCCGTCAGAATTACCCAGCGTATTAAAAGTCCCATGACAGTAAACTACCACCGACCTTGTCGGTGGCTTTCATGAAGGACGACAACTCCTGACAATGTCATTCGCTGTCGTCCCTCCATAATGCAAGCTGCTCTTCTCGCATTTGATCTTCTATTTGCTCTTTAACATATTTCTGAACGGTGGCGCTGTCAATTCCCACAGTGCTCACAAAATAGCCCCGGGCCCATATATGCAGCCCCCAATACTTTT
>Ga0209777_10002036_pt1 | contig 27507 bp, 42 predicted proteins | sample FrelakmetHBP12HB_FD_187147 | JGI IMG/M metagenome (GOLD analysis project Ga0209777, IMG submission 187147) | Freshwater lake sediment microbial communities from the University of Notre Dame, USA, for methane emissions studies -HBP12 HB (SPAdes)... | ecosystem: Environmental > Aquatic >...
TCATCTATCTTTGGAAGATACAATTCTTTTTTTGGTTTCTCTATTTCAACTTGAATCTTTTCTTTTACTGATTCTTTTATTTTAGTTTTATCTACAAAACTATCTGTTAAATCTTTACCCTCTAATTTTTCCAGAAACTTTTTAATTGTTCCCTTTTGATGACAATCAGATCCAAAACAATGAAAGATTGGTGATTCTAAAGCTATATATAAATGGTAATGTTTTTTCTTCTTATCATACTCGCAAAAAGGACATTGCACAATAATATTTTTATTCGTAACTTTTACATGACCATCCAATCTATCTTTTAAAAAGTCTATAAATTTATCTTCATATATTCCAATCATAATTTTCTGGTCCGAAGTTTTCCTTCTTCATTTACTTCACTTATATAAACTCCTGTAGCAATTGTACATCTCCTCGTTATATATGTTATCCAATCTATATATCTTTTCTGGTTGCAAAGTGGACACCAAAGTTCATAATATTCAGTCGCTTTAAAATCTCTACATTTTGGACATTCAAATGTTGCTATATTATCTATTTCCATTTCAATATTCCATAGAGTTTTTTTTTAGAACTCCAATTACATTGGAAATCCAATCTAAAAATCCATTTCCTTTACATTTTTTACATTCTCCTCTAGATGACCATCCTTCTCCATTACATTTATCACATTTAAAAAATAAAAATTTTGAAGTATATCCTACACCTCTACAAGCTGGACAATATGTTCCATCCCAAAATTCATACTTATCACTATCCAATTTTTTTGAAAATATAACATTTAATCCGGTTCCACTACAAACAGGACATTTCTCGTACATATCTCTATTGTCATCAAAATTGTTTCCAATGGTATTTCTCAAACCATCAGCAAACTTTATTTGTTCAAAACTTAAATCTAAACCTCTCATTTTTTACCTGTTAGTTGTCTGTATTTTTTTAAAACTTCTACTATTTCAAAAACTAATGCCATAAAATTCATTGATGGCAGTAAATGATCTTGTTGTAGTCCTGTATATTTATTAACCAAAATTTTAACATGAGTTGGAACATCTGTCTTAAAAAATAAATCATTATAAATATTTCTATAGTCTACATCCGACTTTGATAATAGATTTACAATATTACTAACAATAGAATTAATTTTATGATCTTCTCCATTCTGACAAAAATTTACAATCTCTACTATAGATGAAATTAATGTTCTCTCTATAGAAATCATTTCATTTCTATTTACTTTTAAAGTTCCAGTTACAGAATGTCTTTGAAGTGTTCCCACAATTTTTCTAATATCTGGGTATAAGTTATCAATTATAAACTTTAAATCTTTTTCATCATATTTTATTTTTTCAGAATCCAAAACTTTTTTACAATAGTCATTTACAAAGTTTACTGGCATTTGTTTGAAAATATAAGTTTGGAATCTTGAGTCGACTGCCAATGGGATTTTTGAAATATAATTGCAAGTAAATATAAATCTAGCTTGATCTGAATATTTTTCTATCATACTTCTCATAGAATGAAAACTTTGCTCCGTGTTATGAGTTACAATATTATTTCCTAAAATAAAGTTATTATTTTTTTCAACATATAAATTGTGAGCTTTTTTAACCCCTATTGATTTTATACTTTTTATTTTCATTGTTTTCAGAGAATAATTCTTCAATTGTTGTAAATCCATTTTTCGAAATCTCCTCAATATAATTTATCATATCTATTAGGTAAAGTTCTTGATTTTTAATTGTTAAGATTATTGGGTTTCTTAAATTATTTTTAAAAGAATATTTTATAATTGATTTTAATTTTTCTATTAAAAATTTATCCCAACAGTCTATGGGCGATTCTAAAAATTCAAACGGTTTCATTTCAGATAAAAAAGTATAGGAATTTTTTTCTAACAATAAATCTGGAATAGTGTATCTATAATATGAAATACCCTTTTCTATAACTAGATATTTACATCTTAATGGTTCGTAAACAATTTTATCACCCCAATCTAAATTATCTAAATTTTCTAAAATTATTTTTTCATTTGATGATCTATAAAATATTTCCTTATCACATTTCTTTAACAAAACATAACCATTCTTATAACTAGAATGAGGATTAAATTTATGATTTAAAATTTTTTCAGTCATTATTTTTGATTGTTCTGCTTTTAGTATAGATGATTTAATTGGATCATTGTAGGCACTATTTAATTTAATTTTTTCTATAGTTTGTTCTGAATGAGGATGTTTTTTACCAGTATTTTTAATTGAAATTTTTTTAATTATTGAATTCTTTTCCTCTATAGAAAAATTAGACCACACCAATTTTTTAGCAATACTTATACATTTTACACACACATTATATTTATTAGATGATGATATTTTAGATCCACACCCTATACATAAGTTCACCAACCGTCTTCTTTTATATAAAAAAAGCTCTTTATAAGAATTTGCGTCTAAGTTATGTTTTTTAAAAACATGAAAACAAACACTCGCGTTTTTATAAACTATGTTATTTACTTTAAATTCACAAAAAACACAAGTTTTTAAAATGTCTAGATGAATATCAAAGTTAAAAATTCCATTTAAAGCGTCATCTATAATTTTATCTCTATTCTTTAAATCATTTATTCTTTTATCTTCTCTAATTTTTTTATTATTCTCATACCTCAAAATCCGCTTTTTTGAAGGAGGTTTTCCAATCATATGATTATGTTTTTTCATTTGTAGTTTAGTTCTGTGTGACCGACAACATCCTTCTGAATATCCTAAAGTTATTCCTTTAAATTTACAAAAATTATTACATTCTTCTAATTTACATATCCCCTCCTCATCTTGCTTCTTTATATAAATATCATAATACTTTTTGAGATCTAATTTACTTCTAATACCATGTTTTCGCAAGTGATTAACAAATCTAGTACGATCTTGAAATATATTATTACAAATTCTACATGTTAACAATTTAGAAATTCTCCTCTATTGTAACAATTTCATGATTTTCTGTTAGTTCTTTTAATTTCTTCTCTATTAATTTCCCATCTTTATCCATTATAAAAAACGGATGATTCTCAGAACATATAACTTTTTTACCATCTTCTAATTCAATCTCAAACATTTCCGCAATTCCACTATCAACATATTCAGCAAAATCTATTTCCAATTTATTATTACTTAAATTTACAGAAATCACTTGTATCTCACTGAGATCTTTTAACTCTTCTATTCTTTTATTTATAACTTTATCATCTTCTAAAATTTTAATTTCAGTGTTTCCATCTAAACATAAAAAATCAGCTTCATCAATAAACACAATCTTATGTTTATCATTACCAGCTGGAGGAATCTTAATAAATGGTTCAATGACATCATTTACAAATGAAATTCCACGACTATCTTTTGATGATCCATTAATCTCAAGAAGATTATCACTTCTATAACTTAAAACTCCATTCTTAGATGTAAGAATTGCAGCAACACATGTTTTTCCGGAACCAGGAGACCCAGAAAATATGAGATTTGGAATTTCTCTCTTAGCAATATATTCATCAAAGTTAATTCTATACTCATCTGGTAAAATTACTTCTTCAATTTTTTTTGGTCGGTAACACTCTACCCATAAGCTATTAATTATATTCACCTATCATCCTCCAATTCACTTAACACGTTCCTCCTTTTACTGTCAATAAAAATTGTCTCTGCATTTGTTCTTCTATAAACTTCCCTATTATGTTCTGTTTCTTACATTCCTCCACCAAATTGAGTGCTTCTTCTCCCACATGATATTTTCCATCTTGATCATATATAAAAACATCCCCTAGTTTTACCGAACTTATTTGATCACAATCACTCAAAATCAAAGCCATTTGAGCTGAATATATTGGGTCCGAATATACATGAAAAGATAAAATTACAGTCTTTTTAGAATCAACTGCGAGAATGCAATTTTTAGCTAGAATATACCATCTACCTTCAGTAAAATTCTTTCCATAAACTTCAATCTCATATTCCTCTAATAACTTAATTATTTTATCAACATTTTTCATCTTATTGTCTCTCTAACTACTCTTTATATTTTTCAGAAAACTTGGTAATCTCAACGATAACTAAACCAAGAAATTTCTTAATATCTTTAATTTGTTTTTGTTGAATTTGGCTAGATACTATAAATTTTAGATTCTTAAAAAAGTCGCTTAGATCAATTTCTTCTCCAGATTTAGTTTTCTCTTTTGCCATAGGACAAGGTTTACCATCTAATATAATGGGATGAATAAAACCACATTCTTTACACTGAATTGCAGCTAATGGTACTGGTCCTAATCCTGGTCCTGGTGGTTGCATATATACCAACTCCTTTTAGATTTTGTTCTACATTAATAAAAAACATACAAAAAATTAAAGGAAGAAATCCCCCCTTTAATTTTCTTTTAAATTTTTAATAGTTTCTTCTATAATTCTCGCAAAACTTCCATCATCTATAGATTGTTCAAATGGAGTCCTCTCTTGAATTATGTGGCCTTCGCTCTTACACCAATCACATTTAGTCCAATCTTTTAATCCTTCCCACTCATGGTGGCATTTGTCACAATGAAACAGTGGCATTTTTATTTCCCACATTTTCTTTCTGGAATATAACTTGTTAAAATAGATAGTGAAAGAATCCACCCCCATCCACCACTACCATTTAATGTTAATCCAGCAGCATAAATAGCACACATTATTGATATTGTATTAAACATCATGTTATACAAAAAGTTTTTCATTTTCTTCTCCTTTTATATTTCTAGTAATTTAGATCCTATTTTGTCTAATGATTCTTGCACTGAATCATCTCGGATAACATGTAAAATACATAATTTACCATATTCAGCTGGAGTAGTTTTTCCCAGAAATGAATCAATAGTATCTTGGTCAACTGCTACAAAACTCATTTTATCTTCAGGTAGAAAGGGAGCTCTCCCATATTCATCACATACTGAAAAACCATAGGGTAACCCAAACCCATTTTTATCCTTAAATCTCATTAATTGAATATAGTTTCCTCCATCTCCAGTATTATTTGGAGATCCCTGCATTAATGAATAAATTAAGCATGAATCGGTCATTATAAACCTCCTCTACTCTTGAGAGCTTTTTTAACTTTACTTTCATAATGTTTAGCTTTTGATCTTTCTTTGTTAACTATTTCTTCTTGTTTTTGTAGATCTATTTGTTTCTTTTTTCTTTGTTGATACCACAAATAAACAAGACCTATTAATATTAGTATGGTTATTGTGATTGCCATAATATCTATTCTCCTTCAATTTCTGTAATTTGTTCTGATCCATTTTTCTTTTTCTTCCATGGTTTTTCGATTGTTGTATCTTTCATATTATGGATTGGAATAATTCTATCTAGAACTATCGCTGTATCTTTAATAGCTTCTTCAATAACTTTTGAATCTTTATAAGCCATTGGTGACTCATCAAGACTCTCAAATGATACTGAATTAGAATATATTCCTTCCATGGTCTTTTTAAAATCTTCAACATTTAAAGTCTCCTTTGCTTTTGATCTAGATAATACTCTTCCTGATCCGTGGGGAGCTGAAAAATTCCATTCAGGATTTGATTTTCCTTCACATATTAAAATTCCATCTCTCATATTAAAAGGAATAATCATTTTAACACCAATATAAGAACTAATTGCTCCTTTTCTTATAATATGATCTTGAAAATTAATGTAATTATGAATTGTTTCAATTCTCTCTTTTGGTTCAGGATATTCTAATATTGTTAAAATATCTGTCATCATAGCATTTCTATTTATTGAAGCATATTGTTGACAATATTCCATATCATTTAAATATCCTGTTTTATCTTCTCCTTCAAGAAAATCTAATTCTGAAGGTTTAATACTTTTTATTTTTGCTTTTAATTCTGTTATTCTTTTCTGCCATTCTTCTTTAGGATAAGTTTCTTTAATATCATTAATTAAAGATTTTGGGTTTGATAGTTCTTTTTTGGAAGCTCTATCCTGCCAATAATCACATACCCTAGCTCCAAGATTTCTTGATCCTGAATGAATGGTAACCCAAATATCATCTGTGTTTTGAGATCTTCCAATTTCGCAAAAATGGTTGCCTGACCCTAAACTACCAATACTTTTAACCACATAGTCAAACTCAACACCAATCTTTTTACATAACCACATTACTTCTTGATCCAATCTAACTTTTCCTTTTTTATTAATATTAAATCCAAAAGGAATTTTTTCTCTAATTTTTTTATCAAGATCTTCATGATTGATGTTTATTTTTCCTACGTTAAAAGAAAGCATGCCACAATTATGAACAAAAACTCCAGCAGATAAAGCAAAATTATGATATTTTTCTACTTGGAGACAATAAACATCTTCTTTATAATCAAGTTTTTTAATAAGTAAAACTTTATGATTGCTATTTGTAATATTACAAAATCTTTTTTTGTGGTTTGTTATTGAACTTTTATTATTTATTAATTTTTTTCCACAAAATTCACAATTAATATATTCTTTTGGAATTCCACAACTTTCATAATGTCTAAAAAATCCTAGAGCCCCTTTAACTTGTCTATTGCATTTTTCACATGTTAATAAAATATTATTATTTATTTCGTTCATTTTTTTTAGATTTTCTATAGTATTAATATGATGACCATTATTTTTCATTTTTTCTAAAAATTCTTCTCTATAATTAGTCATATAATTAAAATCATCAGTTGCAAAATAATTATTAGTTATTGCATGTGTTCGCGCATGCTCATTTTTTGTAAGATATTCTAAATTAGACGGAACATTATTAAACCACAAATTATCTTTATGGTGTGTATTATGTTCCTTAGGTATTTTTCCTAGAAAAAATTCAGCTACCAAATCATGAGTATATCTTGAAAATTGTTTATAAGATTGAACTCTTTCATATCCATCTCTAGATTCATAAAATCTATAAAGAGGCATAAGACTATCCTTTGGTTGTAATTTCTGAGCTTCTTTATATTCCCCATTGGTTAGCATAAATTTTTGTTCTGGGGTACATCTTATTTTTTCTCCACAACTTATAACAATTTCCATTAATTGAGCGCTTTCTTTTGTTTTTACAGCTGTTGCTTTACCAGGAACTATTTTTCCAGTTTCATCATCTATTGAATATATATAAAATTCTCCTACACCAACTAATGATTTAATCTCATATTGCATGCCATTCAATAGAGGTATTTTGGTATCTCCCGTAAAACAACCCAAATCTACTCCAACTACATTGGGAATTATCTTATTAGTTATTTCAGAGGTAAAACCAATTACTGATCCTTTTCCTGAGTGACAATCTGGCATAATTGCAACTGGATTTGTAAAAGCTTCATGATTAATCATTTTAATAATTTGCTCCATACAATTATCATCAACCTGATCTATCATAATAGTTGCGGTTGTATATTTTCCTTCTATTGTAAACATTTTTTCTCCTTTATATAGTCACTAATAAAATAGAAACATGTAAAAACTGATCAAATCCCAACACTTTAAAAAACAAACGTTTTTTATCATTGTTCCATGTCCAATCATAAATACGACTACTGATACCATCAATGATAAAATGAGATATGAAGTTTATAAAAAACAATGAATTAAATTTAGATACATCTGTTATAAAAAACAAATATAATAAATACATAGAAAGTAAAACTACATAGTCTGCTACAGAATGATCAAGAAGAGCCATCATATTTTTACTCTTATTTAAAGCCATCTTTTCAGTCTGACATAAAAAGTCAGCAACGAAATGAGCGAACAACATCCATACAATTAATCCAGGATTCATAAAGTTTATCTCTCCTTCATATCACCTTTATAGTTCAATTTCTAACATTTCATCTTTTCAAAATCTTCATCTACTAACGGAGGAATATCAGAAAAATCTATATTCTCACCATTCATCACTGACTCATTTTTTGCTAATAATCTTTTAATTGCTAATTGTAAATATTTATATGTCTTTGGTGCTTTTTGTGGTAGTTTTGCTAACCCAACACCAATTGTAGGAACAACTATTTCTTTTCCAAGAGGAACTTTTTCTATGGCTTTATCAATCCTACGCTTGTTTAATTCATATTCTGAGTCAGTAAAAAAGGCTTTACTTTCCATTGTAGGATATTTTTTAGTTGGAATTCCATAAGCGTTTGGTTCCCCTCTCATTTCCTTCGCTTGTCCACCAAACCCTTTTTCAACTAAATTATCCCCAAACAAATAAATTTTCTTGTCACGATTAGCTTTTAGTTCTGCTCTTTTTATGATTCTATTTATGATTCTGTTTCTCTCCATTTTTCTTCCTCTTTTCTTCTTCTATGTATTCTATAAGTACTGTATTGAATCCTTTTTCAATTAACAGTCTTTGTTCTTCTCAATTCTTCACACCTGGTTATATCAGGAACTTGATTTTTCATATTCCTCCTTACTTTAAAAATCCAAACTTATAAATTCCTTCTTTCATTCTATTTTCAAACTTCTTATATAAATCCCTAAATTCATTTAACTCTTTCTTCATAGTTTCTTTTAAAACTAATTTAGTTTGATACCAACCAGCATCCCACGCATTTAAATACCAATCAGGATAGAGATCATATAATCTGACTCTCTCAGGAAAAGATTTAACTACTAGTTCACTAGCCATCTTTAATACTTCTAAAGCATCTGAGCTTAATTGACTTGCATTTTTTTGAAGTTCCAAATAAACAAACCGTTCTTTATTAAATATTTTTGTATCCTGATATAATTCTGGAAACGGATGATTAACATTGTTCGCCAGATCTTGAATTACCTTATTTGGTAACCAGAAGAACTGATTTTCTATGTTCCTATTTGATCTTATTGATGATTGAAAACTATTGTTATTAAACAAACTATAAACTATGCAATCTATAAAATAACTTTCATCAATATTATGAGGATAAAAATATTCATCATTATCATTAATCCAAGTTTGAAAGAGCATAGAACATCTTTTAATAGTAAAAAGAGATAAAATTCTATAAAAATTGTCAAGTGTTATTTCTGAATTACCATGTGCAAAAAGACCGGAGTATAATCCTGTAAATTGTTCATTCCCTCGCATACTATTATAATTAATATGCATAGATCCTAAAAAGTTATTTACAACTCTAATTTCTTTTTCTTCGTATTTTAATGGACCGTAAAACAAATATGATTTTTTATTTTCTCTGTGTTGATTAATTAATAATTCTTTAACCCAATGTGTTGCAGTATTACTTTTCTTTAAAAAATACAAAACTTTGTTGGATACAAAATTTAAATTATTATCAATTTCAAAAACATTAAACTCAGATCTTTTTTCTATACCACTTGAAAAAATTGAAAAAAGAACAGGCCACCAAGAAGATACGCTAGAGAAATTTGCAGAATTAAATATCATTCCTGTTTTGAACTCAAAGTTTTCTAAGAAAATATTTCTAAATTCATTAAAAGATGTTGTTGATAAAAATGATGTTTTAGAAAAGAAACATATGTTAATATTTGTAAGTTTATATTTTCTTTTAATATTAATAATTCTATAGAGGAATTGTATATATAACTGAGAACTTGCAGTTGATAATTTATATTTTGTCATTAGTTTATTTATTTTTGTTAAAGATATATCTTTTTTTCCTTTACTTCCCAAATTTATTAAAGTATTTGCGCTTGTTCCGTACGGTGGATTTATAAATATAATAATTGGTTTATTCTCTTCAAAAGCTTTAACTAATCCTGGAACTACTAATTTTAATTTATACGCTTCAAATACTTCAACATCTGGATCATGAACATCATCATTTAAAAAATCATATTGAAATTTAGCTGCCTCTTGATTAAATCCCTCACCTATTTTTAAATCACTTTCATTTAAAGTTGAACAATATAATTCCTTAAATTTGTAATCCCTTGTTAAATTACCTGTTCCCCAAGCTGGATCCCACACTACATATTTTTCTCTCCAGTTATCCCCAAATTCTTTTTCTATCATTCTGTGAGCATAATTCGCCCAGGGTGTTGGAGTATAAAATTCACCTTGAGATCTTCTTGTATAATCCTCAATTAATCTATCACATATTTCTAAGAATTTATTTTGATCATATAGAGGATATATATCATGAACATAAGAGAAAAATTCTTTAAATTTTATTCCATTAACTTTAACACTACCAAAGTTTTTTGTAATTAGAATATTAGTATTTCCTTCTAATATTATATTTTCATTTGGTTTATTAATCAAATCAATGAAAATTCCTTTTAGATCATTCGCATCATATTGCTCAGGTTTTATCAATACATTTTCAATAAAATCTGTAAAAAATCTATTTAAAGTTAATTCTGTTATGGTCATTTTTCTGGATACCTTTTTACTGTAAAGTTAAAGCTGGTGGCTTTAGCCATCCAGTTGTATAAAAACCAATCTCTAAAATTTCTAGAACAAACAATAAATAGATTTGAAAGGTATATCTTATGGAAATTAAAGATCCAACCAAGACATATAAAACTAATTCACATTTAATTTATTCTTGTTATTACCATGTCATATTTTGTCCAAAATATCGAAGAAAGTGCTTAATCGATAATGTCGAAATTAGATTAAAAGAATTATTTTTAGAAATTTCTAATAAATATAATTTCGAAATACCTGATTTAGAAGTTATGCCCGATCATGTTCATATGATAATTTCATGTGATCCTTCTTTCGGAATAATGACAGTTATTCACAAATTAAAAGGAATTACTTCAAATATTTTAAGAAAAGAATTTCCTAATTTGAAAAGAATGCCAACTTTATGGACAAGATCATGTTTTATTTCATCTGTAGGTTCTGTTAGTTTAGAGATTGTTAAAAAATATATTGAAAACCAAAAAGGAAAATAAAATCTTGAAATCTGTTAAATCTTATACTTGTAAAATTTCTGGAAATAAATCTAAAATTAAATTTTTAGAAGATTTATTATCTGAAATTGAAAAGTTATCGCTGTTTGTATTTAATCAAGGAAAAATTTCTTGGACTAATCAAAAACAACTTTACGCTATTTGTAGACAGACTTTTCCTTTAATTAATTCAAAAATGCTTCAAAATTTTATTTCATTGTATTTCCCAATTGGAAAAAAGAAACTTCCAAAATCTCCAATTAAGCCAAGTATTTATATGGATCAAGGTCAAAATATTAAAATTGATAATACCACAAAATTAACAAATATCTGGTTGAGGTTTTCAAAAAGAAATTTTCCATTATTTGGGAAATATATTATTAAAAAACTTTCAGAACCTTCTAAAATCAAACTTGTCCAAATCTTCAAAAGAAACAACCGGTTGTATTGTAAATTAACTTATGTGGTAGAAATTCCTGATTTAATTTCTTCTCCAACCTCCAAAGTTGTTGGTTGTGATATAAATTACAAAAGAGCAGTAATTTCAAATAATTCCTTCTTTTATTTGAAGAAATTAGCGCATAAAAAGATGGAACATAAAAAACATAAACAGTTTAAACGAAATCTTACAAATTACTCCAAAGATTTCATCCACAAGTTAACGTCTCAAATTTCTAAAGATCTTCAAAATAAAGGAATAGAGGTTCTAGTCCTCGAAAATCTCAAAAGTTTGAGAAAGTCTGCTTCAAAGAAATTAGGAACTTCAAAGGGGAAATTATTAAATTATATAATAAATTCGTTCCCTTACAGCATGTTTCAAAACTTCCTGAAGTATAAATGTTTAGATTTAGGCATCAAAGTTGAATTTATAAATCCAGCATACACAAGTAAGACTTGTTGCAAATGCGGAAGTAGAAATACTTCTCGTCCAAAACAGACTGATTTCATATGCTTATACTGTAATTTCAAAATAAATGCTGATTTAAACGGGTCAAGAAACATTGAGTATTTCTACATGAAGACTCAATGGGCTGCCAGTGAATCCAGCCCTCTACTAAACCTATAATTTAGTAGGAAGCTGGCGGTTTTAACCGTCCAGTCGTTCACTTGTATTCTTAATATTGTCAATAATTTCTTTTAACTCTATTTTTTCAACTTCCAAAATTTTTGGATTTATATCATTATTTTTAAATATTTCATTACATAACTCGGAATTTTTACTGAAGGCTTTGCTAGGTTCTATTGTCCAATCAAGTTTATAATCTAAATAGTCAGAAATTAAATCTGAATGAAAAATAGTACATGCTATTTCATCTGCTATAAATATTACATTTGGTATTTGTTCCCCTCTTATCTCTATTTCTTTTAAATAATAAATAACCTGAACTATATATTTAGCAAATTCTGATCTTTTCAAAATACTTTTTTTGCGGTTATATTTATTAAATTTAAATTCAGATAATATCTTTAATTTAATCAGTTTATAATCTAAAATTCCGTCATGTTTAATCCCAGTATATACAGATCTAAAAGGCACATTCCCAAAACTATGCGTTATCAAATTTTTATAATCAGTTTGAACATCTGTTTCTGACTCACAACCTCTTAAAATAACTAAATCAAATTTCACTTTATTCTCCTTTTAATTTTATTCATATTCCCCCCCTGGTTTTATAATAATTTTAAATGTCCAGTTATTTTATCAATTTTCTCACTTTCATCTGGTCCAATTGCACAACAGGTTATAGTTGGAACTCCATGAAACTCAGTAAATCCATTGTCTGTTATAAGAGCACATAGAATCTCATTCTCTTTAGCATTATTATAAATAGACATAAGCTCATCTTCACTATCAACAGAAACACAAATTTTCGTAAATGAACCAGTTATCCAATTGTATAAAGGAGAATTTGTTCTTATCCAATCCATTTGAAATCTGACTTCTGGTTCTCGAGGGTGAGGATTTTCAGTCATCATATCCAATATAACTTTCAAGGAGGCGTGGCAGCCCTGGACGATCATTTTCCCTTTTCTCATGTTGAGGTCTTTTCTAATTACAATTACTTGTTTAATCATTTAAATTCTCCGATACTTTTTTTCCCACAGTAATATACGTTCCAGTAAAAGCTCCCAGAGCTGCAGGAATAATATACCAAACTGATTTAACAATGAATATTACTGATAAAGCATAAAGATAAACTATAACAACAGAGACAACTCCAGCTTTGAATCTATTTTTATTTGTTACTTCTTGTATAAACTTCACTGCGAGAACATCCATTAATACATTTGCTAAAAATATTATTAGATAACTCGTCCATATATTTATTTCTCCCATTTACTTATTTCTCCTCTAATCCCACCAATGTCTTATATATTTTCTAAATAATTTTAGGAGATATTCTAAATCTTGATTTAACATATATTCAGAATGATCCCCTGCTAGTTTAAATTCCTTCCGACATTGTTTCTTTTCTTTTTCTGTATTAGCTTTTTCATATATAAATTCTAAAGTTGATAAATTTGAATCCTCACATTTATTAAATTTAAACTCCATTTCTCCCCATTTTTCTTTATGAGGTTTAAGAGCGTTTGATAAATAATCATCATTTATGAGTCTGTCAAGAATATTTACAGTTACTTTCATTTGATCAGCTTCTTTATCACTATTCAAATGATGACCATCTATTCTAAAATACTTCTCCATGTGAGATATTTTTTTACGTAAAATCTTATATAGAAAAGCATGATCCCAATCATTATCTTTCCAGATAGTTGGAATCCATCTTATAACGTTTATTACTCGATAATAGAAATCTTTTATAAAATACATTTTACCACTCTCCTCACACATCATAATGATTTTTAATTCTTTCCATATCTTTTTCTGACAGTCCTTCTCCAGACCAATCAAGAAGACCCAATTTTTTATCAATCTCCCATCGTTCTTCTTCAGTTAATTTCAGAAAATTTCTTGGACGTTTAAAAGATTGGTGAAACATTTCTCTTTCTGTCATATTACTCCTTTTGGTTTTGCTCCCTTAATTCCAACCGGATTAAATAATGAGAAACCAAAGAAATATATTGGAGCAATAATCGTTTCAACTAAAATACATCCCCATATAACATTTCCCCAACAAACTTCATATTCAATATTTGGATTCTTTTTATCATTTTCATTAAGTAATCCATATGTTTCATATGTTAAACCATTAATTTCTTTTGGTTTACCACAACCAATAACAACCACAAGAAATATTATTACCATAAAAATACAACCAAGTTTTTTAAGCATTTCCTTTTTTATCATATTTATAATCTCCTCGTAATATATTTTATTCTATTCGTTTCTTTTTCTGTTCAAATTCCTTCATATCTACATATTCTGAAATTTCTTCCCATGTCATCTTTATTATTTCCCAAATTAAATATGGAAGTATCCAAATAGGAAGAGTAACAAAGAGAAATATTTTCGTCATTTTTCTATATTTTTCTATCATACATCCCCCACATTTTGAAAGATATTAATCATTGATTTTACGTCCAACACACTCTTATAAATGTTGATGATGTCTTCATATGGGATAGCTACATATTCTTTATTTCTGAGATCAAACATTTGAATTTTTTTATTTTCACCGTTCAATCTTTCATAACATCCAAGAAATATTTTATCCTTGGTATGAATTGTGATGGTATCTCCTTTTGTCATTTTATTCTCCTAAGATATTAGAAAAGCAGTTGATATTGATTTTGTTTTTTGAACAGTATCCCATTTAAGTTCGTCTCCATAATAAGGGAGTGTTTCAGAAACTGTCCACCTTATATCACTACATCTTTCTGGAGTCATTCCATGATCAGATGCTACATATAAAACAGCATCATCTGGTATTCCATCCAGAGATTTAATTAATTCTTTTTTTGTCATAATTTACTTCCTCCTTATTTAACACCACTTAAGTCTCTAATCTTTTGAGACTTATAGTAAAAGTGGTTTGGCGAACTACACTGTGTTTCTCTTGTAATTTCTTTAGACATTTGTTTCAAATGTTGTTTTATACTCCAGTATTCTAATTTTAGTTTTTTGTCTCTAGGAAATTTTCTTAGAAGTTCACGATATGTTTTTTCTTGATCGAACCATCGATAATATTCAATACTATTACTTTCTACACAGAACCATCTGCTCATTTCATTAAAAGTAATAATTTTGAAATTATTAAATAATATAAGAAACACTATAATGCTTATTAGTATGTTTACAATTATAATTCCTATGACTTTAAAATTTTTCATACCTTGTCCTCCATTATTTTTTGTCTTACCTCCTTTAATCTCTTCTTATATTTACATAAACATTATTATCGTTACAATATTGCCAAAACGTAAATGGATCAGGACATTCTGTGACTTCATGAAGAACATCCACTGTAATGGAATTTACTCCATATCGAATTTTAAAATCTTCTATTAAAGCACAAAACTCTAAAAATAATTTATCCATGATATTATATTTCATCCCTTCCATTCACCTTTTCTTGTGTTCTTATGCCACACTCCACAGTATTTACATCTATCACCTTGAGCATATCCAAAATCATTACTTAAATAATGAAGTTCCCATTTATGAAAACCAAGAAAGCATTTTATCTTAATTATCATCTCTCCCCCAGTCCCGCGAGAGAATATTCACCGCATGGAAACTGGATATCTGTTCTATTCCCGTGGTTTCTACTTCGTTCTTTTTGACATACACTACAAAATTTTCTCATTCTTGTTGTAGGAGTTCTAACAAATGTTTCTTTACACCCCTTAGTTCCACACCTTCTTTCTTTTTGAAGTTTCATTTATTCTCCTTTCATCCATCGTTAAATCCTTCAATTATAAACAATTTCTCTCTAGCTCTTGTAGTAGCTGTATACAACCATCTTCTATAATAATCAGATGACCAATAATAACTTCCTTCTTCTACCACAACAACTTTAGACCATTCCGAACCTTGTGATTTATGGACACTAGTAGCATACCCAAAATCAAAAACCGCTATTCCCTTATTTCTTGTTTTAGCAGACTTATAACTCCGTTTAATTATAACTTGGAGATCATCAAAAACTTTTTCATAACTTTCTTTTGAAAATGAATGTTTATAAACAAACCCATCAAATAAAAAATCTAATCCATCAACAGAAGCTGTCAGATTATAAAGATCTTTATCAAAATGTGTAATCCAAGTAACAGTTGCTAATTGTCCATTCATCACTCCCAACTTGTAATTATTAGAAATACAAATTATTTTTTCTCCTGGATATGGTTCCTCTCTACTATATCCTAATCTACTTCTAATTATATTGTTTAACTTCACTCTTGTTTTATTCAATCCACATAATACAATTACGTCATCAAAGAAGGAAATATTATTAAATAGTTCTTTACATTTTGGTTCCTTCCAATTCATTTTAAAAACACATTTATCATACATACCTCTTGGAATGTGTCCATTATTTCTAACAAATTCTGAAAGTTTAATTATTGGACTTTCATATGCTTGACGTTGAATCTCTGTTAAAAAATAATCTGGTTTACTCATAATTGAAAAATCATTTGCATCGACTGGTGGTAGTTGTTCTTTATCCCCAGATATAATTAATGGAATCTTTAAACTATATAAATCCGACCACATCTCTAAGTTTATCATAGATGCTTCATCAACGAACAATAAATCATAATTAAATGCACTTAGTGGTTTTCTCACCCAACCTATAATTTTTTTGGTTATAGGACAAATTTTAGGGAAGTATAATAAACTATGAATGGTTCCAATAAAGTCATCTCTAGTAATACTTATATCTTTTAGTTTTCTTTTTAACACTGATGCAGCTCTTCCGGTAGGTGCACAAAAAGCTATGTTTTTATATTTTAAATCACCCTGTAGTGTTTCTCGGATTTTTGTTAATAAAAAAGTTTTTCCTGTCCCTGCGAAACCTGATATGATTTGGAACGTGTCAATATCATCATTTCTTGTATTTAACCAATTCACTACATTGTCATGAACTTTTTTCTGTTCTATCGATAAATCCACAAAACCCCTCCAACTATTTATTAAGAATTAATATATATAGTATTTGTTACTGTATATTAGTTTATCATCAGTTAATAGATTCAATCTTACAGATGATCTGTAAATTTCCTAGAACAAATAATTGTATTTGAATAATAGGGATCCCATTACGATACACCGTCTAGGAAATTGTGACAACGTTAATTTTGACGTGGTGGGATCCCGGAGGCCCCCGGAGGGACACACCAACGTAGAAATTAACATACGTTAAGATATTGTATAAGATATTAACTAGATATTATCTAGATAGTAGGACCTGAATTTTGTTAAATTGATTGTATTAAATAATATAAAAAATATAAGAATAAAATAGAGTATTCTAATTGTTTTATCAAGAGTGGGAATCTTTTTGTTCTTGTTCTCAGGAACCTCCAGCCTGTCGGCCGGTTCCTTCAACAAAACAAAAATACCTCTGGTCTATCAGATTTAATTTTTATAATTCAGAACAAACCTTAAACAAAAGTATTGTAAAGGAGAATTACAATCAATATGAATCAAGAAGAAAAAGTATGGTTAAATCAAAGTCTAATATATCACAAAGATAATATCTACAATTCAAATGGAACATTAGAAGTATCTTTATCTAGTTCAACAGCAGACTATAAGAATTTTTCAACTCTGAATTTAAATCTGTCAATAGTTTCAAATAATAGAAGAGTATGTATTATTAATTTTCAAAATGCTGTTGATTTAATTAATTCAATTAAATCTTTAATGAAGGATGAAAACTATTATAAAAACTCAGAAATAGTTAAAAAGTATTATACAGATAGAACTTTAAAATTTGAGTTTAAAGAACTTAAAAATGAAGTATTTGTAGCAATATCAATTACATTTACAAATTCAGATTTTTCTAGAGTTATAGTTCCTACAAATATATTTACATCTTTTTGTAATATTCTAAAGTCTTATGTAACAGATTATATTAAATTAAATTTTGACATTGTAAATAGAACTATTTTGTCAGAAGTATTTGATCAGATAAAAGAAATTAAGAATAGTATTAGAGTTTTACCTAGTATGATAAATCAAGATTCTTCTAAAAATAATACGACTGTTCGTATAGAAGAAGACCAAATTTATAACTTGGAGATAGATTCTGTGCTAAAAAATCGAGTAGAATCTGTCACTAATATAGAAGCTCAATTAGATGATCTTGATAAATTTCTTGGAAAAGATATGCAGAATATTAAACTTGAAGAAATAAAAGATGTTGTTGAAAAATCATTAGATATTCACTCAGAACTTGTTGATATGTTTAAAAATAATTTAAAAGAAGTAGAAGATTTTTTAACATCTATTAGTATGGAAAAGAATCCATTTAAAGTTGTTGAGGATAAATTTAGTTCTATATTTGATGTAACTTTACCAGGATTGAAGGAAGAAGATCATAAGTCTATAAGTTATATTTCTAAAGTTATATATGACTCAACTTTAAGAAAATATATAAACGACAATGTTCCAATTTTAAGTTCATTTCCAATTTTAAAATATAATACTAACCATGTTAATGTTAATAATATAGAATTAGTATATGATTTATTATTGATTTCTATATACTCAAAGATTTTAAGGAATAGATTAGAATCCAGAGAGAGTGATGCTTTTAAAAATAGATCTATATTTAATATGGGAATAAGATGTTTCTTTGATCCATTTATATTTTCATTTTTAGGTAATAATGTAGCTCCTCAAATTAAGTCAATTATTTCATCTAAATATAAGTCATACAAACAAAAGGGATTTTTTAAAGAGTATGAGAAAGAATTAGATTTGTATTCTCTACAGATGATTACAGAAAAAGAGATTGTGGAATCTGCAGAAATATTATTAACAAAAGTTATTGAAAAAAGTAGTTTTATAGAAAAACTACATCAAGATACTTTTGAGGGTGGAAATTTAAGACTTCCGTATGAAAATAACTTTAATGAAGAACAAATTATAAACTGGATAGTTCCGATTGAAGTTTATGAAAAATTAGGAGTAGATGTTAAAGATGAAAATGAACTATATAAAGTGGTTAATATTGAGTCTGTTCCTAAAGAGATTTTAAAGATTTTTAAGGAAGGTATAAAAGTTAAACAAGTAAGAAAACCAAAACTAGAAGAATCAAATATTTTAAGATTTGTAAGAACTAATACTACAAGTGAAGAAATACCCGAGAGATTAAAACAAGAATTTATAGATTATTTAAATGAAGTTAAATATGATATCATTGATTTAGATAAGTTTCCATTAGAAGAATTTGGTGAGGGTGTAGTAAAAGCTATATATGAATGGAATGAATGTTCTAATAAAAATGAACCATATACTAGTTTCTATACTAGATTTGAATCTAGTATTATTACGAAGGATGTAGTTATTGTAAAAATTAAAACTCAAAAAAGTATTAATAATACTGTTAAAGAATCTTGGGTTGGATTTGATGAACTATAAAGAAAGGTGAAACCATTGTTAACACTAGGAAAAAGTTTAAATAGAAATTATAATTTAAGACTATCATTTTTAGACGGATATTATAATATTGGTTTGTTCTTCAACAACAAATCAACTTTTTTATTATTTAGTGTAGATTCGGATTTTTCGCAATCAGAGAGTACAGAACTAAAAGAGAATATTAAAATTAATATGTTTAAAAATGTTGAATCATCTAGATTTTGTGAAACATTTTTAAATCTACATAACTATAGAAGTAAGTCATTGGATATATTAAATCAATTTAAAGAGATAAAACCCGAGTTTACAAATGATGTGAATTTTATTCTAAATGAAACAATAGTTCTTGGTAAAATTGTTGTTGATGAAAATATTTTCTTTGATCAACTATTGATATATGTAATGACTATGCCAGCATATCATAATGAATTTATATACTTAATAGTTGAAAGACAAAATATTGTGCCAAAATTAAAAAAGAAAATTGTTAGAACCAGTTCGCTACAAATATCAACATCAAGATCTTTATCTCTTGTGGAGGATTTTTATAGAGAAACTAAAAAAAGTGAAAAAGTATATGAAACATTAAATATCCCAATCACCGGAGAAATAAATATTGAGTAATATAGAGAGAGAGTTTAAAATGTTAGAATTTTTTACGTTTCTTATTTTTATTGGTTTTATGTTATATCTAAAATGGAGACATTCAAAGATTTATAAATGTTCGCCCACAAAACATTTAAAATCACATAGGAAATAAATTTATGGCAGATCTAGATAAGATTTCAACTAGGTATCATTACCAATTTATCCACCATGTTTTCTCTCATTTTATGGGAGCTACAATGGATTATTTTTCAAATTATCTTTTACCAAGAACAAATTCTTGGCAAATTGTGGGAACTTATGATAAAGCAGTGGAGTGGATTAACAAACAAAAACAATTTGCTGGAACACAGGGTTGGGATATGCCTAATCGACCCGGTTTAATTTTGAATCCGATTGGTGAAATGTCTTTAGATGAAACATATGGAATGGCTGCTGGAAGATTTCCTAATATAGCGCCAGGTATGACAAAGTATATGTTTGATCCAATATATAAAGATGATCAGTTAACTGTTACTGTTGGATTTAGTAGAATAAAAGGTGATATAGAAATTTTAGTTTTACTACCATCATTTTATGAATACTTTGATACTAAAATATTATTATTACAAATGTTTAGAGGAATGAATAGATATATTATTCCAATCTGGTTTAATTCATTTATTATTATTCCACCTGAATTATATAATTATACATATACTAATGAATATACAGGACAAACTTATAAAATTGATTGGGACAATAACGGAGTTGTAGATGTTCTTGCAAAAACTACAAATACAAATGAAAAAGTTTATCCTTGTAATGTTCAACCAAGATTTAAGATGAATGCTATGTCTGATGTTTCCACAAGATTGGGTGGAACAGAAAATTTACCAGATTGGAGATTGGCGTTTACTTTAGAATATGAAATTGAAATTCCATCATTTATAGTTTTAGAAACTGATCTATCTAATAATATGAATTTAGATGTAAATATGGAAATTAAGTCTGGATCTACATATTCAACTTATAACTATGAAATTCCTCAGACTAAAGAACTACTATCTCGAGTAACTGATTCTACTGGTGTTCAATCAATACAAATGAAAACCTTAGAATTTCATACTAGATATTATCATATATTTGTGAAGGAAGATTGGGATTCTACTTCTACTACAAATTTAACAATAACAATTCCAGAAGTTTTAGAAGATGTTAGATATATATTTGTTAATAGTAAATTTGGAGAAATGATATATGGGGATCATTATTATGTAGAAAGTGATTTACAAACTCTTATTGTGAGACGAGATGCTATGAAAAATTTAAAAGTTGGAGATGTATTGGAACTTTATATTTATACTTTAGTGGTTCCTAGTTAAGGAGATATAATAATGAAAGAAATTGATGTCGCTGGAGCTATAATTCTTAAAATAAATGAAAAAGAAAAAATTAGAGAAGTTCTTTTAATACAAAGATCTGCATCAGATAGTTGGAGATTTACATGGGAAATCCCTAGAGGGAAATGTTCTAAAGATGAAAAAATACTAGAATGTTTAAAAAGAGAAGTTAAAGAAGAAACTGGGTTAAATATAGTTCCGATGAAATTTATTGATAAATATGAATATATTGCGGACAGAGGCACCAGAAAATCTACTCAATATAATTTTTTGTGTGTTTTAGATCCTCCCAATCAAAAGGTTAAATTATCATTCGAGCATATGAAGTTTAGGTGGGTTTCTGCAGTTGGAGAGATAGAATTGTTAGTTCCACCAGAAATGAAAAAAAGTATATCTAAAGTTTTAAATCCAGAAGAAAAGATTGTAAATTATGATAAACAAAATGAACCTAAAGATGAAGTAAATTCAACACAAACAAAAATTAGAGAAAATATAAAGTTGGATATATATCTGGAATATTTAAATGATTAAATTAATAATTGAGACACCAGGTTTATTTTTAGATATTCCTGGAATTACTCCATGTAGAACTCCTGCAACTATTGATGTTACTAAACATGATGTAAACAGAATTATTTCTGGACTTAGAAAATATGGAGTAGAAGAATTTAGAATAGTTAAAGAAAAAGATGAGATTACAAGAGTAATTATAGAAGAGAAAAAAATAGAAGAACCAGTAACAATATCAAAAGAAGTTAATTCAGAATCATTTGATAGAATTGAAAAGATGTTAAAAGATTTTATGTTAAATTTTAAAGATAAAGAAAAACAAATTGAATCTCCTAAAAAATTAAATAAAATAATGATAGAAGATGACAATTCATTTATCCCAACTATTACTAATTTGGAGTTATCTAAAAGAGGGAATGATACTTTTACTACAGAAAAGTCAGATTCTAATATTGAAGATTCTGTAAATGCTTTAAGAAATATTAAAAAAATATCATGAATAAAATTAACTATTTAAAAATATCATAGGTTTTACCTTGAATTACTATTTATTAAAAAATTTGAGATTCTAAATAGTTAAAAACATTATATAAGTTTTTTAAAAAGTTCGTAATTTGAATAGATTGAGAATCGGAGGATTAAAAATGGATGATTTGGTGAAAGAATTTGAAAGTCTTGAGATGGGAGATAAAAAACCTACTTTAAATAAAGGTGTTCTATGTTGTGGATTAGATATTGGTACAATGACACTCTCTTGTGCTAGAGATGATTCTAACGAAATTAAAATTACTAGAAATGTATTTTTACCTGTGAGTAAAGATGACATCTCTATTTCTGAATTATCAAATATTAACTATGTTGAATCCCCAGATGGGGAATTATTTATTATTGGAGAAGATGCTTTTAGATTTTCAAATATATTTGGAAAAGAAGTTTCGAGACCGATGGAGAAGGGTTTGATTTCTGCAAAAGAAATTTATGCGATTGATGTTTTGACTATGATCATTAAGAATTTAATTGGTGATACAAAGAATGCAGATGTATATTGTTCATATAGTGTTCCTGCAGAATCTATTGATGAAGCAAGATCAGTAGTATATCATGAAAAAGTTATTGGAAGAATTTTAAATAATATTGGAGCAAATTATCACTCAGTAAATGAAGGAATGGCAGTAGTATTCTCTGAATGCGCAAAAGAAAATTTTACGGGAATTGGAATATCGTTTGGTGCAGGAATGTGCAACTGTGCGATTGGATTTAAAGGAGTTGAAGCTGCAAAATTTTCTACTTCTAGAAGTGGGGATTATGTTGATAAATCTACTGCTGAATCATTAAATATTATTACAAATAGAGCTACAAATTTAAAAGAAAAATTTCTGAACTTAAGTGAAGGATTTGAAAATGTAGAAGATAGAAAACGAAAAAGGGTTTTAGAAGCACTTACACATTTTTATGCGAGTATGATAGACTATAATGTAAAAAAAATAATTCAAACATTTGAAGAGAAAATAGATGTAGAAATAGATGAGGATTTGCCAATAATTATAAGTGGAGGAACATCTCTACCTATTGGATTTTTAGAGTTATTTAGAGATACCCTGAATAAATATAAATTACCCTTTAAGGTGTCGGAAGTTCGAAAAGCTAAAAATCCACTAACAGCAGTGGCATCAGGATTACTTATAAAAACAATGTCAGACGTAAAAAGATAACTAGAAGGAGATAATTATATGGACAAAAATTTACTAAATCAAGCGGAAACATTAGTAGAAGTTCTTTTAGAGAATGCATATCAGGAATATTTTAAGGGTATGTTAAAAAAGTATGGAGTGAGTTCCCCATTTCAAATACCAAAAGAAAAAAGAGCTGAATTTTTTAAAGAACTAAAAGCAGGATGGGCAGCAGAAAAGGCGAAACAAAAATAAAGAAAGGGTAACAAATGAATCTTTCGACGCAACAAAGGGACCCACGAAAAGATAGAAAAAATTTAAGTAACTATGCTTTATCAGAACTTGGAATTAAAGATGAAAATCTTGGATTTTGTTCTACATTAGAAGATTTAAGAAAAACAACTCCAAATATTGTAATTGGAAAATGTTTAAAAGATGTTAAATTTTCTCAGAACAATTTTACTAAGAGACTACAATCTTTAAGAAAAAAATCTAATTACGTAATGAGTATAGGTGTTTATCAAATGTTATTTTATGATCAACGAATGCATTGGGAAATTTTGAAACCAAGTAATGTAAAATTTAAAAATGTTTATAGACCATATACTGGACAAGATTTATCAAATAAAAATCTTCTTGTGATGAGAACTGGAGGGATTGGAGATTTACTTTTCATTCAACCAAATTTATCATTTCTAAAAGAAAATTACCCAACATGTAAAATTGTTTTTGCATGTGGTCCGCAATATCAATCAATGGTAAAAACATGGGATTGTATTGATGAAGTTATTGATCTTCCAATTCATCTTGAAGATTTAATTAGAACTCAATATCATGCAATTTTTGAGGGAGTAATTGAAAGATGTAGAGAAGCTGAAAAAGTTTGTTCTTATAATTTATTTACAAGGTGGTTGGGATTAGATTTACCAGATGAACTATTAATCCCAAAACAAAAAGTAGATGAGAAATCATTAGAAAAATGTAAAGAAATTTTAAAGAATTGGAACTTAGAAGAAAAGTCTTTTACCACAATTCAGATGAGGGCATCTTCTCCTATCAGAAATCCTAGACCAAAAGTTTGGATTAATTTAATAAAGAGATTGTTGACAGAGGGATTTAAAATTGTGCTAACAGATTCTCCACAAAACTCTGACGATATAGATTCTTTTATAAAAGAGTTAGATAGTAAAGATGTTTTTAACTTTTGTAAATATTCTGAAGAAATTTCAGATACTATATCTATGGTTTCATTGTCAAAATTAGTTATTGGAACAGATTCTTCTTTGTTACATATAGCAGCTAGTTTAAATATTCCTCTATTTGGAATTTATGGGGCGTTCCAAGGTGAGTTAAGATTATCTACTTATAAAAATGCTGATTGGATAAATTGTAAATCCCAATGTAGTCCCTGTCATAGACACGGACTTGATCCTTGTCCTTACTCGTTCGAAGGTTTTGCATCATGCTACGATAATTTAGATATTGATTTAGCAATCGAGAAAATAAAAAAATTGCTAGAGAATAAAGAAGAAGGATAAAATGATCAAAATTTTTCTCACAGTTAGAAATCGTCTTAGCACAACTAAACATTTTATAACTGCTTTAAAAAATCATTCTAAATTTCCACATCGAATATATATTTATGACAATCTTACAAATCATAGACTTAAAGAACATTTTGATTATTGGCATGAACTTTATAAGAAGGGAGAAATATCCCAAGTAACTTTTACTTCTGAAGATTCTACTTTTCGAACATTCTCAAAAGCTGCCACTTGTAATTTTTTTGGTTTGCAACATGAACAAGATCTAAGTAAAAACCAATATAGTTTTTTATTGTTCCTTGATAACGATATAATTTTAACTCCAAACTTTGATGAAATATTAAAAAATGCTTGGGAGGATGTAAATAAACTTGGATTAAAAAATATAAAAGTTATAGGACAACTCCCAGGTGGTATCAATAATCGTGTTAAGTTAAATCATAAAATTGCAGGTTTTAAAGCAGAAGAGGGGATTCAAGGAGGTAGTGCACTTTGGAGTGTCCGCCCTGATTTTTTTAGAGATGTTGGAATATTAAATCTAGAACCTCTTATTGGAATTAATAAAAAACATGATCAAAGTTATTGGGAATTATTACATAAATCTACTGGCGGAAAAAGATATATCCTTGGTTTAGATCATAAGTTGGGAGTGCACATGGGACATATCTCAGGTTCAATTTGTAATAAAATTGGATTCGATAATGATAAAAAACTTTTGGAAAAAATAAAGTTTGAAGAACAAGAAGATACGATTGACAAAATGTCATTTGAAAAGTTTTATGATATGGTTATGAATGATTCGTGGGCTTTGAATGACTGGTAAAGAAAAAGCAGTTTTAGTCGGTCCTATATTTTCTGAATTATATTGGGAAGTTGGAAGATTTGTTCCTCATATAATATACAAAAGACTTAAACAATATAATTCTTTAGATATAAAATTTATTGTTATGGCTAGACCGGATAGATTTGATGCTTATGGAAAATATGTTGACATTCTAGTTCCTCTAATAATAAAAAATGAGGAAAATTATCAACAGGATTGTTTTAGATTATCTAAATTTCCAGATGAACTATTTAGTGAAATTTTAAAAACTTTTTATATTCACTTTTCTGAAAAGTATCATATTCTAGAACATATCCTTCCAGATATATCAGGAACAATGTGGAAGAATAAATATCAATTTCATAAGTCACAAATGATTTATAACTATTTACCAAGACAAAAAAATTTAGAATTAGTAAATGAATATATTCCTAATGATAAACCATTAGTAATTTTTGCTCCTAGATTTAGATTTGGGTATAATAGAAATTGGATATATTGGCAAGAATTATATGATATGATTTATGAAAGTGAATTATACAATAACTTTAATTTTATAATATGTGGAAAATCTCCAGATTATGTTCCAGATTCCAAAGATAGATTTTTTGATATTAATATGATTTCTTTGGATTATAATTCCTCTTTAATTGGAATAACAATGGAGACAATTAAAAGATCTATTTTAACTATAGGATCTCAATCAGCTATTCCAAATATTTCTCTACTTTTAGGAGTTGAAGTTTTGGAATGGGGAGATCAAAAACATCAACATACAATTGAGTATAATCCTCATGGAACAAAGATTACATTTATTGAGGATTATAATTATGACATTAAACCAGAAATAATATTTGCAGAGATTTTAAAAATTTTGAGAAAATAGGAGAGAAGTGAAATGGCAACAACAGATTATATGGATTTATATGGTAGAGCAATTAATGAGATGATTCATGAGCTTGAAGTTTTAAGACAAAGAGGATCGAGTCCAGAAGTTAATATTACTAAAATTAAGCAGCTTTTTTTAGGAATGAAAAATGAGATTTATAGATTAGCTGAGGAGAGAGATAAGATTCTGCTTGAATCTAAAATTCCTCCAATAGCATAAAAATACAAAAAAATGGCGCACTGTGGATTGGTAAAGTCGACAGTGATCGGAACGCCATTTCCGCCCAATGTGGATCTACCACAAATTGGGTAAACATATTCATCCGACCTCAGCGGTTGGTTTTGCATGCCTGTTGCCAATGCGCCGGAAGTTTTCAGAGTTACCAGCTCCTATAAACGCCAAAAGTCCGACAACCTTCAGCGGCTAATTCAATTATTAAAACATCGGAAAGATCAAAGGGCGAGATTGAAGGTATGGATTTTGGTCAATTAAAATCTTCCACCCAAGTTTTCTCCTCTGATCTATCCAATACATTTGGTGGAGAGTAAGAAGAGGCATGATGAAATTCCGTCGGGAGGAAGATTAATCCTTGACGGTTCCGGGTATTTAACCT
>Ga0209777_10002037_pt1 | contig 27506 bp, 24 predicted proteins | sample FrelakmetHBP12HB_FD_187147 | JGI IMG/M metagenome (GOLD analysis project Ga0209777, IMG submission 187147) | Freshwater lake sediment microbial communities from the University of Notre Dame, USA, for methane emissions studies -HBP12 HB (SPAdes)... | ecosystem: Environmental > Aquatic >...
GCATAGGCTGTTGAAAAACACCCATCTGCTTTGTTGCGCTCATCCTTCGTCATTGCGACGTACTGTAAAGTACGACTCATTCCTCATGACGTCGCGCGCCTTGCATCTGAATGTTTTTGACCAGCCTGGAACAATTTTTTCAACAACCTAACGGTCCATATATCTTTTACTGTGCAAGCTTATCGGCAAGGTCAAAAAGACTTTTGAGCGTTTCCGGATTTGCAAAGCCCTGTCCCTGCCACCGAATGATGCCCTCTTTATCCAGCAGAAAGGCATAGCCGTAGCGGGGGTCAAGCTTAAGCGCCTGGATATATTTTTCAATATCACCATACATGGTCACCACATTCCGGTGTTTTTCCCGAGGAATGCCTGCCCGCATGCCGCCGTCGATCATGAAGCGCATGAACTTATATCCGCGTGAAAGCATGGGCACCTCGTAGAAGGTAAATCCCTTTTTATTCCCATACCGCGCAGCAAACGGCTCAAGCCACGAGTCAAGCTGGGATTGGCTCTCGCGCAGGAAAGCCACCGTGAAAAGCGTTACGCTGCCCCTGGCCGCGTCCGGCAGGGATACCGGCGTATTCGCCAGCGAATCATCTTTGACGTCCGGAAACCTTTTTCCGATGTTTGGATTTGTTGTCTCTGTCATGGTGTTTGGCCTCGCTGATGGTGGTTTTTCTGCTGCAGGCTGCTGTGCCTGCGCGATTTGAAACATGCAAGCAATAATTAAAAGTATGCATACAAGCCGGATATAAAACAATAACGTCATAAAAAATTTACTTACCATACGGTCATGTCTCCTTGAAAAGGGTTTGAAATTATCAGGCAAAAATACGGGCGCAACAGGATATTGAAACTGGTCAGGCGGATTATTCACCTCCCCGCCGTAATGCTTGCCCCCAGCTGGCCGCAGGCAGCCACAATGTCAGAGCCCTTGCTCATCCTGATGGGTGCCGTGTAATTATGCTGATGCAGGATTGCCTGAAAGAGCAAGACCTGTTTTTCCTCGGGACGCTTAAACGGGGCAGCGGGATATTCATTAAACGGGATGAGGTTTATCTTGCAGGGGATTTTATTCAGGAGACGGGCAAGCTCCTCTGCATGCGCCGCTGCATCATTCACATCCTTAATAAGTATGTATTCAAAGGTAATGCGCTTGCGGGCCGGTATGGGAAAGGAGCGGGCTTCCTTAAGCAGGTCTTTTAGCGGATACTTTTTATTCACCGGCATGAGAAAGGTTCTGATTTTATCATTTGAGGCATTCAGGGAAAGCGCCAGGTTGACCGGAAGGTCATGGGCAAGCTGTTTTATTGCCGGGGTGATCCCGGCAGTGGAAACAGTGATTTTGCGGTGCGAGAAATTAAAACCCCACGGGCTCAAAAGAATTTTGAGGCTTTTCAGCGTGTTTTCATAATTAAGAAGCGGCTCTCCCATTCCCATGAAAACCAGATTGGGAAGCTTTTCCTGAAACTGCCCGGCCTTTAAAACAGCGCTCACCTGGTTGAGTATCTCGGCAACGCTCAGGTTTCTCTTCAGGCCGAGGGTGCCGGTGTAGCAGAATTTGCAGCCGAGAGCGCAGCCGATTTGCGTTGAGATGCACAGGGTCCAGTGAGTTTTCTCCGGCATCAGAACACTTTCAATGCCGTATCCGTCAGCCGTCTTAAAGAGAAATTTCCGGGAGCCGTCACGTGAGATTGCGATTTTCTCAAGGGTAAGGGTGCTGATGCAGGCAACTTCACCGAGCCTGGTCCGCGCCTCTTTTGCCAGGCTGGTCATCTCATCGATGGAGACCGCATGGTGCCTGAACACCCACTGGGCAACCTGTCGGGCCCGGTATGGTTTCATCCCGATTGAGGAAACAAGCTGCTCTGTTTCTTCAAGGGAGAGATTTTTTAAGTCATGCTTCATAAAAAGTTCTGAACTAAAAACCCAATTATATCATATCATACTTTCCCATTGCATGGTGAATCGAATTGTCAAGATATAACCACAGAGCACACAGAGAAACTATTCTATTTCATGAAAATTAACAGAGTTTCTACTGCCTCCCCTCTGTGCCCTCTACATTATTATTCTCGTTTATACCCCCTGTTACTAAAAACAATAAAGCTGCAAACTACCAAAACAACCATATTTGAAACCTATGTACTCAAGCTGGAAAGTTCCTAAGTTCAAGGGTTATACATGCATAATTACTTTTCTGGAGGTCACAGAGTATTTCTCCGGGGTCTCTGTGGTTTCATATTGTTCGCCTGTTTTTCATAGAACTTTTGACAGTACCGGTGAATAAACTGTCATAGGGCCCTATGAATACATATATATAAATTGCATTTAATAAAAATGTATGCTAAAAACTTTGGCATTGGCAGCTAAAAAAATAGATAGTTTGAGCACCATAGAGGGGTATTAGGGGTTAGTTAGAGCAACATGAAGCTAAAGAAAGGATGGATGCTATGAAGGTTACAATCAGTGTAATTAAAGCAGATGTTGGGAGTATCGGCGGTCACATTCGGCCAAGTGAGGCATTGCTGAACAAGGTAAAGAAAGTTATAGCGGATAAGGCAAAGGGGCTTCTGATTGATCATTATATAAGTTATACCGGTGATGACATTGCAATACTGTGTACCCATAAACGCGGGGTGCTGGATGAAAAAGTCCACAAGATGGCATACGATGCTTTTCTTGCAGGCACCGAGGTAGCAAAGAAACAGGGGCTGTACGGCGCCGGACAGGACCTGCTCAAGGATTCTTTCTCCGGGAATATAAAGGGCATGGGGCCTGCGGTAGCGGAGATGGAAATTGAGGAGCGGCCCAACGAGCCATTCCTCTTTTTTGCCGCGGACAAGACCGATCCCGGGGCCTATAACCTGCCTGTTTATCTCTCTTTTGCCGACCCCATGTACAATGCCGGCCTCATCCTCGCCCCCTCCCAGGAGAAGGGCTTCAGGTTCACGGTGATGGATGTTGAGTACGTTGACGCTGACCGGGTTGTGGATATCAACACACCCGAAGAGATGTATGACCTGGCGGCCCTGCTGCGCGACCAGGAACGGTTTGTCGTGGAATCCGTATATTCACGGAAAAACAACGATCAGGCCGCATCCGTCAGCACCACGCGCCTGCACAACATTGCCGGCACCTACACCGGCAAAGACGATCCCATAATGCTTATCCGCACCCAGGGCAACTTTCCGGCAACAGGGGAAATCCTCTCCACCTTTACTATCGGCCACTATGTGGCGGGCTTTATGCGGGGCAGCCACCATGGTCCGCTGATGCCGGTAAAGCTCAACTCATCCATCTCCTACTTTGACGGCCCGCCGGTGGTTTCCTGCGCCGCATTCTGCATCCGCAACGGCAAGCTCACCGAGGCTGTCGATGCATTCGATCATCCATACTGGGACTGGGTGCGCGGCCAGGTCTCCCAGAAGGCCCAGGAGATTCGGCGCCAGGGCTTTTTCGGCCCGGCCATGCTGCCCTTCAGCGAGCTTGAATACGGCGGCATAGTGGAGAAGCTGAAAAGGATTGACAAGAAATTCAAGGTAAAAAAATAGTTTTTCCTGCCAGGTTAAACATAACGAGGGATGGTTTCTTGCTTGGATGATGACTTCTGAAACCACCCCTTTTTTATTGCCATACCAATGAGCAAATCAGGAAGATTTGTGATAAAATTAATATAGATTTTTTTATTGACAAATAAGGAGAGGATATATAGGATACATCCTCGCTTAACCAAAAAGAAGAACAAAACCTGTTGTTGCGATACGGATATAAGGAGTTACCGAGTATGCCAGAAAGCATGAAGAAGCAGCTTCTTAAAATGCGCGCAGAACTGTTAAAAGATCTTAACCATGATGTCAGAAGTGAACGGACTGATTTTGACACTGAGGTCGGCGATTTCTATGACAATGCTGATACTGAGCGGGGCCGTCAGCTTTTTCATCTGCTGAGCGGACGTGAACGGGAGAAGCTGCATGACATTGATGATGCCCTGGTGCGCGTCCAGGAAGGCACCTATGGAATTTGTGATGAATGCGGAAAAAAAATCCACAAGGAACGGCTGAAAATCATGCCCTTTGCCAAAAACTGTGTTGCCTGTCAGTCGGATCTTGAGAAGCAGGCGGCAAAGATGAAAGAAGGAATGGAAGAGGAGTTTACTTACAAGGATATTTCCATAGGTGAGGCCGAGGACACTGACGAAGGCGCATAACACCCAGACGCATAACCTCTGATAATAAAAGATAAAAGGCAGATGCCGAATAATGGTCTCTGCCTTTTATGTTCATAGCGCGGGCGGCCCAATAGGTATTTTGATTTATCGTAAAGTTGTGATAGGGTAAACACCATGGAACAGCTCATCAGCAGGTTTGATACCTATCTTTACAGCTCCCCCTTTGTTGCGCTCCTTATCTCTTTTGCAGCGGGTATTCTCACCAGCTTCACCCCCTGTGTTTATCCCCTCATCCCCCTTACCGTGGGATTTATCGGCGCTAAAGCAAGCGCCTCTAAAAAGAAAGGTTTTTATCTGTCGCTGCTTTATGTGCTGGGGCTTGCCCTGGTGTATGCAGCGCTGGGCGCGTTTGCCGCTTTAAGCGGGAAGCTGTTCGGCCAGATCAGCACCAGCCCCTGGACCTATCTGTTTGTCGGCAACCTCTGCTTTTTGTTCGGCCTTGCCATGCTGGATGTTTTTACGCTGCAGGTGCGATTCTTAGCAAACGTGCAGCCGGCCGTCAAACAGTCGGGCGGAGGGCTTGCGGCATTTATTTTTGGCGGCTGTTCAGGACTCGTTGCCGGGCCGTGCACGACCCCGGTGCTGGGGACGCTGCTTGCCTATGTGGCAACAAAGCAGAATGTAGTTCTGGGATGTGCCATGCTTTTTATGTTTGCGCTGGGCATGGGGACGCTGCTGATCGTGGTTGGCACCTTCGCCGGGATGCTCTCCGCGCTGCCCAAATCAGGGCTCTGGATAGAGCGGCTTAAAAAAGGGTTCGGGTTTTTAATGATTATTGTGGGAGAGCTTTTTATTTTCAAGGCTGGACAGCTCATGATATAATGCACTATGGAGAATGAAATGAACAGTCACAAACAATCAATGTTCATAGTGGTACTGCTGCTGTTTATTATGCTGGGATGTGAAAGCAATCAGGTGCAGGAGGAGCAGGCCCCGGTATCCGGCGCAGAGACTCAGCTGGCAACAGATTTTACCCTGAAAAATTTAGACGGAGAGGAGTTCAAGCTCTCCTCGTTCCGCGGCAAGAACCCCGTGTACCTGGTCTTCTGGGCTACCTGGTGCCCCTACTGCGTTAAAGAGATTCCCCGGCTGAAAGAGCTGTATGCAAAGCTGGCCCCCAAGGGGCTCAAAATTCTGGCAATAAATATCGGCTACAATGATCCGCTCTTGCGGGTGCAGAGTTTTCAGAAGAAGTATGAACTCCCCTACCCAATACTCTATGACAACAATGCCACGGTTTCACGGCAGTATGGGGTCATCGGCGTTCCCTTTAGTGTTCTCGTAGACCGCAGAGGAAAAGTGGTGTATCGCTCCAACGGGACTCCGGAGAGCCTGGAAGCATTTGTAGAACAGGAAAAGCCCTCTTGAGCAGGCTTTCATGATGATACTGGCTCCAGACCTCGTCCGACAGCAGCGGCCCGCCTTTGCTGTCCTCCTGCGCATAAGGCTACGGCAGGATAAAAAGCTACGGCGGCCCGCCTTCGCTATGCTCCTGAGCAAAAAGCTACGGCGGGCAGGGCAGGGTTTCGCTGGTAGCTTTACATCTTCTATTCTTCAAACTCCTCTTTAAAATCTTCTACGCCTTTTCCGCCAACGCCGGTCACGCTGATCTTCCAGAAATTAGACATGGCTGGATTTTTAAGCGTCATCTCAAGCAGCTTATCCATAGCTCCTGCAGGATATCCCATCTGCCGCTCCAGCGTGCGGACCGCTCCGGTGAGCTCCGCGGGGTCAGTGAGATGATTAAGCACGCCGTCGCAGATAATGGAGGTGTAGGCCATCTTGCCCGGCGCGCCGAACCCCTCGGGGATCCAGTAAATGATAAAACATACCGGCATGCCGCTTTTTAAATAGGTCCCCTTTCTCCCCTTATTTGCCATCGTGAGATAAATATCTTTTCCATCATAGGAATAGGCCAGGGGAATGGCATACGGGGTTTTCCCGTCAGTCATGGAAAGAACACCCACCCGATGCGATTTCAGGAATTCGTCTATCTCCGCCCTGTCTAACGTCTTTACATTGGTTTTAAATTTCATTCGCAATCTCCTCTACTGAGAGCTATGAGTTAGGGAGTTCAGGAGTTGAGAGTTGCAACTGATAAACTCCACAACTCTTCAACTCCTCAACCTGTTTTATCTTTATCACGGTCAATGAAACTCGATCCCGCCGCACACATTGATGGCCTGGCCGGTCATGTAGCTGGCGTCATCCGAGGCGAGAAATACAACGGCATTTGCGATATCCTCCGGCACGCCCACGCGGGGAATTTTCAGTATGCGGGCATCTATTGAAGACTCGGTGACCATCTTGATGACGCTTCCCTCGGGCATTTCCATCACCTTGTCCCCCCGGTGCCAGATGGGGGTGTCGATGAGCCCCGGGCAGACCGCGTTGACCGTTATGTCAAACGGGGCGAACTGAATTGCCAGTGCCTGGGTAAGGCCGATAAGAGCGCTCTTTGACGATGCATAGACAATGCTGCCGGCCCGGTTGGTTTTACCCTCGGTGGACGCGGTATTGATAATTCGTCCCTTAACGCTGTTGTCGATCATTATCTTTGCAAGGCGCTGGCAGATGAAGAACGGCGCCTTTACATTGATGGCATAAATCCAGTCCCAGAGCGCGGAGTCAATATCCTCATAAAATGCATTGGTGTCGCCGATACCGGCGTTGTTGAACACAATATGAAACTGCCCGAACTCTCCCACGGCCGCATCCAGCATTTTTTGCAGCGCGTCCATTTTGCTGAGATCGCAGACCAGCGCAAGGCTCTTCTGCCCCAGCTCTTTCACCATTGCGGCCGTTTCATGTACTTCCTTTTCCTTGATATCACACGCCGCGACATCAGCGCCCTCCCGGGCAAAGCGGCAGGCTGTAGCCCGGCCGATGCCGGTGGCTGCGCCGGTGATGAGCACGTTCTTGCCGGAAAACCTTTTCATAACTCCGTCCATGGTACTCTCCTTTACCTTGTAATAATACGTGCCGGTCAGCGTTCTTTCCGCGATGAAATAATTTTTGCTTTGCAGAGCCAATAAGAAGGCCTCTAATGGAAAACTTAGAGGCCTTCTTGTGCTTACATTAATCGTATACGCCCGGTAAAGCGGCGTATCCTGCAGGCAGGCCTAATGGCTGCCGTACGACTGTTTCTGCAGGTTGGCGATGGTGAATAAGTTTTGATCAATCTCTTTCACTCCGACTTTTACATCTTTCTGCAATGCCGATCCGGCGTGCGTTCGCTGGAAGTCAGTCCAGATGCCGCCACTGGAATACACTTTGTCCCAGCCGGTCGCCTGTTCCTTGTACACCCAGGTCCAGTTCTCAAAGCCCTTCCAGAATTTCCCGTAATGGTCGTACATGTCGCACCAGTATGACACAAACGACTCGGGATCAAGATACAGGACCTTTCTCTTGTAGATATAGTCGGGGTCTTTGTGAAAGCCCTCGACCACCAGGACATTGCACCGCTCTCGCTTTACGTTGTTGGGAATCGGCTGGCCTTCAACGCGTACCGCATCCTCCCATTTCATGTGCCGGGCGCAGAGCATATCCTTTTTGCCGACAAACTTCCAGTTGGTCATTTCAATGTGGTTGTCATAGTGGTATTCATCATCGTAGACCAGGTCGGTGCCGGCGATGGTGTCTGAGCGCTGGGTGGTTTGGATGCGCCTTATTCTGCGGAACTGGCTGTACCACAAATACCCGTCATCGCTTTTGTTCATATCAATAAAGCGCAGGTTGAACATTTTGGTGCCGAGCATTTCCGGGGGGGCCAGCAGTTCCAGTTGCATGGCCTTGAGGACTCCCTTGGAATTGTTCGGAAGCGCCGGTTTCGGGTCCACATCAGTGCGGTGAATATAGAACAGTTCGTTCATGGGCTGATCTGAAACCCGCTCGCGCCGGGCCTTTGTTTCCACCACCGGCCCGTGACGCAGAAAGGTGCTGGCGTCCCCGTGGGTGTTAAAATCAAAATTGTACATCATTTCCGTGCCGGTTTTCGGGTCGGGGAACGGCCGGCCGCCGCCCTCGGCATAATTGACAATCTCCCCCTGGGCATTGGTCTTTATCGATGCCGAATATTTTTTTGTCGCCTCCTGCAGTCCCGGCGTATCTATGTAGCGCTGGTAGGGGACGATATAGAAATAGTAGCTCTCCTTTTCATTCCATTTTTCATTGGCCTTGTAGACACCATTGACATAATGCTCGGGCAGGAATTCAGCCACCTGGTCAACATTGGTCTTATCAACCTTTTTGCCCACCCAGGTCTTTTCCCACTCACGGACTTTTGCCAGCTCCTGGTCAGTGAAGCAGGGGCCAAACCCGGCCACTTCCTCTGCATACACCAGGTGAGGGACCACAACGGTTATTCCCGCAATAAAAAAAGAAAGGAGAATAAGTGTGGTGCTGATTTTCTTCGTTTTCTGTAGTCTCATAACGCCTCCCGTGTTCGTTAACTGTTACCGTGCTGATAGCGAACGGTTAAAACCAGTCTGATAGGTCAATTTTTTACAAAGCTTAGAACTCATATCTGATTCGTATGAGAACGCTGCTCTTGTCATAGTAGCCTTTATTGACCTTGTTGTTTGAATGGTAGATGATTGGGCCGCCTTCAATGCGCCAGTGGTTTCCCGGCCCGTAGCCCACCATCGGGCACATCCACCACTTGCCGATGGGAGACCAGCTGCCCATGAAAATATAGGTCCAGATGGCATTGTTCGACTGCTGCATGATATTCCAGGAATAGGATTGTGAGGTACTGCAGTTATACTCATGGTCGCGCGAGCCGTCAACAATCAAGTCTTTATTATAATTAAGTATCTTTTCATAGAATGCGGTCACGCTTACCTGCATGAACTGGTTTTGAAACCAGTATCTCGTTATATACGGTATTTGAAATTTATCCCCATAGTTTAAGCCAAAGCCGAAGGTGTCGCGCTTCACGATATCATAGATGGTGCCCTGGGTTGTCCCGTCGGTTGACTCATTGTAGGCCATATTGTGCTCGTAGAAATACTCCAAACGCCACACTGAGCCGTGCAGCTTATCAAAGGTCGTCTGCATGGTACCGCCAAAGAGCTGATAGCGCTTCCAGTCATAGGGCCGTGGGCCATAGTAGGGATCGGGTTTGATGAATTCGTTGGTATCCATTTGGGAGCGGAGTCCCGGGATGACATATGACAGTGCATAATTAGTGATTGCTCCCGGCACGCCGACCGGCGCCGGAGACATCTGATTAAGATAGACCAGGGTCCAGTCTATATTATAGCTGAACCCTCGCAGGCGAAACCCGAGCTGCCAGTTGTCCATCTGCCATTTTTTAGGCTGGTATCTCTGCCACGCTTCTGTAACCGTCCAGTTGTAGATGCCCGGCCCGTGCCCGGGATTAAAGGATACGGTGTCCGGCCACGGTCCCCATTGGGTCCCTTCCACGGGAAGCCTGATGCCCTGAAAGTATCCCGGGTTGTAAATAACTTCAAACAAAAGGTTGCCCGGAAGCTGTGACTGGTAGAAGCCCCTGATCATCCACATGCCGAGCTTCATCTCGGCCCAGGAAATAACCCCGGGAGAGCCATAGCGCATGTCAAGCGGGTTCACGACATCAACCGTGCGCTTGATATCGGTTTCACCCCAGACCACGATCTGCTTGCCGACCTTGAGATTGAACGGCCCGCGGATGTAGTCCACATAGGCTTCAGCAATGATGTCCTCATCCTTGGGCTTCTGATAATAGCTTCTCTCGGAGGACGGAATCGCGCTTCTTTCAGCATGATCCGTGGCCGGTGCCAGGTCATAGTAATATTTAAAGGCGCCAAAGACATTTAAGGTCTGGCATTGATCTTCCTTGACCTTGTAGAGAATGTTTATCAGTGCGCTGGTAAGCATTTGATCCGCGTTGGTATGGTGAAACTGCTGCTCCTTTTGGGGGATGTCGTCCCGAATCCAGATATATTCTTTTACAAACCCGTCAAGCCGCAGGTCTCCATTCATGAGGTCGATAACCGCCTGAGCCGGCGGTGCGCTCCCTAAACTATAGATGAGCGTTCCAAGTGCTACAATAATAAATGTGAGTAAGGGAAATCTTTTTTTCATTGTCCCCTCCCGGGATACATGGTTGTTTTTATTTTCCCCTTATATACGGTCCCTTCTCTGCGCATTCAGGTGGACTGCATTTTTCAGAAAATATCAGTGCCTCACCTCCTTAGATGACAAGTTTTTTTCTAAATCCCTCTATAACTTCTCTGGTTATTATTTTCATGGCCGTGATTCTTTACGTAGTATTGTTTTCCAGGGAAAGCGCTGCGGACATTTCAAAGGCTGCCGAGAATACCATGTTTGAGCGCACAAATTACCCGGCATTGGTCATTTCATTTTTTATGACTGTCAAGACATCGCGTTGCAGGAGGTGCGCGATTTTTGCCGGCCAGGCAGAATAATTTTCGAACCCGATGGGGATAATATCATCCACATCGGGGATGTCAAATCGTTTTTTCATTATTTTTTATGCATTTCTTTCGCAACCTTTTTCCCTCTGTCGTACGGGTAGATGCACAGGTTGAGCGCGGCCTGCGGGGCTTTCTTCTGCTTCGCGACTGTTGAGCCGGCAGACATCATTGCGTTTATTTTTACCCCGATGGAGGAAGGCATCCGTTTCAACTCGAACACGGCTGCCTGCCAGTTAAACGTTGTATTGTTAAAGGGGGACGATTAATACGGGGGCAGCGCTATGTTTCAATTTCTCTTACTGCATTAAACCCTCCCCACACGGCTTCCATAATCGTGCCGGGTCCTCTGCAGTCACCAATGCTCAGAACATGTGGTCTGTTTTCAAGCGACGTACTGAGTTCGTTTTGCGGAAACAGCCGGCCGGCAAAAACCAGGCTGTCCATGGGAATTTTCTTCTCTACGCCCTGTTGATCAGCCACAACGCCGTCACCATCCAGCCGTAAAGGAATCGTGCCGCGCCGCACTGTGATATTTTTTTCTTCCCGCAGCATCTTCAAAAGCATTTCGCGGTTATTGATGTCGACAATATCCGTATCCAGTTCAGCGGCATCCTGTCGCGCACAAAGTGTAATCTGCCTGCCCCGGCGGGCCAGATACAGCGCGGTTTCGCACCCTATAACACCGGCGCCCATGATAAGGATTCTTTCTCCCCGGGGCTCCATGCCGTTCAGCACTTGAATTACTGTCAGGACCTTATCACCGCCAAACGGGGGGGGCTCCATGTTCGCTCCGGCAGCCAGGATGACATAATCGGCAGCGAAGTTTTGAATATCCCCGGCATTGGCTCGTTTGTTAAGCACAACATTAATTGGTAACCGCCCTGCAAGTCCCGTGAGGTACGTTATATAGTCTGCTATATCCCGTTTGAAATCAGGCTTTGAAGCCGGCCAGAGATTTCCGCCCAGCCGGCCGGAAGCTTCCCACAGGGTAACCTCAAAGCCCCGCTCAGCACCAGCGCGTGCAGCTTCAATGCCGGCCGGCCCGCCCCCGACCACCAGGAGAGATTTTTTCTGTTTCAGCGGAATTAGCGCCCGATCGATTTCATGCCCGCAGACAGGATTCAGCGAGCAGCTGGTCGGCTCTCCGGCGATCATCTGCCACAGGCAGCCCTCATGACAGCCTATACACGGCCGGAGCTCAGCAGTCCTGTTGCTTTGAACTTTATTGACCCATTCCGGCTCCGATAGAAGCCCTCTGCCAATGGCGATAAAGTCGGCCTTTCCCTCAGCCAGAGCTTTTTCCGCCGCATCCGGGTACTGCAGACGGCCTACGGTAATAACCGGCAGGCTCGTTACCTTTTTGACTTTCGCGGCCAGCTCCACCATGCAGCCCGGCGGCTGGTACTGCGGCGGATGCGGCCACCAGCCGGTTTCATAGCACCCGGCGTCAACATGCAGCGCGGCAATTCCCATTTTCTCCAGCTCCGCGGCAATCCACAGCCCCTCTTCCTCAACTCTGCCGCCCTCAAGATAGTGCTTGATGCCGAAGCGGTAGATAATGGGAAAATCAGCGCCGGCATCGCGCTTAATTGCTTCAACCACCTCCCGGGCAAAGGTGAGCCGCTTCTCCCGGGAGCCGCCGTAGCGGTCATCGCGCCGGTTCCAGAGGCCGGTCATAAACTGGTCCATAAAATAGCCCTCATGACCGTGCAGCTCAACACAGTCAGCTCCCGCCTCGCGGCAGCGCAGCGCTGCATAGCCGAACGACCGGGTCAGCGCCTCTGCTTCTTCAGTGGTTATCGCCCGGCTGTTCAATTCAGGATAATCAGGAACATAAAAGTTCGTGTTTTCCGAGGCCGAAACCGGCTTCACCCCGTCAGGCACAATGAAGGCAGGTACTACGCGGCCGAAACCGGCAGTCAGCTGAATGCTCAGCCGGCAGCCATAAGCATGTACCGTTTCTGCAAGTTTGCGCACCGCTGCAACATGCTGGTCATCAGCCATGCTGAGAAGTTCTTTTGCGCAGGGCTCCAGCTCCCGGGAGACGAATACCATTTCGGTTGTTATCATGCCGGCACCTCCTGCAGCGCGGGCCCCGTAGTATGCCCGCACGCGCTCCCCCCAGTACTCTTTTGAGCCGGCATCACAAACCCCGCGGATGCCCATGGGCGCCATAATGATGCGGTTCTTAATCTCCAGGGTGCCGATTCGGCCCGGCTCCAGCAGTTTCATGCTTAACGCTCCTTATCTGATAGGTGACATTACGACCTTATACTTCTTTTTCAGAAAATACTTTCTAATCAAAATGCCATCAGAAACTCAACTGCCGGCATAGATAACTCCAGTACCTTTTTTGCAGAATCTTTTATCTTCGGGCTGTAATCAAACAGTGCAGTTATGCTGTTACCATGGGAGTAATAAAGCTCAATCAGCTTTTTCCCTGCAGAACTTTTTGCCAAGACCGTATCGCGAAACTGCCGCAGCGTGCCAACCCGTGTATCGTCTGCGCCTAAAAGATACACCACGGGACACGTATTCTCTTTGAACTGCTCAAGAAAATCCAGGGTTGCTTTAATAATCTGCTTCTGCTGTTCTTCCCTGGAAATATCTGCAGGGTTGTCACCTGGCTGAACGAAATTCTCATTTACTCCATCCCAATAGTAGCCAAACTGGGTATGGTTGCCCCCCTCGATCTCTATAAATGGTGTGCCTTCAGGCAGATGCTGTGCCCCGGCTCTGATCTCATCCGGCTGCCCGTCCTTGGTGCCATAAATCGAGATTGCTTTAAGGTCCGTACCATCCAGACGAAAACTTTCTGACGGCCATGCAGCCCAGAGCACAACCCCGTCAATTTTATCCGTATGACCCTTGGCATAGCTGCAGGCAAAAGAGCCTCCGATGGAATGTCCGCCTATTATCCATGTTTTGATCCCGCTGTAATCGCTGATTATCTTATCTGCCCTGTTAGAGCTGAGCACCGCAAGATCACCTACCATCTTTACAATCACGGTTAAGTACCCTTTTGCTGCAATTGCACGGGCAGGGGGTGCGTATGCCCGCGGGTCAACCAGCCCTCCCGGATAAAAAATAAATCCTGTTTTCGGATTCGCATATTTTGGTTTAAAAACAAAATAGAAGTTTGAACCTTCTTCCCACTCCGCCACTTCGACCGTTTCTACCGTTACGCTGACATCTGATTTCATGGCCTCTAATGCTTCCGGCATGGCGGGATTGCTGGTATTCAATTGAGCTGCCGCCTCATAAGCACTAAAGCTAAAACTAAAAAACATGAATAGTGATAGTATAAAAACAATATTTATTTTTTGTATCTTCATAAATGTGCTCCTGACGGTTAGTAAATATATTTTGTTTGGGGGAATATGTCTTTTCGGAAATGTGCCCGGCATATATCGGACACCGTTATGCTTCAATTTTTTACCAGCAACTCATCAACTACCGGGCATGCGCAGGCACCGATCTTTTCTTTTGATCATGAGCTTATTGCTGATACGCTTCTTTATAATAAAAACGCTATGACCGGTATTATTGCCCCCAATAACTTTCGCGCAGCATTTTTAATCACCGGGCTCTTATCAAAGATCGCAATGAGTTGAGCGCCGTGTTTCTTATACAATGCGATTATGTCCTGACCTGATGAGCTTTTCGCTAAAAGTTCATCGCGAACTTTTCTGACGGTTTTTACGCGCGGGTCTTCTTTTCCTAAAAGATAAACTACCGGGCATATGTTCTGGTTAAACTGCTTCAGAAAATCCGTCGTAGCCTGTACAATCTGTTTTTGCTGCTCTTCGATGGTAATGGTCGCGGCATTGTCCTGCTCAAGATAAGGATACGGATAGGGGGAAGGATCAATCCAGCCGAACTGGGTATGATTTCCGCCTTCAATTTCAACAAAAATCGTGTCAGCGGGTAAATACACGGCATTTTCCTTTACCGCTTCAGGTGTTGCCCTGCCGTCCAAGGAGCCGGTAACAGAAAGAACCTTTAATGCGGTGTTATCCAGCCTGTCTGCTTCGTCCACATAACATGCCCAGATGACCACCCCGCTGACCCTATTGGATGTTCTGGCATAGATAGCTGCAGCGAGTCCCCCCACCGAATGTCCGCCGATTGCCCATTTCTTAATCTTTCCATAATCGTTAATTATTTTGTCTGCTCTCAAGTACCCTGGTACTGCAACGCAATTCGGCATGGGGATGATAAATGTTGAAAATCCCAGCGCGGCAATGGCATGGGCAGCGGGTGCATACGACCGGGGGTCGCAGTTTCCGCCCGGAAGTATTATGAACCCGACCGTCGGCACTGTTTTCTTGGGCTCGAACGCATAATAGATATTGTCATCTGCAGGGGCCGGGGTTGTGCCGTCCCAGCTGTCAACGGTAACGGTGGAGAAGGCAACCGCGCTGTCGGATGCCAGCGCATCCAGTGCCGGCGGCAGTGGTGCGCGAACACATGCAATGGCGTTTACCGTGAGAGAATCAAAGAATGCCGTGAAAACAAAGGCTGCTGCTATAATCAGAAGTCTGGTACTTTTCATATGCTTGCTCCCGGGTGCGTTAAAATAGTGTTCATGATACACGATGCCGGGCATCGTGTGACTGAAACCGGTTATTTCCCCAGCTGCGCCGGGGTGAAAAAGTCAAAGCCCGCACAGCTCTTCTCAGGATCAGCAGTGTAAATATTCCAGATAAACTCCTCCGGTGTCTTGCAGTGAATAACGCAAATGCCCGTCAGCCCCAGGTAGCCAGGTATGTAAGCCTTAATTTCTTCCGTTCTTTGACTGCACGGGGAGGTGCTGTAGATAGGTTTATCGTACGAAGCACTTGTTTCACACTTGTTTTGTGCATTTTCTGGGGTGAATCCGGAACCCGTAAAATCCGAGCAGTAATAGTATTGTGCGGGTTTAAAATACATCAGGCAGCTGCCGTTCCCCGAGTCCAGTGAAGAGGGCCCATCACATACAGGCTTGCTGGGGGTTATTAAAACCGGGTTGTCTATAAAACTCTTCTCCAGCATCCATGCAAGGATCGCTTGGTGGGTCAGCAGTTTGCAGTAGCGGACCCCCCGTAATCGTTCATCAGACATAGTAGTATCATCAAAAGCTATATACAGGCTCAGCGGTTCATAAGAATAATTGTTGCTGCTGTCATGGGTTACTTTTGTGGCAGGATCAACATCAAGCCATGCGCTGCCGTTGTTTACCGGATTGGTGGTGGTGGAGAGCGGCGGCTGGTCATCATCGGGAATAAAGGACAGCTGTTTTCCCTGCGACAGGTATTTGTCCCGCTGCTCTTTTGTCAGGATGTTGTTGAGCACCGTGTCATAAACCTCCTGCTGCACATCCGCGCAGATCCCCTGCGGCTCATTGTCGCTGAATCCAAAGGCAGCGTCCACGCTGTCCTTGGACTTCATTTTAGCCAGCACCACGTTATTGATGCTTGCCGACGGGGTGGGATAATTGCCGGTTTCCGTGATAAACGTATAAAACGGCTGTATCCAGTTTTCCGCCGCATTCAGGGTGGCATAGGAACCGCCGAACTCCAGCATGGGCAGTTTGGTGGCCCGGATATCGATATCTTTTGACTCAATGTGGGTCATGGTCTTTTGGGCATTCCAGACCAGGCAATCATCATATGCCCCGGCGAGTTCATAGCCTGTTTTTGATGTATCCACATCACAGGTAAAGGTCAGCGGCTTGGTGCACTGGATAGTGATCGCGAGCAACAATAAAATAAGCAGCCCTAAAAAGAAATTCTTCATCTTTCCCTCCTTGCATTGTTCTTCGTTTTGTCAAAAATTAACCACAGAGCACACAGAGTTTATGAGTTTGGAGTCGAGGAGTTTAGGAGTTAACAAACTCCAGCACTCGTAACTCCTTAACTCTTCCAACTTGTACCCTCTGTGTCCTCTCTATTGTTATCCTCTGTATCCTCACTTCCCCCCCCACTGCTCCATTACCAGGTAACTGAAAGGCTACCGGGAAACAAAAAGAATAAAACATTTCGAATTCAGGAACTCCCCAAGATAACAAACGGTAAATTCTTAATTCATTGCCTTCCAGATTTTATAGCATTGAGACCACAGAGAATTTCTCCGTGAACTCTGTGGTTCCATCTCTCCTCATCTTTTCATAGAACTTTTGACAGTACCTTGTTCTTGTCGATCTTTTGCCCGTTTCGGGTCTTTTATCCGGGAAACACTCCCCTACATGCCAAGTTCTTTTCTGAATTCTTCCATAACCTGTTTGGTAATTTTTATATAGCCGTGATTGCGCGCATACTCTTCTGTGCCGGAGACGGCAGCCACCCTGAACGGAGAGGGCACTTCTTCGAGCGCCTGCTTTGCCGTGTCCTCCCACTCCATGACATACGGCAGCCGGTCAATGGGCACCTCTTCCTCCTCTTCAGCAGGGGAACCCTCGACACCGTCAAAAACAGAAGAAAATTTTGCCTTGAATTTTGTCGGTGTGTACTTGTCCGCGACCTCCTGCATGATGGCAAGGGTGATGGAAGAGTTGCGCTCCTTAGCCATCTGCTCCGCCACCTGCTGCAGCTTTTTCATGGCAGTGGTGCGGATGAAATGCGGGATCATTTCCGAGATCTTCATCAGTGCTTCCTGCGCCTCAGTGTCCCAGGGAATATCTCCGTATGAGATGGGGCCGGCGATTTCACCCTTGGTCTCAAGAAATATTTTCATGTACACTTCATTGACGATGGCCTGCACCAGATATTTTGCGCCCATAAAGCCCATAAACGGGCAGTTTTCGGTATTCAGGTAGCCGATGGTGGGAATGTCAGCAAAGATGAAGTTGGTGAATCCCTCGTCCATGCTCACCTTTTTGTCGTAGAAGTTGCCGAAGATTACCATGGGAGACTTTGCCACAAACTGCTCGCGCTTATCGTCAATGGTCGGAGATACCATCACCGTGTCGCACACCTCGCGTATCTTCTCCCCTGCAGCAGGACTGCTTACGGCGCACATGACCACATCCATGCCCATCTCATTTTTCAGAAAGCGGCTGATGCCGACGGCATGAGTGTTATTGTTTTCGAGGGAGAGCGCAGCAGACATTTCAAAGGCGACCGAGAATACCATGTTGGAGCGGACAAATTCCCAGGCATTGGTCATCTCGTTTTTTATTGCTGCCGCAGCATCAATATTGAGAAGCCGGCCGATTTTTGCCAGCCAGGCGCAAGAATTTTCAAACCCGATGGGAATAATATCATCCAGATAAGGAATGTCAAAACGTTTCTGCATCTCTGCCGCAACTTTCTGCCCGCAGTCATACGGGTAGATGCACAGGTTGAGAGCTGCCTGCGGCGCCTTTTTCAGCTCCGCGACGGTTGAGCCGGCGGACATCACCGCGTTTACTTTTACCCCGATGGAGGAAAGCATCCGCTTCAACTCGAACACATCGGCCTGCCAATTGAAGGTTGAAAAGGTCGGCCCGATAATGTTCACCGCGTTTTTGATCTTTTTCTTTGCCGGCTTCATGATGGAGAGCATCTGCAGAAAGGCTTCATCCTTGCCCTCACCGACCGTGCCGCCGATGGGCGGGCGGATGATGATTGTGTCCCTGAAGCCGACCTTGTGTGCCACGCCCTCAACATCATCCCGCGTCACCTCAACGCTCGGTGCGGTGACGATGATAACAGCAGCCGGCTTTTTCGCCAGCACCTTGCGCATGGTCACCTCAAGCTTTTCTTCCGCGCCCTGCATGACGTTTGCATAGGAGAGGTTGGTGGAGTAGAGCTCGGTGGTCCAGTCATTGATCAGAATATTGACATGCTGGTTGATATAGCAGCCGGGAGGCGCGTGAAAAATGGTGCGCGCGTCCTTCACTCCCACCGCGGCCCACAGCGCTCCTTCAAAGGCTGACGGCGTGTGTATTTCCTGCATCCTGAACTGTGTAGCGGCCTGAAGATTTTCTTTCATTGTAAGCCCCCGTATGTCTGCATGAGCTGCTGCCATTTTTCATAGATGGGCCGGTGCAGAATCCGGAAAAAGTTGCTGCCGAGATCAAGCGCGTAGTCATAGCCGTATTCGCACAGGTAGAGCATGTTGATGAGCGTGGGAATGAAATAGGGGACGGTTTCCACCTGGGCCTGGAACTCGACCTGGACCACGTTGGGTTTATATTGCTGTATCAGGTCTTCAACCGTGTCAAAGTCCTCCTCGATAAAGGTAGCGCCGTAGCGCTCCTCCATGATTTTTTTCTCCTGCTGCATAAATTTATTTTTCATGGCAGGAACAATGAAAACCTCGGCGCCGAACTCTGCTATGATTTTGCCGATGGACACCTCATTGGCCGGCCCTGAAACCAGCAGCATGCGCACCTTCTGTTTGGCGAATTCCCTGCGGATCTTTTCCAGCTCCGGCTTAACGCGCTTTTCCTCTTTATCCACGATGTCGTGCAGCTTCTGGCATTTTTCATAATCCGCGATGCCGCGCAGAAAGCGGGACGTTCCTTCAATGCCCGCGGGAATTTCAATGTAGCGGCTTTCGGTATTGAATTCCTCATCCAGCTTTTTGCAGGTGAGATAGGGCGTGACGTGGATCGGGTAGATGTGCTCAGCGCACACGATCCGTTCCATTTCATCAATGTGCGGAGCGGGAAAGACAAAGGTGTTGAGACCTGCTTTCTTCAGCGGGATTTCCAGGGCCGCGAGGTTTCCCGCGTCCTGGCCGGCTCTTCCCACAATGCCGATGGAGCCGGGTGTCTTGTCCAGATGCTTAAAGGTCTCAACAATTGATACCCAGGACACATCAGAGCCCAGCACCATGGAGCGCGGGAAGTTGAACCCGGTCTGGGCATAGGTCACCTTCAGCTCGGGAATTTTCTGCTTGAGCTCGGCGATCACGCCGTCAATGTCCTCGCCGATGAGCTGCGGCACGCAGGTGTTGATGACGACAATGACTTTCGGTTTATATTTTTTGTAGATGTTTGCAATCTGCAGCTTGAGGCCTTCTTCGCCGCCGAAAATGACATCGCTTTTGTTGATGAGGGTCCCCGCGGTGAGCAGCTGGGAGGGGCGGCACGACATGGAGCCCACCTGGTTTTGATAGGAGCAGGGCTGCGGGCCGTGAAGAAGCGGTATAACACCTTCAATTTTTCCCAGGCTTGCCAGTGCCTGAATTGTTGAACAGCAGTGCTCATAATTTTTTAATGCCATAATCTGCGCTCTCTTTGTCTGGTTATTCGTATTGAAAACATTCAGCCATCAGCGGTCAGCTTTCAGCATCATCAAGGGGCATGGGGCAAGGGTCAAGAAAGACCATTCCGAATTTCCCCAACCCCAAATCCCGAACCACAAGTCCCTAATTATCATTCTGCAATCTGCATTCTGAAATCTGCAATTAGTTCCCCCCACCCCGAATCCCTGACTCTCTATTTCTTCACTATTCCGCGCCACCAGGCATACAGGTCTTCAAACCTCATCGATTTGGGAATGGTGAACATTTTATTGTTCCAGATATTTTCGGTGAGCGTCCGGAACGCATCACACTCCTTTGAATCAGGCGCAAGCTGGTAGAGCGTCATGCCTTTCCCCGAGCATTCCTTTATTTTCTCGCTGTAGGGGATAAACCCCACCACCTGCGTACCCATCATCTCCGCAAACGTGGTAAGTATCTCTTCCTCGTTTTTCAGTTCCCGCAGGTTGCCGATGATGCCGCCCAGCCGCGCCCCGGACCTGTTCGCGAACCTGGACACGGCCTTGCAGATGTTTGACGCCGCAAACAGCACTTCGATCTCGCCGCTGCTCACGATATATATCTCCTCAGCATATCCCTGCCTGATCGGCATGGAGAACCCGCCGCATACCACGTCTCCCAGAACATCATACAGCACCACGTCAAGCTCCAGCTCCTTATACACATTCAAATGCTGCAGCGCCTCTATCGCCTCGATCACCCCTTTGCCGCCGCAGCCAAGACCCGGGTCCGGACCCCCGCTCTCCGCGCAGTAGATCTTCCCCTTGCACTCCTCATTCAGCGGGCTGGCAAACACTATCTCGTCCCGCGTGATTGCCTTGAGATCAAAGTTCTTCCGCCGCAGCGTGTCCAGCACCGTCTTCGGCATCTTCCCCCGCAGCAAAAGACGCGTGCTGTCATGCTTCGGGTCGCACCCAACGTGCATTACCTTCAGCCCCATGTCCCCAAGGCCAAAGGAGATGTGGGATGAAACCATGGATTTCCCTATCCCGCCCTTGCCATATATTGCTAACTGCCTCATCAGTCTCTCCTCTCTTCTATTCAAAATACTGCAGCCACCATTCATACAGATCTTTAAAATCTATGGTGTTCGGTATCACCAGGTTCTTGTTGGCCAAAAGCGCGTCCCCGATCCCGGTGTATATTTTTGCCTCTTCAGACTCGGGCGCAAGCGTGAACACGGTCTTTGCCTGCCCGCCGCATTCTTTCACGATCTGGCTGAACGGTATGATGCCGATGATCCGCGTGCCTATCTTCTGCGCAAAGTCCTGCACCATCTGCAGTTCATTCTTTACCCGGCGCAGGTTGATGATCAGCCCCCCGAGCTTGGCACCCGAGCGCACTTCAAAACGCTTGATGACCTTTGACACATTGGTCACCTGGTACAGTGCCTCAAGCTCTCCGCTCGCCACCACGTAGGTCTCCTGCGCATAGCCCTGACGGATGGGCAGCGAAAATCCCCCGCATACCACGTCCCCCAGGATGTCATAGATGACCATGTCAAAATTGTAGTTCTTAAAAACATTCAGCCGCGTCAGGGTCTCTATCGCCTCCACCACCCCTTTGCCTCCGCAGCCTACCCCCGGCTCAGGGCCCCCGCTCTCCGCGCAGCAGACTTTGCCCCCGTTCTTAAACGCTATGGGTGATTCATACACCACGTCACCCACTGCCACTGCCTCATAGTCAAATTCCTTTTCCCGCAATACATCCAGTATGGTCTTCGGGAAATCATCCAGCAGCGGCCGGGTGCTGTCGTTCTTCGGGCTGCACCCCACCTGCAATACCTTCATCCCCCGGTCGGCAAACGTGTATGAGAGGTGCGCTGCCACCGTCGATTTCCCTATCCCGCCCTTGCCGTAAATCGCTATCTGGCGCATGTCCTGTTCCTTTCCTTAAATCTTTTTAAAAATCTCTGACATTTTCTTTAACGATTTTAGTAACTCTTCCTGATCCCTGCTGTCGAGCTTGGCGAAAATGCTTTCCACCTCCCGGGCCCGTGTTTTCACGAACTGCTTGTGAACGTTTCTGCCCTGGTTCGACAGTTTGACCTTAACGACCCTTCTGTCTGAAACGTCCCTGACGCGCTCAAGGATTCCCCCCCTTACCAGCCCGTCAACCATTTCCGTCATGAAGGGCATGGTGACCTGGGCAATCTTGCTGAGCTCGCCCATGCGATATTCCCGATCCTCATGAAAGGCCGCCATAGCGCGCATCTGGGACGGGCTGAAGCGGATGCCGACCTTGCTGCTGCTGCTTTTCACCATTTTCTTGAACAGCTGCACGAACAGGTTGCGGAACTCAATGATGTGCTGCTCAATCTCCGGTATTTTGCTGCTGTTTTTTTGTTTTGCCATGTTGCGTGCCCCGGGGTTGCTTACTTAATATTTCAGTATCAGAAATATTAAGTAACTTAATCTCTAGTGCATGTCAATAAATTTTTATCCGCTCCCGTCTAAAAAACAGCGATAAATTTTTATTTGACACAACACCATAGATTTACTATTTTATTAAGCCTGTCACCGGAGGCAGGGACAGGTGGTCGGGGGGAGAACTAATTGCAGATTTTAGAATGCAGATTGCGGAATGGAAAAAAGGCACAGAGGCAGAAGGCACAAAGAAAAGGCTGAAAGCTGATAGTTGACAGCTCATTAATAAATTAATCAGTGAGAGGTTAAATGAGCGTATGACAGCACAAAAAAAGGTTGCAAAACAAAGAAGTGAAAAGACAGCAAAAAGACTGATCACCACCATCGGTCTGGTCGGGGCCGGGCAGATGGGCAAGGGGATAGCCCAGGTTGCAGCCCAGACCGGGTACCGGGTGATAGTCGTTGAACCCTACGAGGAGATGATTGAGAAGGCGCAGAAAGAGATCTCCGGCAACCTCAGCCGGGCGGTGGAAATCGGGAAAATTGAGAAAAAGGATAAAGACAAGGTCCTGTCTCTCATATCATTCTCGAAAAATCTTGAGGACCTGGCAAAGGTGGATTTTATCATCGAGGCTGCGGTGGAAAGCGCTGCGGCAAAGATTGATATCTTTTCAACGCTGGACAAGATCTGTGCCCCGCAGGTCATCTTTTCCACCAATACCAGCTCCGTGCCCGTCGGGAGGCTTGCGCGTTCAACCAGGCGGCCGGACAAAGTGATCGGCATGCACTTTATGTATCCGGCACAGAAGATGAAGCTGCTTGAAATCGTCAGAACCCCGGCGACCTCAGAGGAAACCTATCAGACCGTTAAACGCCTGGCACTCGAGATGGGTAAATCCCCCATAACAGTGACTGACCGGCCCTGTTTTGTTACCAGCCGCCTGATTCAAACGCTTATCAATGAGGCAATTTTCTGCCTGTATGAGGGTGTGTCAACCAGGGAAGAGATTGATATGGCACTCAAACTCGGCATGAACCATCCCATGGGGCCGCTGGAACTGGCGGACTTCATCGGGCTTGATGTGGTGCTCTCCATGCAGCAGGCGCTTTATGACGGATTCAAGGAGCCGAAATACCGGCCCTGTCCGCTGCTGGTAAGCCTGGTGGAAGTAGGGCACCTGGGAAGGAAAACGGGGAGAGGGTTTTACGAGTATAAGCAGCCGGTGAATCGGTGAATCGGTCAATCGGTGAATCGGTCAATCGGTGAATGGGTGAATCGGTCAATCGGTGAATGGGTGAATCGGTTAAAAGGCACCAGAGAAAAAAGGGCGAAGAGGCGTAAAAAAATAATTATAATCTGGTCATGGAGAAGCCACTCTGCACAATTCTGCAGAGTGGCTCTGTTTTATCTGCATCAGTTCCCTTCCAGCTCTGCAATCTTTTTCCTGATTGAATCAGCCTGCGGTAAGGACGGGTCCAGATCAAGGGTCTTTTTTAAATGAAACAAAGCTTTCTCATTATCCTTTGCACTGGAGAGATACATAAGCGCCAGTTGAAGGTGGGGTAGTGCCAGTGAGGGTTTTAGCTCAAGTGCCTGGTTAAATGCGTCAATAGCCTCGCGGGTAAATTCAGCCTTGCGAAAGACAATCCCCAGATTGGTAAACACTTCTGCACTGGCAGGCTTGAGTTCTATGCAGCGCCTGAATTCATCAATGGCTTCGCGGTACAGGCCCTGGTCTTTTAATACATTGCCGAGATTGTTGTGCGCTTCCATAAAGTCCGGGTTAAGCCGGATAGCTTCCCGAAACTCTTGTTCTGCTTTTGCGGGAAGGCCGGTCTTCCGGAAAACAGAGCCCAGATTATTGTGATACTCAGGCACATCCGGGTCAATTTTGACCGCCTCGTTCAACTCAGCTATCGCCCGGTCATGGTTCCCTTCTGCGAGAAGGAGGATGCCCATATTACTGTGGGCCTCTGCATACGGAGGGTCTAACTTCCATGCCAGGGAAAATAGCCATTTTGCAGCGTTCAGGTCTCCCCGGCTTCTGCATGCAATGCCGCAGCTGTTCAGTATTTCCTTGCCATCCCCCGGACGACATAAAGAAAATGCCTTTTGGTAACATTTTATTGCAGGATCGAACAGTTTTTTATCCGCAAGCATATTTCCAAGGTTATGATACGGATCAGGAAAGTCCGGCTTCAGTATAAGCGACTTTATATAGCTTTCCCTTGCCTTGTCGTACTCCCCAATTTTGTAATATTCTACTCCGATATTGTTCAATGCCCGTACACATTCAGGTGCAGTTTTTACCGTTTTTCCCCAGAGCGTGAGGGCATTTTTCCAGTCCCGGTTGCGGTCAACGGTGCGCATTGAAAAAATCACCATGAGCAGCCCGGCAATCAGGAAAAAGATATACGGGTGTTTCTGCCTGCACCACGTATTCAGGGTTATCCCTGCCAGAAAAAACAATCCGATCGACGGGAGATACAGGTAGTGCTCTGCCATGAGCTCATGATGGGGAATAATATGACACACAGGAAGCAGGGTGATAAAAAACCATGCAAGGGAAAATGTAATTATCCGGTTGTAGCGGAACGCTTTTATACCGGCCCAGAAAATTACGCAGAGGGCAAGTACTGATGCCCATGCTTTAAAATCGAGCAGATACGTGGTGAGCGGAAAAGCATTATAAGAATAGTCCGCATTCAGGGCAATGGGAAAGAGCATGAGTTTCAGATAGTACATAATGATTCGTGACACGGTCAGGAAGTTGGTTGCCCATGTCCCTCCATAGTACCCGGGGTGGAGTGATGGAGGCATAACGGCTACCTTGTAATAGATAAAAGCAGCGGCCCCAAGCAGCAGGTTGTAATAAAAAAAGATACGCTTCTGCCACAGCTGCAGCATGCAGCCGACAATTCTTTTAAGCAGATGATTATGCGAGCCGGTTTTTGTTTTTGGCAGGGCTGCATAACTTTCCATAAAGTCATACACAAAGCACAGCGCCGGCAACGTAACCGCCATTTCCTTGGAAGAAACGGCGAGCGCATAGGATAAAAAAATTGCTGACAGCAATAAAACCGTCGGTTTTTTTCGATACCTGATAAATAAGTAAAAGCCCAGAAGGTAAAAAAGCGATGACAGAATATCCCGCCTCCCGGCAAGATAGGTGACGCTGTCAGTCTGAATGGGGTGGACTATGAACAGCAGTGATGCTGCAAGGGCAATGGTGTAATTATTAGAAAGACTGTACAGCGTAAGAAAAACAAGCCAGGCGGTGATGCTATGCAGGAGGATGTTTGATAGATGGTAGCCCTGCGGGTTTAGTTTAAAGAAATGATAATCGATAGCATAGGACACAATTCGCAGGGGCCGGTAATAACTGCCGGCTCTGCCCAGCCCGAGCAACTCGGGAATATTGCCCAGCTGCCGTATCTGGTGGTTTTTTACAATAAGCGGAATGTCATCAAAGACAAACTCATTTTTCAAAGAGTTTGCATAGAGTAAGAATGCCAGGAGACTAAAACAGATTAAAACCAAAAATGCCGCAGATGAAACACCCGGCACAGATGATCCCTGCGAGCATTCAGGTTGAGTCTCTCGTGCGGTGCCCGAAAGTTCAGTCTCGTTAGTACCCTGCATTATGTCAGTACCTTGCATGTCATGTATGTTCATTTTCGGAGTTGTTATACATAATAATTGTAAAGGATAACACAAGAAAATACAAAAAATCCTGCCGGTCGCCACAGTGCTTTCACAGAGATGGTTTTTCAATTGCTTAGAATATGGTTTGTAAAATATTGAATTTTATTTAAAAACTTATTGACAAGGCGGAAGTTATTGGCTATTAAGGCTCAAGGCTCTAGGGCTGACAAAAATTTATTTTATGCCAGCTACCCAAACATGCTCCTGTATCCTTTTCTGGCTGGGCAGCTGAAATAAGAAACTTTAGGGGAAGGCATATGTTATATCTTAACCATGCTCAAACAGGAGGGAATGTATGAAGAAAATATTTATTAGCTGCTGCGTGATTGCCTTGTTATTATTACCTGTATGCAGCACGATTGGTTTTGCAGCAGGCGATGATGATCTGGCAAATATTGAAACATCAAACGTGGATTTTGATTTTGTAGTTCTCTCGCAGAATCAATCAACCTCGGTGAGTGCCGGCCTGGATTCATTGTTATCTTTTCAGATTATACCGGTAACTCTGAGGGGGAGCGGGAGCGGAAATTTCTCTGCAAGCATGTCCAGAAGCAATACCGCGGGGGAAATCATTTACATGTATCAGTTTTTTCCTGGTGTGCCAGCCGCTGCCTTCAACATTGGTATTACTCCGGTGTCGATGCGGGTCAGCTCTGCGATCCCCAATTTGGACGACGGAGCGGTCTTTGGCTTTGTTTTTACCGGCATTCTCTTTTCTACCGAAACTCCGCCATATGGGTATAACGTCTCACTCAGCTTTTAACGCTGATTGAAAACCGAAGACTTTAAACGACAGGGGGCTGCTTGCAGCAATGTTTCCCTATCAGTGTCGTAGATCAGGAGAGGAGTTATGATTTATGAAGAGACTCTATAAAACAGAAACCATACGGCGGGTTCTGCCGGTAGTGCTTCTGATGTGCATTATCACACCGGGGATTGTCTGGTCGGCAGAGGTCGAGCAAGTGACCCCTGGGCCAATAGCTTTTGAGTTTGCAGTCATGTTGCCCGGGCAGTCAAAATCCTATACTATTGAAACCGAGCTATACCCGGCTCTCGCGATAATCCCTGTGGTGATTTACGGATCCGGCAACTTGAGTGTCACGGTAAGTAAAACCGATACCAGCGGAGAACTGTTTGGCGTTATGCAGGTGGGAGGGTACAACCCGCTCGTGGTACAAACGAAATACGGGGCTACTGTGGGCGTTACCCCCCGCTCCATAACTCTCAGTTCACGTTTCTATGATATCGGGTATATTGTCGTAGTGAGTGGATTACTGGTCTCTACTGAAGAGGGACCGCATCGGTATTCGATAAGCCTCAACGCAAACTAGTGTCTTGTATAAAAGGTAAAGAGGCGAAAAGGTGAATTAAACTTTTCGCCTCTTTTATATGGTGCGCCCGGCATGGCGCAGACACTTGGTGGTGCGGCTTCGACTGAACTCAGCGGAAGTCAAGTCCACTACGAACCCGACAGGGGGAATCGTTAGCCATAACGGCAAGGGTGTCCATCGCGAGGTGGAATCTGAAGGAAG
>Ga0209777_10002038_pt1 | contig 27504 bp, 64 predicted proteins | sample FrelakmetHBP12HB_FD_187147 | JGI IMG/M metagenome (GOLD analysis project Ga0209777, IMG submission 187147) | Freshwater lake sediment microbial communities from the University of Notre Dame, USA, for methane emissions studies -HBP12 HB (SPAdes)... | ecosystem: Environmental > Aquatic >...
TCTCTAGTTCTAAAAAATTCTAATTAGAATGATTTAGAACTAGAGAGTCGGTTCTTGTGTCATCATAGGACTGTAGAGTATAATAAAGTCATTTAACCTAGCGTAATTAAATAATTAATTAATATTATTAATCTTAATACTAACTAGTATATAAGGTTAGTATATTAGTAGTTAGGGTAATAATATGTTAACAGAATTATATAAAATATATTCTTCTGATTATCATAACGTTTATTTTTTGACATTGGCTCTAGATCTATTGTCACTCTATCGATAGATAATATATAATAGGTTTAATTAAATCATAGCTTAGTGTAACTTAGATTAACTCACTTCCTAACAAGTATAGAATAAATTAAAATTGGAGACCCTTTATATGAAACAGAATGGATACAGTATATTATGTGAAGTATTAGAATGTGAAGACATTGAAAATAAAATTCCTGGGCAACCTGATGTGCTACCTATGAGACCTATTGATACTTTAACTAAAGCAACTATCAAAGATGCAAGTAAGAAAAATAAAGAGTATACCGCTAAAGCTACTAATGATCCAGATCCCAAAAAGATGAAGAGTAATCCAGTTAAGGGTATTCCTGCTGGTCATGTTAAATAGTTAAAAATTTTTTCGTGTAGATTAAGGACACTTCTAAATCCATTTGGAAATAGAAGTGTCCTTAATTAACGTCTATCTAAAACTTCTGGTTAGAAAGCTTGAACTTGTTTCTTTACTTTGTGACCACCGTAACCTGCAGCTCCAGCAAGAGCTCCAGCACCAAGTCCAACTCCACCAGCAATTAAACCAGCTTTACCAGCATGGGGCATTTTGGCTAACTGTCTAGAAACAAACTCGCCAGCAGAACCTAAATGCTTAGCTCCAGAAGCTAATTCTTTTTCAGCAAATGAACCCGGTTTAATATCTTTCGCGGCGGATGCAAGTTTCGAGACACCTTTATCTACTAATCCTTTAGCATGGGGAGCTGCGAGTCCTGCAGCTACACCAGCAGGAGCTAACAAAGCAGCACCAGCACCAGCACCTTTAAACATACCAGGACGATCTGGATCATCATCTTCTAGCAAAATTGATTCTACGATCTTATATCCATTTAATTTCATATATCTATCTCCTAAGTTTAATAAGCGAAGTCATTTTTAATTTATTCATCTGAAAAAATATGAACTAAATAATATGAATTACTATAACAAGGTTTCTAATATATTACATGAAGCTATTTTATCTAATAGTGAAGTAAAAAAGCTTTCAAAAAAATTGACAAAAAAAGCAATTAAGAAAGCTATCCATCATATAGATTCAGAAGAAAAAAAGAGAAGAGCTAAGAAGCAAATCGAAAAGGATGTTAATAAGTATATTGAAAAATATAATCGAGAATAAAAAAAGATGAGGGTTTTACCCCTCACCTAATTTTAAAATCATATTATACGTATGATTTGAAACCTCTCATAACTTTTGCCCAGTATTGCTTGGTCACCCACTTCTTATATCCAAGTGGTCCACCATTATGAATCCTTGCATATACTTGGGCTGTAACTTTCTTCCCTGTTTCCCTCTCATACTGCTTACCATAATGAACAAGATAAACTTTCATTGTCCATATAGCTTTTTGAGAGTCCTTCATGTCATCAAGTGTCAATCTTGATTTATTCCACATCTTCAGCATAGCCTTTTTTCCAACGATGCGATTAACATCATCTAGATAAGGTTTTCTGATTTGCAGTAGCCCATGTGCCTTATGATATAGATCGGTATCTCCAATCTTATATGGGTCAAGTTCTGGATTCTCCGCTTTGATTATGGCGAAGACGAACTTGCTAGGATCATCTACCTTCAAACCAGCATCAACTCCTGCTGACACTATCGCGGGTGCTAGAAGCACTATGAGTGCTAGAAGTACTCGTTTCATTCGATCTCCTTATTTATTTGTTAAACAATACTATCCCATCAAGTATAAATATATATAGAATAATGATTATTTTTTAACTAATGATTTTGAAAAAAAATTCATGATCATAGTTTATATTTATTCTATTTTGAAAAAATAATCACTATTACATTGAGTGTTTTGAAAAATAATTCAAAAAGCTGTATATCAAACTCATGTTAGTATGTACTCGTTTAACTAAATCTTCTTTAGATAAAGTCTCGGTACATATGCTGATAGGAATTCCTTTATGAATAAGATAATCCTCAAACGATCCAATACTCATATCACTAGTTAAACCATTAACTATATGAGCTTTTTTATTTCCTTTATCAACAATTCCTTTATCCAATATATCAATATATTTAGATGCAGCATTAATCATAGAATGTTCTAATTCAGTATCTTGATTTGAATACATATAAAACTTATCTCTTTGCTTATCTTCATGTAAAGTATAGAATGCTGAACTAGAAAGTTGTTTTAACAAATCAATATGAGTTAATAATTGCTTACCTTCAGCAGATAAAATAGTTTCTTTCTTTGGGAGTTTAATAGGAGAACCATAATAGAATCCTCTGTTAGGATCTTCATTAAACATATTTACTCTTTGATTGTTTTTGAATCCATAAGGATTTACACATGGAAGAAAAGAAACATTACACTTACTTAAAAGCTCTTTATTCTTTTCTAATATCCTCAATACTGCCCAACAAGGGGCTGGTTCATTACCATGGAACCCAGAAGCAATCAACACACTAGGAGCTTTAATCAATTGTTTTGGAACCAATAAAGTCAATGGTAAATGGTTTGTCTCCCCTAGGTTATGAACTTTATAATTCTGATTTGATGCAGCAACCATCAATCTTGAAATGAATAATTCATAGTTATTAGGATCAAAATCTTTAGTAGAATAATATTCTAAAGATTCACTTACTAATTGATATGCATTTAGTTTCATATTATTTTCTCTTCACAAAATTCATAAACTCATCACAAGATATTCCATACTTAGGTTGTTTGTATTCAGACCAATAAGCAATTTTCTTAGGTGAACTACATTCATTAACTATTTCTTTTAATGTTTTAAATGGACCATGTACCCCTCTCTTTTTAAAGAAAGAGTTTTCAAACCAATATAATCCATCAGGTTTCTCAAAAGCTAAGAATGTATGGGAGTTATCATTAGGATTATAATAGTATACAGTATGAATTTTATACTTAAATCTTTTAAAGAAAGTTCTTTCAAATTCTACTTGATCCCAGCATACTCCTAATTTAGACTTAAAGAGTTGTTCTGGACTTTGTAAGAAGTATTCTTTGTAGAATAGTTTACCATCTACTTCGCCTTCATGTCTTTTACCATCTTTACCAACCCAACCGTATAAAATGTTTTTACTCATCCATTTAAGTAATTGTTCTGGAGTACTAATATCAGATAATTGATTGAGTGATTCATTAACTATCTGATATCCATTTAGTTTCATACTTTTAATGGTCCGTAAATTTTGGTTGGTATGTATTCACAAAATCTTTCTTGTGGTGTATTGTTGGTGTCAGTATATGGAGTTCGGAAATTCTTTAATTGTTCAGTATACTTATTCTGTTCTTCTAAAGATAGTTGACGTTTCCATATTTCATGACTTAATTCATGAGCTATTAGGAAGTCTCTAAATTTCTCATAGGTATCTTTAACTTTGAAATGTTTCATTGTAGCTAACATCTGTTCTTTAGGAGCCATAATAACTCCATTCTTTGTCCACTGTCCAGCTACTGTATTCAAAGGCATTGGTGAAGGTTTTCCATTATTATAATAAGCACCAGCTTTAAATATAACTGGAACCTTGGAAACATCATAACCAAATTTCTCTTTGATCTTCTTTTTTACATTATTGACAATTGATTGATCAGAAGACTCACATACGATTTGATATCCATTTAGTTTCATTCTTTCTCACTATCCTTATTATACTTCCAATCATTATTAGGACTTAAGAAATATCCATAATAGAAAGCCTTCTTCTGAAGTACTATCATATTCTTTGATAAGAACTTACTAGGAGCCATTAACTTGATTGTTATTTCCTTTGGAATGTGATCATGATCTAACATATAAGTTACAGTACCAGGAAGATATTCTAGTTCCTTGATATCAGATTCTCTCATCTTTAAAGTGTTTTTAACTTCTTCTGTAGTTACTTCTAATGGCGAGTCTAATTCCAAAAATTTCATTTTTTCATCTTGCATTATAATATGCATTGAGATATATGTATCTTTTTCATAGGGAAGAATCAGGAAAATAGTATCTTTTAAATTCTCTTTTCTCGACATGCTGGTCAGATTTTTTGCGTCGATGATATATAAATTATCATTAATAGTTTTTACGTTGGCTGCAAAAACTAATTCGCTTACAAGTTTAAAGTTTCTATTCATAATTTTCTAAGCAGTAGAGCTATCTCTACTTATAGTTGTAGTTGGATCAACAAACGTTCTGCCATAATTAAGGTTAGTTAAACCGCTTGGATCGTTCTTACTCATAACCTTCCGGATAGCATCTGAAATTTTTTTCTTTTTCATCCTTCGTTCTAGAAGAAACAAAGAAACTGATTCTGATAAATTTTTCATATTAATTTGTTCGGTATAAATAAGATTCAACTGAATAAATTAAAATTATGAAATACAACGGATATAATATAGTTTCTTTGTTATTAGAAGATGAAGATTTATCTAGCTCGATTGATCCATTAGAATTAACATCTGCAGCAGCGGATAAAGTAATTTACGCTGCTGAAAAATTTCCTAGAAAGAAATTTGGAAATTGGGCAATCCAACACACAGCTAAAGCAATCAAACATTTTGCAGATAAGAAAAAGGAAGATGAAGAAGGAGACGAGAATAAATTAAAAGGAGTTTAATATGGCACATGTAGTGAATGGTAAAGGCGATACTTATAGACCAGTTGATTCAAAAAAATTTCGTAATAACTATGACGAAATAAAATGGAAATCGAAAGAAAAAAAAGAAGATAAATCCACTTCAGATAAAAAATAATATAAAGGGATTGGACCTTTATATTATTTTTGAGCATTTAGATATCACCGCGATGGTGCTCAATTGCCTTCTGATGCTTGTTCAAATTTCTCAAGCAATAACTACAATTCACCATCTGATCTGGACCAGCTATTTTTGCATTATCCCAGGTTGCTCTCATGCATCCATACTCTTCGTGGAGTATTGGACCTTTCTTTTTTCTTATTTTCTTTTTCGCCATTTGTACCTCCTTTAGTTTAATGACGCGTTCCGAGCCATCTCGTACATTTGTTTTGATTTCTCTAACATATCTTGTGCTGCCTTCTCGGTAACTCCTAGAAATTTAGGAGCTCGTTTTATAACTTCATCAGAACACTGCTTGAGATACTTCTCAGTCTTACCGAGCATTTTGGTAATACCGTGAACTTTATCAACAACCTCAGTTAGCTTCACCACATCCTTGCTATGAAGTGCTGTTACATATTGCATCTTGCATGCATCCAGTTGTAACAACAAACATTCTTCACAGTCAAGCATCTTCCCAACTACCACTCTCAATTCATCATCATTCTGAATTGACGGGTCTGTTGGAAAATTATCCAACAAGTCGCACTTATGTTCCATGATTGTATGTATCTCCTTTCACAGATCGTAAATTGTAACTGGTATACCTTTTTCAGTCAAATTTACTTCTATTAGTTTTTCTATCAGATCCCAGTCACCACCTGCCAATCCAGAACCAAAACGAGGAGCATGCACTGTATACTTCTCCTCATCTAATTGTATTAGATTAAATACCTTAAACAGACATGTATTAATAGCATCATATCTGATCGGTTTCGGATTATCTTTTGCAATGATTCCATTCTGACCAATCATATTGCAAATCACTATACCTTTTTCAACCGGCACAGTTTGAATTGCACCAAGTTCAAAACGACCCCCTGCAAAATGGTGCCCCGACTCATACCACTTCATATACTCTATAACTGGTTTACGCCACCTCTTTGAAAGAGCTAATACAAAACCCTTTCCCCACACACCGAGATTATTGCAACAATGTATAATGAGCTTGTTGCCTTCACCAATAGGGTGTGTTGCATCGCCATTCACATACTTAATCTTTTCGGCAGTTGAATTTATCATGTTATCCTTTGTTTGTTAAATTGTTTAAATATTCAATAATAAATATATATAGAATTGATTTACTATCAATGTAGACTGAAGAATAAATTAAAAGGATCATCTTATGAAATTTAATGGATATGAAATAATCAATACCCTATTAGAAATGGAAACTGGAAAACTTCTAAACCGAGGAAGGAAGATTTTGATGCGAGGTGTGAAAAATGATAAGTTAGCTATTCCAATGGGTATTGTATCTGCGGCAGTCCCGGGCGGACTTCCTGCTTCAATAGCTATTCATGCTGCAAGGAATAAAAGATCTAGAGACGTAGCAAGAACAATGGCAAGAAGATTACTAACTCCATCAAAATGGTAGACAAAAAAGAAGTAGGGATTGAACCCACTTCTTTTACAATTAAGGATTTAATCCAGTTGCAGTGCAAGTGGGATCCACATGTAAATTTTTCATAGTAGCTGTTGACCAATATGATAAAAATCTTAAAGATGAGTTTCCCGTTGCATACAAATCAGATAGTACATGACATCCCCAGAAAGTTAATAAATTTCCAAAATTATTATTACAGCAACTTATATAAGTTGTATAATAATAACTATTCTGGATAACAAGATTCGTCATGCCATTATTATCACAACGAAGTTGCTCAACATAATTTGTTAAAGTTAGATTCTTTATATTGTTGTAATTCAAATCCAACGAAGTCAATCCTTGCGACGTGACGACATTAGTAATTAGATTGTGACTACAAAACACAAATCGCAACATTGGAATACCTGATAAATCAATACTTGTAATGCTATTACTAACAGCACTCAAAGTTCTAAGATTGCTTAAGTAATTTAAACCAGTTAAATTAGTTATGCCTTTAGAATCAAGATCCACCGACATTATACCACTAAGATCATCGATATCATAAATTTGATTTGTCGGATAGAATTTATTAAGGATACTAGATGTAACAATAGATCTAAACTTGGTATCCGGGAAGTTCAGAACATTAACCTTCTTTACCCTATAATAACAACTAGAATTCCAGTTGGTTATAGTCATGTTGTTTGTAGATAAAACAACATTTGTCCAATTCATCCATGTACCACTAACCAATGACGTTCTATACTGAACGATATAGTTTGTCTGGTTATGAGTCCACGTAAGTTTTAAAGCATTAGCTGTCATGCTTAAATTGGTTATCTGCAACTGAGCAGATACCGAAAAACTACAACTGAGCAATAAACTCAATACTGTAATTTTAAGTTTCATAGCACTCTCCATTTTTAGATTGTTTGGGTTTACAATAACTTATCTATTCAATTATTAATATATATACCATTCTTCTTAAATAGCCGTACAATAGAAGGATTATATGCTATCATGAATAAATATAGTAAAGGAATTTATTAGTATTTTAAAAGGAGTTTATTTTATGTCTGTTGTACTATTTAGTGGTGGTTGTGATTCGACACATGTTCTTTATAATCTAGCAATGAAGAAGTTAACTAGAAATGATAATGAACCAACTTATGAACGAATCTTAGCTCTATCTATTAATCATGAACAAATACCTGCAAAAGAAAAACAAAAAATAGCTAGAGAAAGAATCAAAGAAGAGTTTAAGAAAAGAGAACTATTACAGTATGTTCAGTTTGTTGAAATTAATATAACTACAGAAAATGCAGGAGAAGGAATAAGAATAAGTGATGGTCTTTCTCAACCCAATATATGGTTACCTACGTCTGTATTGTATGCTAAACAGAAAGATACAATTTATCTAGGTTATCATAAGGGTGATGATTACTGGCAACTAAAGTATGAAGCAGAATCAGCAATGAAAAATTTCTTACTTGTAATGGGAAAGAAAGAAGTAACTCTTGAATATCCTTTAATAAATATGACTAAAGCAGATATCATAAGAGATTTGAAAGATAGAGGACTATATGATCTTTGTTGGTATTGTGAAAGAGATGTTGCTATAGCTGATGGACCTTGTGGTACTTGTTGGCCATGCAAAGTTCATAAAACTGCATTACTCCAAATAGAACACAATCTAGATAAACCTTATGGTAATAATTATATACTTGGTGATTCTAAACCTATTCGTAAAGAAGACATTAAAGCAGTTTCAATACCAATTGATAAAGATTCTATTTCAGTTGTTAGTAATTTAGTTGATCCAGGTAAATGTGTATCTGAAGATCCAAAAGAAGTTGGTGAAACAGAGGCGGTAAAATGAAATACTTATTCATAGGCGGATATTATGATGGTAGATGGATTGATATTGTTGATCCCTGTTTATATGATAGGTATTATGAAATGCCTGTACCTCCTACACCAATTCCATTTATTGGTGATATGATGTCGGATCCATCATCAGATGTATTTAGAAGAGAAAGATATAGATTAGAAAAAATTAGAACATCAATAGAAACACATACTATATTTCTTCTAGATTCATTAACATCAGATGATATGTTTAGTATGTTAATGAACAATTACAAAAAGGTTTAGAAAAAAAGAAGTATGGGGCGTTACCCCAATAGACTTCTTTTCTTTTTTGCTTACCGATATTCCGTACGATACTCAGTACGATACTCGGTACGAACTTCTATCCGATACTCGGTTCGGACAAAGTTACCACGATCATCGTAGAGTTTTACCGGTACCTGGAACTCTACTTGATATGGTACTTGCACCGCAACTTGAACTGGTCTCCTTTCAACCACAACAACCTGCTGAGGCTGAACATACACTGTCTGCGGAGGATAATACACTACCGGACGCTCAATCGCAGATTCAATGATCATCCCGGCAACTGCTCCGATTACGTACGGAGCCCAGTTTCCTCTGTTATCATAGTGTCCTGAACTTCGGTGAGAAGAATGACCACCGTATACTTCAGAACGATCACGACCCCGATCCTGTGCATTCACTGAACCGGCAACTAACACAGCCAATACCACTGTCACGATTAATTTTTTCATACTAACCTACCTTTCGTTTTACTGCAATTTACTAACAATTTTGCAAACAGAACACAGCGCTCATTACTACGACTGCTAATATCAGTGTCATTGTATGAACTCCTTTAGATCTACTTCGTAATATATTCTTTATTCAATAATGTATATATATAGCAATCACGTATCTATATTGATTAGATCGGTATATTTGATGCATATTGGGAACGTTTATACTACACATATAATGAATAAATTAAAAGGAATATTTCTTATGAAATTAAATGGTTACAAAGTAGTATGTGAAGCAATGGATACTGGACACGTAAGTAGCGCCGTTGTTGAAATTATCGAAAATCAATTAGGTAAACAGATAACCAATCTAGATGGATCTTTAGTTAATGAGTATGGTGCCAATCCAGAAGATATCGCAAACATCTTTCTAGCTATAGAAGAAAAACTTCAAGTATATCTAAGTCAAGAAACTAAAGAAAAAGAAGTAATCACTCCCAGATTTTTAATTGATTCAGTTATCATCAATCTTCGAGATCCTCAAAGCAAGAACAGAGTTATCAGTCAAGTAGCTTCCCATATAGAAGGATCTATATAAATGAAACTTAATGGGTATCAAATAGTACATGAAGCTTATGAATCAGAAGAACCTATTAATGATAGAAATTTACCCAATCCATTAGAGAAGAAAGATAAAGTTAAAACATGGGTATATGGAACTCTATTAGTTGGAACCCTAGCGGCGGCAGCTTTGATGATTAGAAAATATAGACAAGCTGGAAAACTTACAAGATCTGCTGCAGAAAAGGAATTAAAAAAATTAGTTATAAAAGATAAAGTTGAAAAAGCTATAGAGACAGCTCATGCGCCGCAAGTTCATGTACCTCGCCCAATCTCAAATGTACCAGCATCTACTCCTATACATCCACAAACTAAAAAAATAAATGATCCTACAGCAGATGCATATAATACAATGCTTAATAGGGGTCAAGTTCATGCACCAGTCGCACCAAAAGAAATAAAACCAAAGATAGAAGATGTACCAGTTACTGCTATCAAGAAAGATATAATACAAAATATTCCCAGAGTTGCAAAAATGGAAGGTGTACCATTCACTAAAGAATTTTTAGATACTCATAAAGGAAGAGGAACTTTTAAAGGTTTACAAAGTTTAGAATTAGCAGTTAATAAGGGTAAAGATCCAGATAAGGTTATGAAATATCTTTTAGCTAAATATGCAGGTAATGTTGAGTGGTCAACTGATAAAACAGATGTATTAGTTCAGAGAGCACTCAAGTTATTAAAATCTAATAATTATATCCCAACTGTTATTGATGGTAAGTTGGGTATTGTTTCTCCGGATAAAACTTTTTACTTTGCTAAATAAATCAAGCAAAAAAAGTAGAACCCCCGTTAAGGGATCCTACTTCTTATGGTGGTACTTGGCGTTACGAAACCCCACCATTAGTCACAGCTAGTATCCCTTACTGATCGCCTACCATAAATAGACTACGCAGTAAGAACGGAGACGCCACTCTATGAGCACTCTCTAGCGTGCAAACGGACTGCTTCAGATATCAACTAGAGAGCACGCCGCACACCAAGCATACACGGTAGTTCAAGCCCGATATCTGACAAATTACTTATTGAGAAGATCATGAATCTGAATCATCTCATCAACGCCAGGTTTCCATTCCTCATTAAGGAACGGTTCGATCTTATCTTCTGGTATACTAACCAGTTTAGCGAAATCGATCTTGGTCATACTGTTTTTAGTACAGTATATCAAAACCTGTTTCCTGCGTTCGGAATGAATTTGTGGGTATTCAAGTTTTCCATTAGTTACTTCGATACCCATCAGCTTATTCACAAATACCTTTTTCGTGGGTGTACCATGACCCTGTACCCAGTTGCAAATAGTTGCAACATTGCAACCAACCATTTTTGCAATCCGATCGTTACTGATCCCATGAACATCTCTCAACTGCTTTATCTTATCAGCTACCTGACGAGAAACAACAGTTTGAAATTCATCCTTCGTCTTTCCTTTGGTTGGTGTAACCACTGGTGCAGAAGGTATGACGTTTGTTTTCAATTCCCCTTGAACCTGAAAAATCAACTCAGATCCATTCGAGAGATACACTGGAATATTAATCACTCCAGATATATTCTCCACAGGCAACTTTTCAATTGTTGCAATGGCACTCATGAGCTGTTCTTTATCTTGCTTCTGAACCGTTATGTGCATCGACATACTTAATCCTCCATTTGTTTGGGTTTTGTTTTTCGAAATCAATACTTTATCAATTATAAATATATATAGTAACTGAATATCTATAATGATTGTTAATTTTTCAATTATCAAAGCAAAAAGATAGAACCCCCTTTCGGGAATCCTATCTTTTTCATTTCTTTTTATCGTTCCACTATAATAACAGTTTCATTCTTTGTGCTATAGAGAGCATAAATCAAACCCTCATGCCTAGCAGTCCATCTACTAGGATACATTTCACAGAGATCCTTCCCTTCATAAATAAGAGTATCAACATACTCTTTCAATGTAGTAGGAACTACCATTCCTTGCCTTTTCATTTGAATGATGTTATTATACGTTGCATCCGCAGCAACATACCAACTGTTCATTCTCAATTCCCCAGTTCGGGAATCTGACAGATTGCAATTACAATCATGATAAACTGTACTGCAACCTGTCATCAATCCCATCAGCACAAACAGAAACACAATATTTTTCATTTTCAATTCTCCTTCAATTCAGAATATCTCTGATCTCATCTTCCGTCATAGGCGGAACTTCTTCAATGTCACCATGGATACCAACTTCCTCACCATCAGTATCCAAGTGAATCAAACGAGGATCACATTGATCTTGATCCAATTCTGATTCATCCGCAAACACCGGACTATATCTTGGAGGAGGATCCTTTTTAGCTTGATCTATATGAGCAATAGCTTCCTTCTCATCATCAAATACTTTATGATGATTGTAGTCATTCGGTACGATTCCCATATCCCTCAAGCTATACTCTTCAGGGATACTGAAGAATCCAACTGATGACCTTAATCCTACTTCAATCCACCATGAACCATGTTCAGCATTTGCTTGCTTATAAGGTTCACTATCACACAAAAAAAGTCTCATGTGACTTCCTTCACCAAGGGCATATACTAGATAGTATAATTGCCCCTCCTTCAATTGACTCTTATCTGTTATCTGCATTGCTTAATCTCCTTTTGGTTTAGAACGTAATAAATACTTTATTCAATAATAAATATATATGGTATTTATCCATCTATAATGATTACTATTCGCTTGCGTTTATAAGCACAAAAAAAGTAGAACTCCCTGTTAAGGGAATCCTACTTTCTTTCATAAACTAACTTACTCTTCCTTGACTATGAGATTCTTCATCTCCCAACTTCTTGATCGCTCACACCCCGCAAACCTCGAAGGGTTAGCAAGAGCATCTGCCAACAGCCAATCAAGCTTCTCCAACACCTTCCGCTGTCCCAGTACTGACTTCAATACAGAACAAACATCAGGATCAAACTCCTGGATCATCGCTTCGATCGCTCTCACATAACACTCCCGGATCACCACTTCATCATTCCCGCCCTGTTGCCAGATGTCTCCATTGGCATATACGGGACCACCCGCGTATCCGTATTCGGCATCTTTTCCTGAGGCATAAGACCACGAGTACCTTCTGAAATTGCACAAGGTCACCCATGTGAGATCATCTTCATAGAAGAAGCACTCGGTAGCAGTAGGCATGTCAGGGACATAATGTTTTTTTGCAAAACCCACACTCAGTTTCGGAAGTCCGCGACTCTCTTTGAAAAGAATCACTTCAGCACGTTCTGCGGAAGGATCATTCGAACACATCACACCATCAATATCTTTTTTCATTGCTGATCTCCATCTCGGTATTTTACTATTTAGTTAATAGAGCTTTATCTGGTATACCGGCAAACCAAATAATCTATCTATTCAATTATAGATATATATAACAAATACGTATCTATACCAAGTTTAGAACATTTACCAGATAGGAAAAATTTTATTTTATATACAAACGGTATATACAGATCAATGATTAGATCGTTAAATTACAAAAGAATCAATTCCGTTACAAATTATAAAGATTCAACTATTTTTCAGTATACCAAGGATCCATCTTTCCAAGAATAAAAGGTGGTTTAGATTTAAAATTTTTAGTTTTAGCAATCTTTTTTCTTATCTTATCTGAATCTTTGATAGCCTTTTTCCAAAAAGCGGTTTGAGCTTCTACCACTAATTGATATCCATCTAATTTCATACTATGATCCCAATATAGGTAAAATAGAATATGAAATATTTCCAAAATTAATTGAAGTATGTTCATATAAGATACATTGTTTAGATAGTCAAATAGTAACAAAATCTGGGTATCATATTGATGGTTATATAAAAGAGATAAATTTGGTTATAGAGATAGATGAAGATCATCATAATCATAAATTATCATTAATCAAAGATCCGATTAGAGAAGTTAATGTTAAAGAAGAGTTGGGGTGTACTTTCTTTAGGATAAAAAGAAAAAGTTGGTTAGAGGATTCTGCATCGATAATAAAAGAATTCATCAATATAATAACTGCTTTGAGGGTTGCGAAAAATTTATAAAATTTATAAACGGGGGTATGCGAAAAATAAAAATAACGTTAATTTACAAATAGATCTTTTCTCAATTTGAAAAAATATAAGTAATAGTAGCAGCATGTAGCAGTGCGAATTTTGACCCCGGATGGCCGTAAAGTCATTGTTTGCATTACTGATAATCTGGGACTAACACGGTCACAAACTTTAACTCTACTAAGTATTCAACTATAACAATCAACTTGGATCTTACTATATACAAACTAGATACACGCACGAACTGATCGTACTAGAATTCTTACTGAATCTATTGTATGATATCAGGTATCAATAAACTGGGCAAAAAAAGAAACCTATTACAGTTTCTCTTTCGAAGATCAACTACTCACTAGATACATCTATTATGGATGTTCATAGTTTGGTAGTAGCTTCACAAATAATTCATTGATCTTATAGGGGAAAAGGGTAGATAACAATATTCTAAAATAGAATGAAACTTGTTATCCACCCCAACCCAAAGATCAATTACGACTGGACTTCCTCGACGTTGTCCTTCTTGATGAGCTTCGAAGCTCCGAAGGCAACTCCGGCGATGGCCAAAACACCAAGAACACCGTATACGATCTTATGCCTCAGAGGCATCTTCGGGGACGCGTTGCTGATGATCTGCTGCTTGAGTGCTTCGTTCTCTGCCTGAAGTTCTGCGATCTGCTTTTCCATGACTGTTTCTCCTGCTGTTTGTTTTGTTTTGCGTTTAATAACACCTCGGGTTCTGAATATACTTGATTCTGCTTTCGCAATATCTTTCTATTCAGTTATAAATATATATAGAGCTGAAACACCTATATTGAGTGATTACCCCCTTTATATAGACTTTTCGCATCTATTTAAGGTACGTATGAAATAACGTCGAAACTTAGTTTTATTAGGGATAGGACCCTGTTCGAATAGAGCCAGAGCTATTGTTTGAACAAAAAAAGAGGTTATAGGGAGTTACCCCATATAACCTCGATTTTTACTTACTTGCAACATAGTCCAATACTATAAGAGATAGTGCACTGAAATACACCATTGTCCACAGTACGAACCGAATAGCTTTCTTTATATACTGAATTAAAGCTATTCTTTCACGTTCACGCTCTAACTCCATCCAACTATAATTATTCATAACATATCCTTTCAATTGATTGCTGAAATAACTTTATTTATCAATTATGGATATATATAGTATTTAACGTTCTATCCTTAGTGTTCCTCTAGAACTCTCCAAGAATTCTACCATGTTATTTAGAAATTCTAATCTTTTTTCAGTAACCGGTTGTATATGAGAACCCCAATTATCTAGTACTTCTTTCGTAGGATTAATCAACGGTTCAACCTTGATTCCATCCCATACTTCATATACCTTATTATTAGATAACAAAGTCTTAATTTCAGATGCTATTTGTTTACCTTCTTTATCAGTAACATACATACTATCAGAAGCTAAAACTCTAGTAGATTCTGACGTCATATCTCTAGCCAACAATCCCATTATATAGTGCCAATTCACATCATAGATAATGAACTTCTTACCTCTATCAGACTTAAGAATCAATTTAGAAACCTCCTATTCAAGTATAAATATATATCCTAGTTCGATACCATATAGGGTTAGAGTTTCTTAGCTTTCATCCTCAACTTTAGCTCTGCAATGATCATCTGCTTATATTCAATAGACTTACTATCAGTTTTATTGTTCTCAATGATATCAAACAACTGTCCAATTAGGTCATTGGTAGTCATCGTGATGATTGTTACGAACTCTCTTGTTTCAACTGCAAGCTGATCTACCGGTGTTTCCAATTCAGTTTCCAAACTCATAACTTCGTTTCCTTTTAAACTATACTTTGTTTCTACTTTGTTTCTACTGTACTATTTAATATGTCACATTCTAGTAAACCCTATAGGAAAACCTATCGAATTATACTTTAATTATACTACACGTCTACTTTGTTAACAATAGAACTGTGCTATTGTAAAAATTACGTTTCTTTTGTTCTACTTGAAACAAACTAAGTACCAACTTTGTTCATTGTTGATTCTATTGTTAGTACCTGCACGAAGCTGTTAGATCATAGTACGTATAAAGTTGGTATCAAGTTTGTTTTTAGTGGATAAATAAAAGTTGCGCATCTCTAACTAGGGCGCCTCTAGAGTTTTAATGGTTACTTATTAGTACAATCTTACTACCAAACTTACTAATTCTTATAGTTTATCGAACGAATAAGATTCCAACTAACCCTAAAGTACCTCTAAGTCCAATCCAACACAACTAAACAACAATCCAACACAACTAAACAACAATCCAACAAACTATCAACAAACTTTTTCTATCTACCAACACGAATCTATCACGACTCCAACTAGAATCTTTTGTACTTCCTTAACCCCAACTAACTAAATCATTAATACATACTTTAACATATCAGAAATCCTTCCTTTAACCTACTAAGACTCTGAATAAATTCTATCAAATCTTTTGTATCAATTGGATTATAGAATCTATTGTTATGTAGTACTTAATAAACCTATATGAGAAAGGGTATATTTAACAAAAGAATCTAAAAGGTTATGAATAATAGATTCTATTGATTTAACAATAAGATTTTCAATATACTTTACTTGAGTAACATTTAAGATATTATATGTTATTTACTTATAACTTCCTTTTTCTATCATTGGAACGAAAAGAATTTTCTTTTTTATTTTATGGTTTGATCCAAGCTATTGAATTAAACATTGGTGTTATACTATCTAATTCTTTTCTTAATTTTGCTTCATTATCTTGATAAACTGTTTCATCTTTTAATTTAAATCTAGCTTCGTCTAAACCTCTGAAATAAGCATCTATACTTTCTATTCTTCTCATCAATTGTAGTTTTGATTTATTATTTCTTTTCCAGGTTATAAATTTTTTGACATCTTTGGGATAGTAGAAGATATGATGATCGTGTCCATATTCTTTTCCTCTTCTAGTAATTTTATCTGCTACTTCTCCACCTTGATTCTTATATTCATGAATACTTGATGAGTCAAATATACTAGCTATTTTACTGTTCTTTTTTACAGCTATTTTCCAATGAAATCTTTGTTTCTCTAAAGCTTTTCTTTTTGCTTCTTCTTTAATAGCTTGTTGTTTTAATTCTTCTAGGTTTTTCTGAGCGGCTATTAATTCTCTTTCTTTAATTTCTTTACTAAGGTTAGCTGTTTTTAGATTAGTGATTCTTTTTCTTATCATTAGTATGGCTAAAGCAGTTAGACCTATAGCTATTACTCCACCTATCATTACTTTAACTTTGGATAACTTCTTTTTCTTATCATCTTCATTATCTGGATTAATAACTTCTGATATTACTTGATAAGCGTTTTGTTTCATTTCCTTTAGTATCCATATCCGGCAGGTCTTTGAAAAGGTATGAGATCTGGATTTGGTCTACTATCTGCCCAGTTGTGAAATTTGTTTCTTAAGTTTTGTTTAATCTCAGCTGATTTACCTAAACCTCGTTTATGTAATCTTTCAGCTCTCTTTGCCATTACAGTTCTATCACTACCAGCACCTCTGATAAATGATCTTACGGCAGATTTAGCTTTAGTTATGAAAGCTGGATTCTCTCCACCTAAGTATAGTTCTGATACTATCTTATATCCGTCTAGTTTCATAGTTATAACCTAATTATTTTAACATTTTAGACATTTGTGTTTTCATTATTTTTATACCTGATAAAGAATGTGGAGATAGAAATTGATCAGGTGTTGGGTTAGCTAAATTACTCTTTTGAATAGATAGTCCGGTATTTCTAAGCTTTCTCATTGCTGCTGCTAGTTCTTCTGAAGCTAATTTACTTTTTTCAAGATATTTTGCTGATAGCATTGGATTAGCTATTCTGTTATTTTTAAGTTGTTGTAATGCTGCTGCTAAAGATGCCTTGCTTTGTTCAAGACCTTCACTTACTATTTTATATCCGTCTAATTTCATATATGTATTTCCTTCTACTATTGAATAAACTATATAAACATGTTTAAATCAATAGTAGAAGGAATAATTGGATTCTTATTCTAGGTTACTTCTCAATGTAGTATAAACTTGATTTGGTGTTACCCAACCGAATCTATCTGCGTAGTATTTCTTAAAGGCAGCTGAGCACATCTTTCTAGCCCCATCTACTACAAGACCATACTTTATAGATTTAGACATAAATTTGACTATGGCTATCTTATATGCACGTCTTACATTTTCCCTAGTAACCCCGATTTTATATCTCTTCAATTTCTTACAATCTTTATCGAATATCATCTTTGGTATTCTTCTAGGGAATTTTGATGCTATCTTATCCCATGTGTATCCTTTGAGCACTCTTTCAACTATTACTTTTTTATCAATAGGATCCATAGTATTCAATATACTGTGTATCAATTCCAGTCTTTCTTTCTCACATATCTCTTCTACTGGTGTTAGAGATTCTGATAGTATGTTGTTCATTTCTTTTTCTGATCTCACATATAGAATTCAATTCTCATTCCATAAAACATAAGAAATCGAATTCCATGATAGTTAAATTCATCTTCAAAATCACTATCATTAAGTTTTTTCATTTCAATATAATATACTAAATCTGGTTCATTTCCATAAAGATCAAACTTTTTTGATTTGAATGGAACTTTTCTCATATATTTCTTATATGTTTTAATAAATTCAGAACATGCTTCATCATCTAAATTTATTGTTACGTCACATGATTCTTCCATGTATACTGTTAACGTCATTTTAATCCTTTTCTGATTGTTTACTTTTAAATTCTGATAGTATGTTGTTCATATATTAAGCTTTATCTTTAAAATGTATTCCAATTAACAGTTATTGTAAAGTCATCATACATACAATTAAAACCATATTTTCTCTTTAAAGTTTTACATATATAATCAGCGTTAGTTCTTTCTCTATTACATATGTTAAATATTCTATGAAACTTACCTTGGAGAGCTGTTCAAGTGAAATAACACACTTATCAGAACAATGCAACGTAGCATTGAAATCATCATCTACGTTAATATGACAACCAAGTTTCTTATTAGTTCGACCATCTCGAATTTCTAAACCGAAATATTTCTTTTTACCACTTTTCGTTTGTTTAACTTTGATCGAAGACATGTTATTTTTCTTATCTTGTTCTGATGCATATGTAGCATTGGTTTGCATCTTAAATTCATGATCTTTTTTTACTGCTTCCTGTTTCTCTGCCATCTCTTCATACGACGTTGTGTTTGTTGTAGCTCCCATAACTGACTTACTCCTTTTCTTTTGTTTTTACTTGCTGTTTGTTTATATACCCATTCGTTTGGTATTTACTGCTATAGTGGCAACTGATTTGAATAATGATATTACTCTGCATTCTCCGGATTATCTCTATAGAAATCCATAGCAAACAATTCTGATATTAGTTCTTGTTCTTCCTCGATAGTCATTTAGTCTTTCTTTACTTCATATTTATCACATCTGTGTTCTGGAACTCTCTTAAGTATCTTACATATACCTTTAACCGAAGATATACATTTGATACAATTCTTTATAGTTAAAGGATAAATATCTTGTAGATAAGTTTTAAACTCTTCCTCTTTCATATTCCTTTTATAAGATTTTACTTAATGCGTCTGCTAACTTGTTTAACATTTGTATATCAGACGGATTACTTTTCTTACTTTCAAACTCCATTGCTGTGTTGTCAAAGTAACTAATCAAATCATTGATTGATATGTATTTAACTCCGTTATGTGTGATCGTATCTGCTTTCATATATTAACTTTCAGAATCTTATTTATAACAGTAGTGGTATTTTTTAAGATCAACTCATCAAAATGCTCATCACAATAACAAAAGAAATCATTATATAGATTCAGCATTCTTTCTTGTTCTTCTTTGTTTCCTGTATAAATAATTTTCTCGGGATGACATATTTCATCTAATAGAATATAGTTCTTGTTTACTATTTCTTTTACTTTGCTATCTATTTTCTTATCAGTGAGTAGTACTATTATTGAATTGGAAGGTAAAAATTTATTGATTCTTAGACGATTGGTTTCTGAATATTGCTGCAGTATAGATTCTTCTTCTATTCCATATTGGTTATCAAGTCGAATGGTCCTAATAAATAAATAGTTATCATTATCTATTCTATACTGCAAGAATCTATTAAATCTTCTTTGATATTTTTCTATTACAACATCTCTATTCTTCCAATATTCTGAATCGTGGGGCAATCTAAAATTGTATAGATTATTGAATATAACATTATCGTATGGTTCTCCCGGCAACTTGCACACTTCAATGTTATCAAAGATGTTGAAATTATTCTCTAAAGAAGATATAAGTGAACCAAAGTAAAATGTATTCATCCAATCGAATATATCAGTTTCTTTATCATAGCCACACTTTTTTAAAACATCCTTTGTGTAGCAATTGGTTCCTAAAGAAATTGGTTTCATATCTTCTTCCTCTTTAGTTTATAATTTGTTCTGATCCAATAGACAAGAGGGATAGAACCTATTGTCTATTTACTAAAGATTATTTTGATTAAGCTGATACTTTGAACATCATCTTAATAGTATCCAGATCGGTGTTCTTATTAACCTCGAAAAGAATCTGCTTACACATATCCCGAATTGCTTCTGGTGTTACTTTATCTATCGTTCCAAGTGAAGGTCCTGATACAACCATAGCTGCTAGATAATGAGCTTTCTTAATTGGGAAACCAGGAATTTTACTGAAGGATTCCATATTAAGATTATATGCATGAAGTCTTCCTTCTTCTGTTTTGCATAATTCTATTGTGTTTATATACGGTTCCCCACCTGCATCATTCTTGACCTGAACCTCTATAAATTCAGTTGCAAGTTCTGTTGGCCATGCAACGTTTACTGCCTTGTCTATCAAATCCTTTACTTCAACCTTATCTGTATCTGTCATTGTTTATTTCCTTGTATATTCCACGTCATCTATAATAACAGTGTGACCTGGATTTTTGCCTGCTTGTGTAGTTCCTATTACAGGTCTATCTTCATTGTTTTTCCTAACTAAGATATAGACCGCAATTCCTGCAGTATTCTCAAGTCTTACAACCTTATATTCTTGTAACTCTTTAGGAAGACTGAATTCTTCTGTTACATCTTTATGAGATGCAGTACACCCACAAAGAATGCACACGAATAGTATTGTTAAGTATTTAATCATTTATAATCCTTTATCAATCTTTTCTAATTCATCATAGAGATCACCAACCATTTTCTTTACCATATTATCCCACGGTAGTCCCTTTAGATATGAAATCTTATCTATGATGTCTCTTCTCTTTTGTTGTATCGGATGTATTTCGTTGCTCATCGTGACCTTTTACCAAATATTGTATCTAAATGTTTCTCTACTTCCTCTGGTGTTGTATGACCAAAAGAAATAGAACTTGAATACATTGGTCGGACAAAAGCCCTCAATTGTTTTTTAGTAAACATTTTAGTATATTTCTTTTTCTTATTTTCATCCTTCCAACCAGTATCCCACCTATCATTCGGCGTCGTATTTGGTGTATGAGGATTGTCGGTTAACTTGCAACCTTCTTGCCTTGCAATTATACCTTGCTCATAAGCCATTGTTTGATCTCCGGTTATCTATACAGAAGGATTGAACTTCCGTATAGTTTTAATGCCTTGGTTGTTATGCGGCATTTACTCCGAGACACTAATCTTCAATTTCTGGTTGACTAACTCCTCTATAATTGAAGCTCTATATGAATTGATTGTAGCTGGATTCAATTTCAATCCAATTTCATCAATTTCATCTTTGAGTTTTTCAATCTCCCTTTCATTCTTTATCTTCTCTTCCATAAGCTTTATTAACTCTGGAGTATATCTAACACTAACCGGATTATTCCTGGATAGTATTGAACACCCATTCACATCAATAACTTCTGATGCCATCATTAATTGCTTTGAATCATCAAATTCAATATCTTGCAGACGAGAGAATAGAAAGCCTACTCCATATTTTTCCAGCTCTTCTCTGGTTTTCTTACTTAGTAAGTTGCTTTTACGATGTGTGCTCATTAAATTGTTTTTCAGAACTACAATAAATGAGTCGACAACATCATTAGTATCTTCTAATTTTTTCAATTCAACAGCCAAGCCTTGCAGCTCTTTAACTGCTGGATCAAAATAATCAGAAACCTTTTTATTTATCAGGTCACACACCTGATCATTTATCCTACTTACTAGCTTACTAGTTTTTGTTTTCATGTTCCTTTCTTAATTCCTAAGTTCATTAGATGTTCTTCTATCTTACTAGTTAATGATCTTAACATTATTTTCCTTTACTTGAATAGTGTATAAGTACTATTCTTCGTTTTAAATCGTATTTCCTTATCTGTTTCTGAGATTATCTCTGTAATAGGAGTGGTCATCCACCAATCTCTTGAAGAGAACATTCCAGCTGTTGCTGTACCTACTTTAAGGCAGCAGCCGATCATTGGTTCATGACCAACTAAGTCTCCGGTTTTTGGATCGAATGATTCTATTCTACTACCAAAATAACCTTCACCATCACCATCTCTAATTAGTTTAGCCATTATTTAACTCCCATAATGATCTGGTTGTCCATAAGCAATATTCTTAAGAACTCTATTACCAGTTCTATCAGAATAAGCATGAAGTCTACTTATACGTTTGGATAGGTTCTCGTAAAGAGTTTTGTAATACGCTTTATCTAACTTGACTGGTTTTAGTTTCTTGATCTTTATTTTTTGACCAGCGCGCTTCCATTCTTCTTTATATTTGTTGTACGCAATATCTGCTTCTATTAATGAAATCACAGAACGACTGCATGCAATAGTTAAAGCTTTATTAAACTCGTGTAGTGTTCCATGTAATTTTATTAAACGTTTTTGTTCTTTAGTCATACGCGACTTTCTTCCCTCCATGTATCATATATTTCAATATGAACAATATCATCTATTATTCTGATAATAACTTCAGTTGGTTGAAGTTTAATCCAGAGGTATAAAGCTTTCAAATTAGTGAAGTTCTTCTTTTCTTTCTTTTCTTCTGGATCACTTGATCTGGTTATTATTGTCTTTATCATACTATTAACTCCACAGGTGTTAAAATAAATTGTGGATCTTCCTCCGTTGTTACGTCAAGAGAGTCACTAATTACTATATTAATTCTACCAGTCTCTCTGCACACTTCGAAGATAAGATCTTTTGGATCTCCACACTGGCCACAATACAATCGAAGAAATTGACGTGTTGGATCAATAACAACTTCTGGTGGTTCACTCATGGCGAACAATATCCTTTAGTTAATCTTTTTTCTATTAAACAATATGGCCAATTGCATTTCGGACCAAGTAAAGAACACTTAGTATCATTCTTCAAACCAAGTGTTCTGTCGTGTATCTCATTTATTATTCTTTTTCTTGCGTCCTTGTCTGATATATTATCAAGGACAGCTTCCCAATACTGTAAGTATATATCCATAACTGTCCTTTTTTATTGTTTATTTCCTCTTCTTATAATTATCTTTTAATGCCGCATAGGGATTTCGAGCACAGGATCTGCATGCATCACTAGAAGATCTACCCCATGAATCATCTTCTATGTTGTGTTTAGAATATGAACATTCTTTACAATCAGGCTGTTTGGTTTTAGTGGGCATTATTTTTAATCCTCTTCGAATGGCCAGTGTTTATTGATATTATGAAGAGCTACAACACAATATATAATTGTTGTGGTTTTCCATCCGATATATTTCCATGATACAATCAATAGTATCAAATATAGTAAACCACATATTGATGTTTTAATTGTTTTCGCTACAGTGTCATTCATACTATTCTCCTTATACATGTGTTACATCACATGATATTAATTGAAGATCCTTAACTATGTTACCCTTCATTATCCCATAACCTCTTAGATGCAATCTAAGTTTCTTTATCATAGGAACAAGACCAGATAGTACTTGACCCATAGGAGTATTCAAAGGTCTAAAAGAAACTTTAATTCCCTTTTTACATTCTTTTGTTCCAACTACAATATGAGATGCGTTAGTTAAATTAGTAGGTGAGATACTATCATCGCTATTTAGATATCCAATTGCAGAACCTAGTTTAATTTTTTGCTCATATTCTTCAAATGCTTTCAATACTACTGCTCTCGGATAGACCCGTTTGTTGTGATTGGGTCTATCCGTTTCCAATACTAATGATATGATTTTCTTTTTCTTGAGTTGATCTTTCATTTGTCGATGTGTTTTAGCATCTCCTTATTTATTTTAGGAAGAAGAGTGAAAACGGGAAGTTTGACCATGACTTTATCACTTATACTATTATGATTATACTGCCTTACAGTACCACAAAATTCACACCACTCTATTGTATGTATTATATCACCGCATCCACCATCTGGTGCGCTATAAGTTATTGATGTTGAAGAAACCAATGTTATTAACTTTTTATGACATCCAGGACATTTTTCTACTAGTTTTGGCTCTGACATTTAGATTCCTTTTTAGTATCTACATAAAACTTGTAGTGTGGATATTCTTTAGATGATAACCAAGGATGTTCAGGAGGAAGTTCTTTCTTCTTAAGCTGACCATCCTCAACCATTTTGAGTGCTAGTTTGTAATCACATCCACACACGAAACTTGCAGTTTCTTCAGATGTACTATCACTTAAATAATCAATTATTTCTTGTCTATATTTATTTAGTTTTTTCATTGCCCATCGCATTTCGATAGTAATAAACCCTATCGTCATAAGTATAAACGTAATCGTCGTATTGTTCTGACCAATAATATGGTCTAGTTTCTACGTAGACTACTTCTACTTCCTGATATCGAGGATGATAATAATGGTATGAATCACCTCTATAGTAATCATGATGATCATAGTGATCATCATGATCACCTTCACATCCGCAGAACATTAGTGCTGCAAACATTAACATATAAATAAATTTCATTTTATTCCTTTCTTAACCGCACAACCCATAAAAATCTACATCATGATCAGGATCATATTGTCTGATCGTTTTAGGATCAATACCATCTAACTCCGACTCATGCATCCAATCTGCATAACCTTCTTCTGTTATTATTTTATACATCGTTCCAGATGTTCCATGTGGTGGGGTTGCTGGTTTCATTCCACCAACAAAACACAGCAACCCTTTAAAATCACCAGCTGATTCATCTTGAAATTTAAAGATTGTTAATTTTTGCAACTTCTTAACACAATCAATCTGTTTCTTCTTCCTCATCATCTTCCTTGCTAAAAGTTAGACCAAGATTTTCACCCGACTTAAAAGTATCAGCTTGTTTAAATCTAGCTTCTTCTCTTAACCTTCTATCCTCTTTACGTTGAGCTTTCTTTTCAGATTTTTTATTATCTGAATCTTTGATAGCTTTTTCGTAAAGAGGAATCTCCTCTTTGGTTATAGAGAAATTCTCATTAGTACTTTTTCGTATATTTTTAATACATACGAAATAGCTAACAGAATTATCTCTAGATCTTTTATTGAAACCAATTACAGATGAGTTAGCTGGATCATTAATCATCTCCACTATGTTGTTATTCATATTTGCTCGAATTGAGATCCGCCTTTTTCCGAAGGTAAACATATAATACAAAGTATTTCTTTACCGACATGATCACATTCCTTGCAATTTTTCCAGTTAAGTTTTTCTTTTACCTCTTGAAAGGTTACTGGATCATGATGCATTATATCTTTACCACCATCCATTTTCTTTTTCATAGTACTATATCTTCGTCCCCTATCTTATACTCGAATACGTTCATCGAGTCAGTATAGTTTACGAGTTCCTCTTCTGTTGCTTCCCTTAGAATTACATGACGATGTATTTCTTCAGGGAGTTTAAAACTTTCAGAATTCTTTGTGTCTTCCAAAAATTTTAACTTAACGTCTTCTATATTGTTAGGTTTCTTTTCAAAACCCCAAAAACGAAGTATTTCTTCTGGGTCACTTCTTACTGCTATTACAAGACCCCATTCTAATTTCATTATCTTTTCTTCTGTCATAATCCTTTCTGGTGCTTTCATCGATATAAATTTAATTCCCCGTGAGTTGATAATGTCTCTTAATATTTCAAATCGTTCATTCATTAATTTGATATCTTCCTCTGATGGAGGTCTCAGAGGAGTTAGGATATCCATGTAATCAATGAACGGTATATGATTCTTTTCTATTCTATTTAGTTGACTCATAGTATGGGGTATGACACCTTCTTTTTAGATACTTAAATCAATGATATAAGATCATTAAAGTAAGTATTAACTATGACCTGGGAAAGATCTATTTCCTTTATGAGGTTCTTCTTCCTTTTCCCATTTGATCAATACATTGTAGCCATAATCATCTACATCACAATAGAAACCATAATCTTCTGTGAGACGTTTCATAAGATAATCTGGATCAGCACCAGTCATGCTATCATATGAAACCATCTCAGTATGACCACTAGCAGCTTTCTCATGAATAGTTCTAAGTATGGAAGGAATCATTTGCTCCGTATGAAGAATCTTTGCTTCCTTCCTCTTTGTCTGCTCATCAATTTGAAATTGTGTTGCTAATGTATTCATCCTCCTAGAAAGCATAGGATCTGGTTCAACTACCTTTTTTACTTTAAATGTTTTACTCACGAAGGAGTCTCCTCTTTAGCTGCTACGATAATCTTTCTTTCAATCCCAATATTTCCATGTACAATGGATCTCTCAAACTCTGAAACGTCTTTCTTGCAGAGTTTAAGGTTCATAAGAAAATCCTTTTCAGATTCCTCATTCTCACATACCATAACCAGTTCGCTATCCTGATATACTATCATTACTTCTTCCCTTTCTTCTTTCTTGGTGTGAATACTTCACAGCTACCCAGATGTTTATGTTCGAAAAATATAAGATTATTCTTTACTTTTGGTTGAGTATTCATCCCGCTACAAGCATACCCAAGGATCTTGGTCATTCGACCTTTGCCTATATTTGTATTGCATGGATGACAACGAATCTTACTTTGATATTCACATTTACAACAACATCTACTATGTATGCATTTGTTATAAGCCATGTTATCTCCTTAAAAGGGTTATCCAGAGTTGTATTCTGGATAACCCACTGTAGCTTTATTAGAATGGCAACTTGGGCGTTGTATTCTTGTAATACATATCCAGCTGCTTCTTCAGACTCTTATACTTGTCCTTGTCATAAGCAAGGCAAATCAGCTGAGCCGCATAACGAGGCAGCTTCCTCTTGAGCGTTTCCAGATCATCAGCTGTCTCACGATGCTGATTAATCTTGCATGAAATCTTGGTAAGGATAGGCGAGTCCATCCGTCCGAATCCTGAATTATTGTGGCCACAAGAAATATGGTTCTTTTTCTCGAGCTTTGTCTGTTGATCAAACAGAACACTGCACGCTTTCCTTGCCCATACATCGTTCGTCCTGATTTTCGCTTTCATGAATGCTATTACATCAATTTTGTTGTAACCGTTTACTTCCGGAATTATCCTTCTAGGCATAACTATTCTCCTTATACTGGAATTGTTTTGTTTTCTTCTTTTCCTAATATTCTCTGCCACTCTGTCATATTATCACAGGCAATATCCTTCGCATCCCTCAGACTCAAACCAAAATATTATCTGAGAATTTTGATGCACTCAATCAATCTACCC